>Ga0105237_10001523_pt1 | contig 30382 bp, 26 predicted proteins | sample KBSC24metaG_FD_81520 | JGI IMG/M metagenome (GOLD analysis project Ga0105237, IMG submission 81520) | Corn rhizosphere microbial communities from Kellogg Biological Station, Michigan, USA - KBS C2-4 metaG | ecosystem: Host-associated > Plants > Roots > Rhizosphere > Soil | place: Michigan, USA... | reverse complement strand
TCCTGTAAGAATGGCTCCCAGTCCGCCCTCGAAGAGCACGCTTTTCAGGGAGTCGATGACATAACCCGACTGATCGAACTCGTATGCCACTTTTATATCGGCGGGGATCGCTGCCTGCATATCCGGCAGGGCTGCTTTGACGCGTTGCACCACGTCCCAGGTGGAGGCATCCGCCCTTTTGGTGACGGGGATGTAGACCGAGCGTTTGCCATTGACAAGGGCATAGGATGTCGTGACGTCCGCGCCCATGCTTACCGTCGCGATGTCACGGATATATATGGCGGGTCCGCTGCCCAATTGCAAGGGTGTGTTCTGCAGGTCCTGCAGGTTTTCGATGACGCTGTTCTGTGGTGTGATATAGGTGGTATCGCCGATGCGAACATTGCCTGCGGGGGTGATGGTATTGGATCTGGCCAGGGATTGGACCACCTGGTCGGGTGAAAGATTGTAGGCCCGCAGCTTTGCGGGGTCGATGGTGATCAGCACTGTCTTTTGGTTACCGCCGAAGGGAGGGGGCGCCGATACGCCCGGCAGGGTCGAGAACATGGGGCGGACGCGAAAGAGGGCCAGGTCGGATATTTCACTCAGGGAGCGTGTGTCGGAGCTGAATACCAACTGACCTACCGGCACGCTGCCCGCGTCAAAGCGCGTGATAAAAGGCGGCACTGTTCCAGGCGGCATGAAAGCTCTCGATCTATTGACATAACCCACTACTTCCGCCATGGCCTGGCTCATGTCCGTGCCTTCGTTGAATTCTATTTTCAGAAGAGCTGCCCCCTGGATGTTTCGGGACTGTACGTATTTCACACCCGTGATGTAGAGAAAATGATATTCATAATAGGAGCTGATAAAGCCTTCCATTTGTTCGGGCGACAGTCCGCCGTAGGGCTGGGCTACGTAAACGGTGGGCAGGCCCAGCTTTGGGAAAATATCAATCTTGGAATTGCGTATAGCCAGCCAGGAAAAGAAGGCGATGGCCAGGACGGAGACGAGGACGGTAATGGGATGGCGAAGGGCTGATGAGATCAGTTTCATGGCTGCTGGATTTGTTCGGTGAAGAGACTGAGATGACCTGTTGCAACAGCCATATCCAGGAGCGACCGCCATACTTGTATCGTAGCGCCTGCCTGTGCTATCTCGGCCTTTAGAAGGTCGTATTGCGCCTGTGTGAGCCGGGTGTAGTCGATGAGCCCGCTGTGATAGCTGAGCTGTAATCCGCTGTAGGCGGACTGTTGAGTGCGGGTCACTATTGGGGCGTGTCCTGCGATCAGGAGGTTCTGGCGATAGGCATACCGGGCCGTCTCCATCTGTTTGGAAAGATCGAGTGTCACCTGGGCCAGCTGCTCTTCATCCGCGCGGAGAAATGAGCGGTATTGTTTTTTTATGATATTGACCTGTGAGAATTGAAGGATGGGGAAGCTGAGCTGGACGCCTGCTCCATAGTTATCGCGGGTCAGTGACCAGCCTGCGGATTTGTCGATGGCGCCGGTGGATGTTACTCCGGAGCCCCGTGCATAGGCATTGGCCCAAAGGTCCAGGTGTGGCCGCCATGCCCGTTCCTTCTCTTTGAGCGATGATGCGGCGACATCGCGCCGGGCCTTGAAGTAGTGATACAGTGGATGGTCTGTAAAGGTCCGGACGGAATCCGGGAGTGCGGGAGTCCTCGTGGCGATGGTCGTGTCCGTGAGGACAATGTCTTCAGGTGGTAAGGACAGGCCGGTGAGGCGTGTCAGCTCGATGAGCTTCAGCTGATAGGTACGCTGGGTACTCAGGTAGTCCATTTCGGATTGGGCCAGGGATGCCTGGAACTGGGCCGTGTCGATGCCCGGGCGCAATCCTTCTTTGGCCAGCACCAGTGATTGTTGTAATGCCTGGCTGGTGCGGTCTGTATTTGCCTGCAGGCTTGTCAGCAGTTTTTTGAGATAGACGAGGTCGAGATAGATGGTGAGGACTGTGTATTGTTGCCGGAATACGGCGTCGTTGTATTCGGATGCTGCGAGTTTGTATTGGGCGGCGGCCTTGTCGATGGCGGCCTGGCGCTGGCCGAAGGTAAGGGGTTCCCATCGGAGGAGGGCGGCGAGGGCCGTGCCCGGTACGGGATCGTAGACATTGGAAGTACCTGGCGGTCCGGTGATGGGTTCCATCAGACCCGGATAGCTCATTCCCGTGATATTATTGTAGGTGGCATATCCGGCCTGGTAGCCGGCCGTCAGATCGGGAACCAGTGTGTTATGTGCCAGGCTGGTGTTATAGGCTGCGGCAACGGCCCGTTCCTTATAGGCCTGCAGCTGTGGCTGTTGGGTTTCGACAAGGGATAACGTCTCGCGGATAGAGAGGGGTTTTGGCTGTGCTTGCAACAGCGTGATCCGGGTGATGGCTATGAAGATGAGCAGCAGGCGCATACGGGTGAATTGACGGCAAATTAGGCAGGGCCGCCAAGACAGGATGGTAAAAACGCTGCTATTGATGGTGATTTTGAAAATGCAGCTTACGAAACTCTTCCGGGGTAGCCTGTTCATGATGCTTAAAGAATTTTATAAAATAAGACGGGTCTTTAAAGCTGAGCTGGTAGGCAATCTCGTTGATGTGGTTGTCCGTATAGAGCAGCAGGCGGCGGGCTTCCCCGATGATGTGTCTGTTCAGCACTTCGCTGGCGCTTTGACCCGCGGCCTTGCGGCAGGCCGAATTGAGATTTTGGGAGGTGGTGCCCAATTGTCTGGCGAATATACTTACTTTTCGCTGGACATTAGGGTGGGTGAGGAGAAGGTCGATGTAGCGGGCGTACAGTTGGGTCTGTATGCCCGTATGTTGGAAGGCGTGGCGGCCTTTTTCCAGGAGCAATGCGACCAGCGCCTTGAGGAGACCGTCGATGCTATGGTATTCATAGACGGAGGGGGTTTGGGAATAGGTCGACAATAAGGCAAACAGGCTTTTCAGGTCCCCGGCCTCTTCCTTTTCGAGGTACAGGCAGTTGGCGTGCCAGATGAGGGGGAGCAATTGTTTTAACGACTCATCCCGGCTGTGCTGTAAAAAGGTGTTCTTGAAAATGATGACATATCCTTCGGGTTCATTATCCAGCTCCCAGTTATGGACCTGATCGCGGTTGAGAAAAAAAAATACCGGCGGCCTGATATCGTAACAATGGCCGTCGATACGGTGATAACCGCTGCCCCGAGTTAAAAATATGATCTCGAAATACTGTTTGTGTTTATGGGGCGGGGTGACCAATGTACCCTTTCGGAAGGGCTCGATCTTTATATGCTTTTCGGGGCTGATCTTGTTTTTGGTCGGGATGCTCTTTGCCAATGGTGATTATTAACATACACAAGTTCTGGATAAATTCTATATTTATGAAAACCCTTTTCGATGAAACTATTCCTTTCACTGTCATTGGTATGTTTGTTTGCATCGGCCGGTATTGTACGTGCGACGGACCCGGGGAAAGCTCCACGGCCGTATATCGAGCATTTTGAAAATATACTGGGCACGTCCATGGAGTTGAAAATAACGGCCGGCTCGGCGGAACAAACCGGGAAAGCCCAAAAAGCGGTGCTCCGTGAAATTTCGAGAATGGCGGCCATTCTCAGCGCCTATGATCCCGGTAGTGAGTTCCGGCGTTGGGAAGCTACTTCTCAAAAGGCTGTTCCCGTATCTCATGAACTATTCGAGGTCCTGGATCTGTTCGACCGGTGGCGTGTCCGGACCGGCGGCGCCCTGGACGCTTCTGCGGAGGCGATCACAAAGGTATGGAAGGAAGCTGCGATGCGGCAGCGGCTGCCGGCCTCTGAAGAGCTGGGTGTTGCAGTGGCAAGCGTGAGACAGGCGCATTGGAGGCTGGATGCTGTGCATCAAACAGCGACCCATCTCAGCGATGTTCCATTGATGCTGAATTCCTTTGTAAAAAGCTATATTATCCGTCATGCGGCGGAGGCTGGTATGGCAGCGTCAAAGGCCGACGCCATCGTCGTAAACATCGGTGGCGACCTGGTGGTGATGGGCCATGTCAACGAGGCGGTGTTTGTAAGCGACCCCAGAGCTGACGCGGAAAATGACCTGCCTATCGACAGGATCAATATCAGCAACAGGGCGGTGGCTACAAGCGGAGACTATCGCCGGGGAGAAATGATAGCCGGCAAATGGTTCTCTCATATCGTTGACCCCCGGACGGGAAAGCCGGCAGACGGGGTGATCAGCGCTACCGTAGTGGCTTCGGATGCTACGGACGCGGGTGCGCTGGCTACTGCGTTCAATGTGATGGATACTTCAGAAAGTATGGAGTTGGCGCGGACGCTGCCTGGAATAGAATACCTTATTATCACAAAGACGGGTGAGCAGATCAAAAGCCCGGGATGGAACAAGCTTGAGACGGGTGTTCCTCCCGTTGCCGTCACACCGGGGCCTGATCTTGAAATGCTGGTCAATCTCGAAATAAATCTCCCGAAGGAGGGCGCCGTCAAAAGGCCTTATTTAGCTGTATGGGTAGAAGATGAGAACCATGCGCCTGTCCGTACCATTTCGTGCTGGCATGGTAGTGACCGGTATCTTCCGGAGCTGAGGTCCTGGTATTTGAAATACAGAACGATCTATGCATCGGATAAGAACTTTAGCAGTTCGATGACCAGCGCCACCCGAAGCGCCGGGAAATATTCCATAAAATGGGATGGGAAAGATGACAATGGCAATCCGGTGAAACCGGGAAAATATATCGTAAAGATAGAGGTGTCCCGGGAACATGGCACTTACCAGCTGATGAGACAGGAAATAGAATGGAACGATACGCCCAGGACGTTCAATCTTACGGGGAATGTAGAGATCGCGGCTGCTTCCCTGGAACTCAGGAAAAAAGGCAATGGAAATTAAACGTAATCTGCCGCGGCTTACACGATGGCTGCACATCTATCTTTCCATGCTGAGTTTTGCCATTGTTTTCTTTTTCGCAGTGACGGGGCTAACACTAAATCATGCGGAAAGATTTAACGGCGAGATGCGTGTCAGGGAGAAGAAAGGCAAGGTGGACAGGAACTGGACAAACGCGCAGGATACCTTAAAGGTCGCGAAACTGGAGATCGTGGAGTCTTTACGCAGGGAGAATGGTATAACGGCCCCGTTGCGAGATCTGCGGATCGATGATGCACAGATAGGCATTTCCTTTAAAGGGCCTGGCTATGAGGCGGATGTTTTTGTAAACAGGGAGTCGGGGGATTATGAGCTGACGGAGACGAGCGGGGGATTTATAGGGATCATCAACGATCTGCATAAGGGGCGGGATACGGGAACCGCGGGATCGGTGTTTGTGGATGTGTCTGCCGTATTGCTTGCGCTGGTTTCCCTTACGGGGCTGCTGTTACTGCTCTTCTTAAAGAAAAGAAGGACCAGCGGCCTGCTGGCGGCAGTATTTGGATTGATACTGTTTTGGCTGATCTATGCCATCTGGATAAAATAATACACTAATAATCAAACGTTGGATCCATGAAAAAATATTTTGTGCCGGCATTCTTTCTTTTGGTGTCGTTCGGCGTGACCAAATCATACGCGCAGCAATGGAAGGAGATAACAGGAGTTTATCAGTCAGTGAACAACAAAGAACAATATGTGGAATTCTCTGCCAAAGAGGGTCAGCTTGTGGCCAAATTGCTTTGGAACAATGCGGAGCTGCATTTTATATCCGAGAGCGACCTGGTTTTTAACAGTAAGGAATCAGAAGAAGGCGGCCCTATCCATATCGTTTTTCATAAAGATTCGTCGGGATTGGCGGACCAGGTGGATGTGGCGAAGATCGGCATCTGGAAGAGAGCGAGGGATTATAAACCTATTGTGCGGAAAGAAATGCAGCATACGCCTGAGCAATTGAAGCCATTCGAGGGTTTGTACCGGCTGCAAAATGTGGAAAGCCGGTTTATTCAATTTACGGTAAGGGAAAACAGGCTGATATTAAAGCAAAGCTGGGATGGGAATGAGCTATTCTTTTTGCCGGAGTCCGAATTGAGCTTTTACAGTCCGGTGATCCCTGCCTTTTTGCTCGATTTCACAAAAGAAATGGATGGTTCCATATCGCGTGTGACGGCATTTAAACGGGATGTTTGGATAAAAGTGTCAAAAAAAGAGCTGTCGCAGGCTGTGTTAAAAAAATATGAAGGAAAATACCGGTCCAAGGATGATCCGGACAACCAGGTGGAGATCAGGGCTGCCAATAATTCAATGATCGTGAAACAACTTTGGGACGGCAAAGAGATCATCGTCGTGCCCTGGACGGAAAACTATTTTAATAATGATGCCCAGTCCTATGGACTTGAAATTATACGAGATAAGGAGGGAAAACTGCAAGGGGTGCGGCTACTCGACACGAATTTCTTCGAGCGGGTGCCGGGGTAATGCAACGGCGGCTGCGCGAATATTGTCAGGTATAAAAAAGAAAATGAAACGCATTTTAATCGCCCTCACGCTGGGTTTGCTGGTTTTTGGACCGCTGGCCTGCGGAAAGGACAATGTCTCCATAAATCTCGGCCTGTTGCGTCATAAGTGGAATGTTGTATCCATTAATGGGGAGGCTTTCCAGTATCATGGGCAGTCCGGTGACTATTATGATTTCCGCACGGACAATAAATTATATACGCACAGTACCGGGATTTATGATACTCTTGCCTATGTCCTGATCAATGGCGGGAAGTCGCTGCAGCTGTATAACATTCAAAATGGTCAACGGCTGGGATGGTATGTTCTGGACATCGCCAAGTTGTCGTCTTCCTCCTGTATACTGCATAAGTGCGACGGACCTCCTTTCTGCATACTAGACTCGCTGAGCAGATAGACTCATTTTTTGGGTCATGTGTCTGTTGACATAAAACATCATGAGGGCGCAGGTGATAAAGGCGCCGATGGTCACGTAGCCCAGGACATCGTAATGAAGCAGGTGGCCTGCTGTATCCTGTGCGATGAGCCAGCCTCCGACGACCGATGCTATGCCGCCGCCCAGCTGTTGTACGGAGGAGTTGATGCTCATAAATGCGCCACGGTCCTTCATTTCCGGCACGCCCGAGATGAGGGCCTGTGATGGGATCAACCGGGACATCACCGCTGTATAGGTCAGCGTGTTCAACACCAGCACTTCCCACAAGGGTGATATGGAAAGATGTGTAAATATCAACACCATTACCAGCGACAATATGCTCCCGAAAATGAATACGCGGTATTTTCCTAATCTGTCGCTCCATTTGCCGATGAGGGGACCGGTGATCAGCCCGCAGGCGCCTGCCACGATAAATACCACCGGGAGGGTTGTTTCACTTACTCCTACATTGTGTACGAGAAAGGTGCTGGAATAGGGCATCATCAGGAATCCGCCTGTAGAGAGGAATACGGTTGAGAGAAATGCGATGACATATTCTTTTCGGGTCGCTGTTTTTGCCAGATGGAGCAAGGGTTTTTGAGCGGCCCTTGCTTTCAGATGGGCTGTGACGGGCTGCATCCATCGTATGATACAAAAGCCTGTTACCAGACAGACCCCCACGATGATAAGGAAGGGCATATGCCATCCGTATTGGTTGGCAAAGAACAATCCCACCGGGATGCCAGCCACCTGGCTAACTGCAAAGGACATCTGTACAAAGCCCATGACCCTTCCTCTTGTCTCCAGGGTAAAAAGGTCGGCGATGATGGCCATGTTGATGGAGAAGAGTACGCCTCCAAATATGCCGGTCACCATCCGGGCTGCCAGGAGAAAGTAGTAGTCAGGTGCGATGCCGCATAGCAGGGTGCCCAATACAAAACCGGAATAGAAAAACAGGAGCATCCTTTTTCTGTCAAATTTGTCTGCGAATCCTGCTGCCAGTATACCGGAGATGCCTGCGCTGAAAGCGTAGACCGATACTACCCAGCCGAACTGGGAGGGGGTGATCTTCAGGATGCGGATCAACATGGCGCCTAAGGGAGCCATCACCATAAAATCCAGGATAACGGTGAACTGGAGTAAGGATATCAGTACGATCATGAATACCTGATATCGGGTAAAGGTGGAGGGTGACTGCTTTTTCATGCAAAAAATGAATGTTCGTTTATTTAAATGGTCAAAAAAAATCAAGCATTTGTTTTGGCGGACTCTTGTGCTTCGGGTTTTAAGGCTTTGAGCACCAGGGCAAGGGTCTGTTTCAGCATGGTATCGGTGAGCACGAATTTTTCCCCTGCGAGATTCCTTCCTGCCTTATGGTATTTCACCAGGTTGTACAGGGGGGCGAAAGCAATGGACCAGTACACTTCATAGGGCATGACAATCAATTCTTTGTTCTCAATAGCCTTGTGGACGAACCGGCCCATGATCTCCTTAAAGCGCTTGTCCTTTGCGGTATACGTCTTGCTTTGGAGGGGGGTGAATGAAAAATGCTCCATGAAGTGCGTTACATCGGGATTGTCCAGTACGTATTGGGCTCTCCGTTTCCATTGGATCTCCAGGCCTGTGGCAAAATCGCATTCGGGATCGAAGCCCTCCATGAGATAGGCGAAGAACCGGTCCACCTCGCGGCGGTGCAGCTGGAGGAGCAGGTCTTCTTTATCCTTGAAATAAATATAGATCGTTGCGGGAGAGACGCCTGCCGCCCGGGCCAGCTTCTGCATACTGAGTCCGTCAAAGCCTTCTTTGACAATCATTTGCAGCGCCTCGCGGTAAATGGCCTCTATTTTATTTTCGTCCCTTGTTCTCATGAATGCAAATATAAGCGTTGACCCCATGACTCATCAGATTAGGTTACGGCTACAAATATAAATGAATGTTCATTCTTTTACAAATTAATTTTACATGTCCGGGGCAACCTGCGGGGGGTAAAACTGGTTTTCTCCCTATTTTTAATCCCATGGCCAAAAAACTTCGTCCCCTGCAACTTGCCGCCATCATCTTTCTCACTGTATCGGGAGGACCCTATGGGCTGGAATCTCTTTTTTCCTATGTAGGCGATCATGGTGCATTGCTGCTGCTGCTGGTCACCCCTTTGCTTTGGGATGTACCTGTGATCCTCACGGTGCTGGAGCTGAATAGTCTTATGCCTGTCACGGGGGGATATTATCAATGGGTAAAACGGGCGCTGGGTTTGCGATGGGCTTTTTATGAAGGATGGTGGACATGGCTGTATACTTTTGTGGATCTGGCCATCTACCCTGTTATGTTTGTCGGCTATGCCGCCTTCTTTTTTCCCGTGATAGCGGCTTATAAGCTATTGATCTGTCTTGTGATCATCTGGTCTTCCGCCCTGCTGAATATCCTTGGTATCGTGCCGGTGGGCAAGACATCTATTTTCCTTGGCATCGTTGTGCTGGTGCCTTTCCTGGTGCTTTTTGGGGTTCAGCTGACGCAGCATGCTCATCCCTTCACGGTGCCGGCGCCATCCCTGCATGGGCTTGGATTCTCGCCCATCGCCATGGGGCTTTACACCGTGATGTGGAATTTTATTGGTTGGGACAATGCCACCACCTATGCAGGTGAGGTGCGGCGGCCTGCCCGTTCCTATCTTTTGTCCATCAGCCTGGCGTTCGCCCTCATTGTACTGATATATATTGTGGCGACCCTGACCGTCCACCAGTCAGGTATAAGCGCAGATGACCTGGATAAGGGGAAGTTCCCTGCTTTAGGTATTCTGGTAGGAGGTCATTGGCTGGGGGCTTTGCTGGCCATCGGAGGTATGGCCAGCTCACTGGGGCTTTATTCTGCCGTGCTGCTTTCCGTCAGCCGCATACCAGAGGTCATGGCCGAGGACGGTCTGCTGCCGCACTGGCTTTGTACGCTGCATTCGAAGTTTGGAACACCGTATCTGTCCATCATTGCTTCGTCCCTGGTCGTCAGCATACTTATTCTGTGGACCTTCTCCGACCTTGTCGTGATGGATATCGTATTGTATGGGGCGGGTATGGCGCTGGAGTTTATCGCGCTTTTGGTCATGCGTGTGCGTCAGCCGCTGGCCCATCGTCCATTCAGGATACCGCTGAACAATACCGGACTGCTGTTGATGATCCTGCTGCCCATCGTCGTATATATCATTGCGTTGTCCGGAGCGCTGGTCAGTTCGGGCGGTATGACGATACCTGCGCTGGTCTCCATCGGAATGCTGATCTCCGCAGAGCTGGCCTGGCGGCTGGTGATCTGGCGGACTCCTTCATTAAGGCAAACTTAACTGCTGCGTAAAACGGCCTTTTGCGGTCCGGGTGATGAGAGGCGGGGCAGCTGGTGGCCGGTGGTGGTTATCTCTTCAGCATCCTGTCCCGGATGATCTCCCTGATCACGCTCTCCTGCAGGCTTTGGCTGATGACTACCTTGCATTTGCCCAGGTCCACCTCATTGCCGTCGATGCTTTTGACCTTATCGGCATTGATGATCGTAGACTTGTGGATCTTTATAAACTGCCGGGATGGTAACTGTTCGGAGATAGCTTTCATGGTGAGATGGACGATCAATTTTCGGGTGTCGGTGTGGAGGACGATGTAGTTCAGCATGGCCTCTACGTATATCAGTTCGTCGTATTGTACTTTTTCTATCCTGCCATCACATTTTACGAAGAAATACTGGGCCGTTGCGGCAGATTGCTGATAGTCCCTGGCCTTGTTACAGGCTTTGAGGAATCTTTCGAAAGAGATGGGTTTTACCAGATAGTCCAGTACATTCAGCTCGAAGCCTTCGATGGCATATTCCGTATAGGCGGTGGTCAATATCGTGGGAGGCACCACCGGCAGTGAGCGGAGGAATTCTATACCGCTCATCTTCGGCATGTTGACATCCAGGAACAACAGGTCGATTTGCTGGCTGCTCAAAAGGGCATTTGCTTTTAATGGGTTTTCGGCTTTCCCTACCAGTTGAAGGAAGTCGATGTCTTCGATGTATTCTTCCAGTAATTTCCGGGCGCCCGGCTCGTCGTCTACGATGATACAATTCATAATAATTGCAGGTTTACGGTCACTTCATAAATATCTTCCTTGTCCACAATATTCAATGCGTGCTGGCCGGGGTATAGAAGGGCCATTCTACGACGGGCATTCGAAATGCCGATGCCTTTGTGATCGATGCTGCTTCCATTCCTTGATTCTTTTGTATTATGGCAATAAAAAAGCAGCTCATTATCTTTTCTTTCAAAGGCAATGACGATCCTGTTGTCCTTGTCTTCGTGATCGCTGACATATTTAAAAGCATTTTCGATAAAGGCGATGAATAGCAGGGGCGTGATAAAAAAGCCTGTCACACTGTCCCCGACGGTCAGGCAGACCTGTACCCGGCCGTCCTTTCTTTCCTGCTGTATCGCCACGTAGTTCCTGATATAGCTCATTTCCTTGTCTACGCTGATATAATTGGTATTGCAGTCGTATAACTGGTACCGCAGCATCTCGGAAAAGCTCAGCAGCATATTTCTTGCGGTGGGGTTGCGTTTGTCGATGTGCGCGTAGATGGAGTTGATCGAATTGAATAAAAAGTGGGGGTTGAACTGGGCATTTAGAAAATCCAGCTCTGTCTTTGTCTTTTCCTTTTCCATTTTGTCCAATCGCTGCTGGATACGCATGCGATCCAGCATCAGCTTCGCCGAAAGGATGAGGATGACCCAGATAGCGATGTTCAGCAAAGAAGAATAGAATATGCCTGTAAGCCCCCGGGTGTTATTGCCGGAGGAGAAGACATGGTTATTCATATATACCACGAGGGGTACCCGTAGGGCGGCTGTAACAACAATGCCTGCGATGAGGAAGGTGATGAAGAGGAAGTATTGTTTGCGATGAAGGAACCTGGGGATACCATAGGATACCTGAAAGTAATAATTGGCTGCTATAAAAACCAGGTAACAGAATTCCACGGTGAGCGACCTGGACAATGTGATAACCCTGTTCTGTAGTATGAATACAAAGAACAGGTACAAGGCCGCCCACCATAAAAGATCCGACCATCGTCGCATTTGAAATAGTTGAGATGTCAAATTTAAAAGCTTTCCCGGCTTCTTTTGCCCCTTTTACACCATTTATGGAAAAACCTTGATGAACGATTAGCCCTGGAAGATCAGGTTATGTAGCTGCTTCATGTAAAAGATTATTCCGGCCTGCTGATTTCCTCTTTTTTTGTACCTGAAAAAAAACATCGAATATGAAAGATATCATCAACAGCGACCATAACGACGACGGCGTCGACAGAAGAGGGTTTATCAAATGCATGGCCTGGGCCGGTACAGGGGTTCTTTGGCTAATGAGCAGCGGCAGTCTCAAAGCAATGAGCATGAGCCAGTTATTGGACAAGAACACGGGAAAGATCAAGGAAGGGCTTGTCCTGCCGGGGAGTGACTTTACTTTCGCGCAGATCAGCGACAGTCACGTTGGGTTTAACAAGGCTGCCAACCCCGATGTGATCGGGACCTTACAGGCGGCCATTGGAAAGATCAATGCCATGCCAAAGGCTCCCTCCTTTGTACTGCATACGGGGGATCTTTCTCATCTTGCCCAGGCGGATGAGTTCGACACGTTGGACCAGGTCCTTAAATCCGTAAAGACAGACAAGATATTTTATGTACCGGGTGAACACGATGTACTCAATGATAATGGCAAGCAATATTTAGACCGGTACGGGAAGGGTACCAAGGGCAACGGCTGGTATAGCTTCGATACCAACGGGGTGCACTTTATCGGATTGGTCAATGTTGTGGGCACAGGAGAGGGTGGCCTTGGCGTACTGGGCGACCAGCAATTGGAATGGCTGGAAGACGACCTGAAAGGATTGTCAAACAGTACTCCCATAGTAGTCTTTGCGCATATTCCGCTTTGGTCCGTCTACCCTTCATGGGGGTGGGGTACGAGGGACAGCGCCAGGGCCCTTTCTTATCTGAAGCGTTTTGGATCTGTAAGCGTGCTGAATGGACATATCCATCAGACCATGTTAAAAGTGGAAGGGAATATAACTTTCCATACGGCGACATCCACTGCCTTCCCCCAGCCACAGCCAGGGGCGGCTCCCAGCGCCGGCCCCATGAAAGTGCCGGCTGATCAGCTGCAAAAACTGTTAGGTCTTACCAGCGTACATTATGTTGAGCATGATCACACTTTAGCCGTTACCGACACACCACTTATATGAAAGCACACTTATTGCATGTCCTGATCCTTTTTGCCGCGGGTGATGTATCGGCGCAGATAAAGCCTATAGATGACAAGTCCACTATCGACTTCTCCATCCGGAACTTTGGGATACGTGTCAGCGGCACTTTTAAAGGAGTAGAAGGAACTATTCATTTTGATCCGGCCCATCCCGATCAGGCCAATTTCGATATCAGCCTGGATGCCAATAGTGTCAATACCGACAACTCGCTGAGGGATGATCACCTCAGGGGCGAGAGTTACCTGGACATAAAGAATTATCCCAAGATCCGATTTGTCTCAACAAAGGTTCAGCCTTCCAATAAGAGCGGGATCTGGTTCGTCTCCGGAAAGCTCACTATCAAGGGGCATTCAAAGGATATCTCTTTTCCTTTTTCGGCAACGGCGGCCATGGGAGGGTATCTTTTCAAAGGGGCATTCAAAATAAAGAGAAAGGAATTCGAAGTGGGGGGTACCAGCACTATCTCGGATGAAATGGATGTGTCGCTCAGCGTATTTGCAAATTAAAGAATATGAAAAGACTATGTGTTATAGTTATCGTGATACTAACTACCATCCTGATCTGCGGCGCGGCGGTGAATCCGCCGGGCACGAAGGATCCGGCGAAGGGGGAATACAAGAACCTGAAAGTGCTGCCAAAGAACATCAGCTCCAAGGCCCTTTCAAAGATGATGGTGGACGACTTTTCGGATGCGCTGGGCGTGGGATGCGGCTTTTGTCATGCCCAGGCGAAGGATTCTTTGAGCATAGACTATGCCAGCGATGCCAAGCCGGAAAAGGAAATGGCAAGGTTGATGATGCGGATGACGCTGCGTGTCAATAAGCAGTTCTTTATGCAAAAGCATCCCACGCTTACCGATGGGCCGCTGGTCGTAACGTGTAACACCTGTCACAATGGGAAGCCGCGTCCTGATGAGGAGAAGTAATTAAAGTTTTCTTAAATCCAATGCCCGGGTATGGCGTTCCTTTTATGCGGGACTATATTTAAGGGATGTTACATGTCTACGACCTGCATTTTACGAAGGAGATACTTCCCCTGTTCGACTACCTGTACAATGAGCATTCGAGAGATGTTCTTGTACGGTTGATGACAGAAATGCCTGAATCTGTAGAAGATATATATCTGCGACAAAATATATTGAAGGCGTTATTGCGACATGAACACCTGTATGTGCCTATCTCTTATTCCAAGGTCGAATTCAACCAGGTATATAGTTATATAGAGGAGAAGAGGATCCGTGAAGGGGATCTGACGGGAGTCTCTTTGAAGATACATTTCTTTTTTGCATCATCGGCCCGCCACCGGGAACAGAGCGGGTTGTACCAGTTGTTTTACTTTTTTTATAAGATCAATCAGCTCTATTTTTCCCGGCTGAAGGTAGAGGCCTTTCCCGTGTCCTTCAGGGAGGGGGTTGAGAATATTCAGCGTATGCTGTCCGAACTCCAGGTTGAAAAGTATTACGCCGTTGCCCGGGACAGGGGGTTGTCGCTGCCGGAAACGGCCCGCCTGACGGAGCTGCTGCAGAAGAAGATGAATGAAGGCGAAATGGATAGTTTCTGGAAGGACTTCTTCACTTTCGAAGCCTGGTATTCCATATCCAAAGGGATATATTATCATCGGCTGAACTTCCCGTCCTTTGACAATAGCGCAATGACCCTTTCCGAATTTTATCATCCCTTATTAAAATATCCTGTCAGGAACAGCCTGGAGGTAAAGACTGTTGTCACGCTGATCACGGGGCCCAATATGTCAGGAAAATCCACTTTGTTAAAATCCATCGGACTATGTGTATACCTGGCGCATCTTGGGCTGGCCGTCCCTGCGGAAAAGTGTGTATTGCCCTTCTTCGAGGTCATTTCTGTAGCTATCCATCTCAATGATGACATGCAGCAGGGCTACAGCCATTTTATGACGGAGATACAAACGCTAAAGAAGGTGGTCGTTCAGGCGCGGGAGGGCCGGCGTTGTTTTGCCATATTCGACGAGCTGTTCAGAGGGACCAATATTGAAGACGCGCTGGCTATATCAAGGATGACCATCAAGGGGCTTACTGTCTTTCAAGGCTCCAACTTTTTTATTTCGACACATCTTCATCAATTGGAGGAGGTTGCCGGGATGGATGCTATTCATGCCTGCTGTATCGGCTGCGATCTGGAAGGGGGGCGGCCAGTCTTTACGTACAAGCTCAAGCCGGGCTGGTCGGATCTGAAACTGGGGCAGGTGATATTCCGGCAGGAGGGGTTGGATGAGCTGTTGTCGTGAGCCTTCAGGCGGGCAGTCTTGACAGCTCGGTGATCCTTGCCAGGTGATGGTCGTCGTGGTCTGCTACAAAGAGGAAGAGGTCCATGGTACGCATCGGCGTTTTGAGGCGAGGGTGAAGCGCATATTTGAATACCGTCTGTTCGTCGATGGCTTCCAGCAGGACAATTGTTTGCGCCCTTATTTGCCGGAATCGTTGCAGGAGCTCTTCCAGGGGTGTATCATTGTGCCCTGCCTCCGTGGTGCGGGTATTTTGCAGGTCGGTTGGACTCAGTTCTTCCCTTCCTTTGACGATATCATCCAGCCGCCGCTGCCACAGTGGTTCCAGGTCGCTGAGGTGTCCCAGGTTCTCCTTGATGGACCAGGTATCATCTACCCTGCGTGTCAGGACGGGAGGGTCGATGGACCTGAATTTTTCTTCCAGCCGCGCGGGGGTACCCTTTAGCCTTTCCAGTATGGAGGGGAAAATGTTTTGGGTGGATGAAAAATCAAACTGTCTTTCGAACCATTTGACCTGTGACATAGTTATAGTTTGGAGCAAGGTATGACTTTACTATGGAAATCACGACATTAGACAAATTCTACCAACACGCGTCGGAGGCCTCGCAGTCGACGGTGGAAGGTTTGCTGCCGGAAGGTATTACCCGGGAGATAGGCCATTTCAATATTTTCAATACGGAGGAGCTGTATTCGAAGCTGAGGGAAAAGCCCGCCATGCCGTACAACCGCCGGACCTATTATAAGATCAGCCTTATCAATGGATCCAACAGAGCGGAGTATGCCGATAAAGTGATCAATATCGAGAAGAGCGCTCTTTTATTCGGCACCCCCAAGATCCCGTATCGGTATATACCGCTTGACTGTGCTCAAACGGGGTTCTTCTGCATCTTTACGGAAGACTTCCTTGTACAGGCCAAGAGCGGTGTTATCCTGGATGACCTCCCTATTTTCCGGCCAGGCGGCTATCCTGTCTTCCAGCTCACGGAAGAAAATACGCAGGAGCTGACCTATATCTTCCAGAAGATGTATAAGGAGATGTCCTCGGACTATGCTTTTAAATATGATCTGTTACGCAATTATGTATTGGAGCTGATCCACTATGGTCAAAAGCTCCAACCTGCTGCCGCCCTTTATTCGTCGCACAATGCATCGACGCGGGTAGCGTCCCTCTTTATCGAGCTGCTGGAGCGGCAGTTTCCCATCGAAAGTCCCCGGCAGCAGCTCATGCTGCGTACGGCCAAGGATTATGCAGACCGTCTGGCCGTCCATGTCAACCATCTCAACAAGGTATTGAAAGAGAATACGGGCAAGACCACCACTCTTCTCATCGCCAGTCGCATCACGCAGGAGGCGAAGATCCTTCTGAAGCAGACGGACTGGAATGTTTCTGAAATTGCCTGGAGCCTTGGTTTTGAGGAAGTCGCCCATTTTTCCAACTTTTTTAAGCGACAGACTAGTTTTTCCCCGCTGGCTTTTCGGAATTAGGCTTTTGCTGTGCATCTGCCCGGCCGGCGGCTCATCAGCTGTGAGGAGCTGTCTACCAGGGGCTCTCGTTATTGTTTTCCAGGTAATCGGGGCTGAAGAATTTTCCGGTGGGTCCGTCTGGTGGTATTGTGGCGTATTTTACCACAAATGCGGCGGCTTTTTCCACTGTGCCCGTCCCTCTGTGATGGTTGAAATCAGTGGCCGTATAGCCGGGATCGATCGCATTTATTTTGAAAGCCGTGTTCCTTAGTTCATAGGCCAGCGCTACCGTATAGGCGTTCAGGGCTGTCTTGGATGGTCCGTAGGCTCCGCCCTTTATATCATAATATATCCAGGATGGATCGCTGTGTAGTGTCAACGAGCCCAGACCAGAGGTGACATTTACGATGACGGGTGAGGCGGACTTGCTCAACAGATCGAGGAATGCCCTGGTAACGTCGATGGCCCCGAAAAAATTTGTGTCAAATACATTGCGGATGATGTCAGAAGGCACTTGTGACGGTGGCTGCGGGAATCCGCCCGAGATGCCGGCATTGTTTATCAGCAGGTCGAGTGATGTTGCCTTTATATTTTGGCGGGCCTTCTGAATAGAAGCGCTGTTTGCCACATCGAGCTCCATTGTTTCCACCTCTGTCAGGCCTTCTGATCTGAGCTGAGCGGCTGCCTGTTCGCCTTTTGCCATGTCCCTGCTGCCCAGGTAAATAAAATAGCCTTTTTGTAATAATTGCCGTGCTGTTTCGAAACCGATGCTTTTGTTTGCGCCTGTGATGAGTGCTGTCTTCATGTTCCTTTTTGCTTTTTGGTAAGCAAAGCTACTTACCTATGCCGTCCTCCGGCAGCACACTCAGCGGTTTGGCTGGTACATTTCCCGGAAATTGTCCCGGTAGACCTGGGGTGTATGTCCTGTCATTCGTTTGAAGAACCGGGAGAAATAAGAGGCGTCCTCAAAGCCCAGGTGGAAGGCTATCTCCTTGATGACCTGATCCGTATGAAAAAGCAGGCGTTTGGCTTCCATCGCCAGCCGTTCGTGTATATGGGTGATGGCGGGCTTGCCGCTTTGTTCTTTTACCACATCGCCGAGGTGTCCGGGGGAGATATTCAGCAGGGAGGCGTAGTCCGCCACCTCGTGTAATTGTCTATATGAATCTTCGATCTTTGCAAGGTATCTTTTTAGCAAAAGCCTGTCCTCGCCCTGGCCGCTGCCGCTGAATTGTTCCGTATAGAGTCTGCTCAGGCAGACGAGCAATATGCGCATATAGGAGAGAAGCATGGCAGGCTGCCAAGCGCTTTTAGAATCGTACTCGTCGAGCAATTTTCCCAGAATATCTTCCACAAACTGCAGGTCTTTGGCATCGAGTGACAATTCATGACCGTTATGAGGATTTTGGATGATGGGTAACGAGCTTAGTGTTCCGTCGTGGTCGGTGGCCAGGAAATCGCGGTTGAAGCGCAGGCAGATGCCTGTCAAAGGGGTCATCTCTTCTTTTAAATGGACCTGGTGTGGTACTGTAAAATAGAATTTGTTTGGCTTTATATCATAAGGTTTCATATCTATCCAATGACGACTGCCGCCGGACTTTATCAAGACCATAAAGTAATAGTCTTTCCGGTGGGGGATCAGGAGATCCTTATTCCCATAACTGGCGGCGGTATTCAGCCTGTCGATGCAAAACATATGATTGCCCGAATGCCGGTGAGGTTCAAACGCGTAACTTGGTATTATTTGTTCTTCGTCACGGATATACATATGACAAAGCTACAACATCGGCACATCTGCCGAAATTTTATATCTTTATTCGACAACCGTGTAAAATGCAGGAGGAAGTAGCCAAACATACCAAAAAGATCTATCGAACCATGAAGAGTTCCGAACACAGCGTCTGGGAAAAGGTAAAAGAGATCGCTATCGAGGTATTTATCATCGTCTTTGCGGTAACGCTTTCCATCTGGCTGCATAGCTGGTCCGACCACCGGCATGAACAGAAAGAGGCGGCAGAGTTCCTCAAGGGGCTCAAAGATGATCTGGGCAAGGATATCGTGCTGCTGGAGGCAAACAGGAAAACATTTATTCAGCTAGATTCCAATTTTAATTTAATCGCTGCACTGGATGATAGCAAGGCCATCGATACCACGAGTGGAAGGAGGCTTTATGATCTATTTGATTTTGAGGAGCGGGTCACCCATCCCAATATCGGCAGGTATGAAGGTTTTAAATCTTCTGGAAAGATAGGAACGATAGAGAACGACAGTCTGAAACAGCTCATTCTTATCTATTATCAACAGACCATGACAGGGGTGCAAGACGATGAATCCTTTGTCAATGCATTTGAGACGAAGATGCTCGATATTATGGTGGACAGGGATTATAGCAGCACTTTAAGGGATCTCGCCAAAAACTTCAAAATGAGGGCCTCGCTGGAAATAGTAGACCTCAATCTGAAGGGCGCCATCAATGCCTATGACTCCGCCATACAACAGGCGAAAAGGATCATTGCGATGATCGACCGATCGGGAGGCCGGGAATGATCCTGCGGATTACTATACAGGAGCTGATGGATATGGGGGGCCAGGTGCCCCTGGCGGATGTACGCACCCCTGCGGAGTTTGCGCAAGGTCATATTCCCACGGCCTTTAATTTACCCTTGTTCAGTAATGAAGAGCGGGTGCGGGTAGGCACTACCTATAAGCAGGAAAGCCGTGAGGCCGCGATCCTGCTGGGATTCGATCTGGCCGGGCCGAAGTGGTCCGGTTTTATACGGACGGCCCTGGAGAAGGCGCCCGGGAAAAAGATAGCTGTGCATTGCTGGCGGGGCGGGATGCGGAGTGGGGCAATGGCCTGGGCATTGGACCTTTATGGGTTCCAGGTGTATCTTTTGGAAAAAGGATATAAGCGTTACCGCCGCTGGGTGTTGGATCAGTTTGAAAGTGAGTGGCATTTGTCGGTGGTAGGAGGTATGACGGGTTCGGGTAAGACCAGGATATTACATGAAATGAAAAGCAGGGGTGAGCAGATCATCGATCTGGAGGATCTGGCGCAGCACCAGGGTTCTACCTATGGTACGCTTGGCCGGCTGGTGCAGCCTTCCCAGGAGCAGTTCGAGAATGATCTTGCTGCGGAGTTGAAGGGGTTCGATCGGGATCGGAGGATATGGGTAGAGGATGAGAGTCTGACCATCGGTAAAAGAACGATACCCCGTACTTTCTGGAATAGGATGCAGGCAGCGGTGCTGTTCGACGTGCAGGCTCCGCTGGAGGTAAGGGTGCGGGCGCTGGTGAAGGAATATGGATCGCTGGACAGGGATTTTTTGGTCGAGTGTACGGAGCGGATCTGGAAGCGGCTGGGGCCGGAGCAGACGAAGCGGGCTGTCACGGCCATCCGGGAGGGGCGGATGGAGGATTTTATCCGGGAGGCGCTTGTATATTACGACAAAACGTATCGGACCGGCCTGCAGGGGCGGAATGGTGAACATATTATAAAGGTGCCTGTGACGGAGGGGAGCGACGAAACAAACGCTGCACTCGTGCTGAAGGCGGCGGATAAGCAAACATTATGGATATAAAGCTGACACAGTATTCACATGGGGCGGGCTGCGGCTGTAAGATCAGTCCGGCCATCCTGGATAAGATATTACATAGTTCGGTGCCGGGGATGCAGGACCCGCGGCTGCTTGTGGGGAACGATAAGCGGGATGATGCTGCTGTGCTGGACCTGGGTAATGGGACTGCGTTGATCTCGACGACGGATTTTTTTATGCCTATTGTGGATGATGCATACGACTTTGGGCGTATCGCCTCCACAAATGCTATCAGTGATGTATATGCGATGGGGGGCCGGCCTGTGCTGGCTATTGCGATATTGGGGTGGCCGGTGGATAAGCTGGCGCCGGAGGTGGCGCAGCGGGTGTTGGAAGGGGCGCGGGCGGTGTGTGCGGAGGCGGGGATCATGCTGGCCGGGGGGCATAGTATTGATTGTCCGGAACCGGTATTCGGACTGGCGGTCAACGGGCTGGTAAGCCCGGTGAACCTGAAAAAGAATTCCACAGCGGAAGTGGGGTGTCGGTTGTATCTGACAAAGCCGTTGGGGGTGGGTGTGTTATCGACTGCGCAGAAGCGGGGTGTGTTGAAGCCGGAGGATGCGGCTATTGCTTTAGCGAGCATGGTAAAGCTAAATAGGCTGGGAGAGGTATTTGGCGGGTGGGATCGTGTGAAGGCGATGACGGACGTGACGGGTTTTGGACTGCTGGGGCATCTGGCGGAGATGTGCGAGGGCAGTGGCGTGTCGGCTGTATTGGATTTTGAGAAGGTGCCGGTGATAGGATCGATGGCGTACTACCTGGAGCAGGGGTGTATCCCGGGTGGAACGGTGAGGAACTGGAACAGTTATGGCAGTAAAATAGGGCAGTTGACGGAGAGGCAGCGGAATATCCTGGCGGACCCGCAGACGAGCGGGGGGCTGCTGGTGGCTGTGAAAGGCGAAGAAGCGTCTGCGTTCGAGGGATTGCTGAAGCAAAGCGGGCTGCCGGAGGCCTGCTGTCGGGCCATCGGCCGGCTGGAAGAGCGAGGGGAAGGGCCCTTGATCGTTGTGCAATAAGTGCATGTTAAACCTGCGTCGCAGGAGGCCGATGTTCCTGCTTTTTTGTACATTGGCGTCGGACCAAATTCCGTGCTTATCAAAAAGACCCTTATAATATTGACCGTCACCCTTTTGTTGATGCAAGCCGCTGTGGGGCAGAAAAGGGTGGTGACGGGTATTGTCCTGGATTCGGCGTCGCGTCAGCCGTTGTCGAATGTGAGTATACTCCTGCCCGCGACGGGCAAGGGTTCGCTGACCGATGGGCGGGGGAGGTTCAAGCTCGTAGTGGATAACAGGATCCATGAAGTCAAATTCAGCGCCAGCGGATATGTGCCCATCAGTGTTGTCCTTTCAGACTCGACCGTCGGTCCTTTAACCGTCCTTCTCTCTGTGTCGTACGCATCGTTGCAGGCGGTGGTCGTCAATAAGAAAAGAAAATACAGGAATAAAAATAACCCTGCGGTGGAACTGATCCGTCAGGTCATTGCTCATAAGGAGGAAAATGCGCCGGCGCTGTATCCCTTTATGACTTACGATCAGTATGACAAAGTCCGGGTATTGGCTGATCATCCACCAAAGCTTATCGCGGAAGGTAAGCTCTTTAAGCGCTATCATTTTCTTTTTACACCAGACACAACGCTTGTGCCGGGTAAATCTTTGGTGCCGGCCTACCTGGAAGAAACCATCTCGCGGAACTATTCCAGTACGGGGCCGGATAGGAAGAAACAGGTGATCCTGGGGCATAAGCGGGTAGATTGGGGGGAGTATATCGACATGAGCGGTGTCAGCATGATCATGAACCGGCTTTATGAGGATTTTACAGTCTATGACAATACGATGTCCGTCTTCACACTGCAATTCGTGAGCCCTGTAACCAAGGTCGCGCCTGATCTTTATGAGTTTTTTATACGGGACACGGTGCTGGAGGAAGGCGTTCGTATTGTCCATCTCGACTTTATCCCACGCAATTCGCACGATCTGCTGTTTAAAGGAAGCCTGTATATCATCCTGGATGGGTCTTATGCCATTAAAAGAGCGGAGATGGAAACGAGCAACCACGCCAACCTCAATTGGGTGAAGACCTTCAAGATCACGCAGACCTTTGAGAAGGGACCTGGCGGACGTTATTACCGTCCTTTTTCGGATATCCTCTCTTACTTCAGTCTTTTAAAAAATAATATGGGATTTTATGGCGAGCGCGCCGTCACCGTGTCGAACGTTTCGGATTCCAGTCTGCCCGTCAGCGTTTTCCGGGGTCTGCCTGTGGATACGGCTCTCCAATCCGTCCCTCAGCCGGATAGTTTTTGGGTGCATGCGCGTCCGTCTCCGCTGAGTTCCTCCGAGAGCAGGACGTATGCCAATATGGACAGCCTGGTAAAAATGCGGTCATGGCATCGACTGATGGATATTATTGTCTTAATAACAGCCGGGTATAAGTCTGCCGGGCCTTTCGAAATTGGTCCCGTTGGCAGTTTTTATTCTTTCAACCCCCTGGAAGGCAGCCGTTACCAATTCGGAGGACGATCCACCGCGAAGCTGAGCAAGCGCATTTTTACGGAAGATTATGTCGCGTATTCCACCGGAGACCGGCGCTGGAAATACAAGACGAGCGCGACTTATTCCATCAATCACAAATCTATTTATACCTATCCATTCAATTATATCCAGGCCAGCTTTTTGCATGATGTCCGTAATCCCGGTCAGGAGACCCAATTTACTCAAAGCAATACATTTCTGGGCTCGTTCAGCCGCGGTATCGGGGGCAAGTGGCTGTACACGGATATCGCCAACCTGAATTATGTCCGGGAGTTCGGGGATCATTTCTCCTATAATATGGGTGTGCGTTACTGGCTGCAACAACCTGCGCAATCGCTTTATTATGTCTATCAGCATCCGGTGGCCGGGCCGGATACTGTATCCAGTCTGACGACGACGCAACTTTCTTTCACTTTTGGATGGGCCCCGCACCAGCAATTCTATCAGGGCCGGAGCTTCCGGTTCACCATCCCAAACAAGTATCCTGTTCTTACATTCCAGTATGCCGCGGGTATAAAAGGCCTGCTCAACGGGCAGTATAATTACCATGCATTCCAATTCGGTGTGTTCAAGCGCTGGTATGTCGCTCCTCTCGGCTATTCAGACATCCGGCTGAATGCGGGGTATATCAGTGGAACGCTTCCTTTCCCGCTGCTGATCATTCATCCTGCCAATCCTTCCTTTTTTTACAGCTTTGGCGGTTATAATCTTATGAATGTGGAGGAATTTATAAGCGACCGTTATGCCGGGCTCAATATCGATCATTATTTTAATGGATTTTTTCTCAACAGGATACCCCTTCTGAAAAAATTAAGACTTCGGGAGGTCATCGAAGGCAAGCTGCTTTATGGCGGTCTGCGTCAGGAGAACAATCCCAACTTAAACCCGGCGCAAATGCAATTCCCTTTGGACGATCACGGCAGGGTATCCACTTTCACGCTGGATAATCAACCTTATCTGGAGGCTGGGGTCGGCATCTATAATATTTTTAATATTATACGAATCGACTATATTCGCCGTATGACCTATCTCAATCATCCGGGAGTGCCCGCCAATGGCATCCGGCTGAGTACCGGGATCGATTTTTAAAGTACATTATCATGAACTCTCTCAACACTAAGCCGCATTATCCTATTTTGGACGGATTGCGCGGCGTTGCTGCCATTATCGTCGTTATTTTCCACATTTTCGAGGCTCATAGCGCTGGTCCGTTGTACCAGATCGTCAACCATGGCTATCTCGCGGTAGACTTTTTCTTTCTGCTGTCGGGTTTTGTAATCAGCTATGCGTATGATGACCGTTGGGGGAAGATGACTATCGGTGAGTTCTTTAAACGCCGGCTGGTGAGGCTGCATCCGCTGGTGATCCTGGGTACGGTGGTAGGGGCGATATTCTTTTATTTCCAGGATTCCGCGGCATTCCCTGCCATCCATAGTGTACCTGTGTGGAAGATGCTGCTGATCATGCTCATCGGGTTTACGCTTATACCTATACCCATTTCCTGGGATATACGGGGCTGGCAGGAGATGCATCCGCTGGATGGTCCGTGCTGGTCGTTGTTCTTTGAATATGTAGCCAATATCTTTTATGCCCTGTTTGTCCGGAAGTTCTCCAAAACAGTTTTGTCAATTTTTGTGGCGCTGACGGGAGTAATGCTGATCCATTATCTTCTTACCAGCAAGGATGGCGATATCATTGGGGGATGGTCTATCGATGCGCTGCAGCTGCGGATCGGATTTACGCGTATGCTATTTCCCTTTTTTGCGGGGCTGCTGCTTTGCCGGGTGGCCAGGCTTGCCAAGGTGAAGAATGCCTTTTTTTGGTGCAGTCTGCTGCTCGCCGTCGTATTGGCTTTTCCGAGGGTCGGCGGTAAGGATCACCTGTGGGCGAACGGGCTTTATGAGTCGCTGAGCATCATCCTGGTATTCCCCCTGATCGTCTTTATGGGCGCCAGTGGTGTGATCACCGGTAAGAGAGCGACGCGGGTGTGTAAGTTCTTTGGGGACATATCCTATCCCATCTATATCACGCATTATCCCCTCATCTATACCTACACCGGATGGGTGAGTGATCATAAGGGGGTAGGGTTTTGGCAGGCGCTGCCATATGCCCTTGCTACCTTTATCGGCGCCGTGGTGATCGCTTATGCAAGTCTGAAACTTTATGATGAGCCTGTACGGAACTGGCTGCAGCGGCGCTGGCTGGGTAAAAAGGGGGCGGGGAAAAAGCCTGAAGCTGTCATGGCCGGTGCGCGATGAGCTTTTATTGATGCAGTAAATGATTCTTTAGTTCGGTGGGCGCTTTTCCAAATCTTGCTTTAAAGGCGCGGCTGAAATGAGCGGGGCTTTCGAAGCCGCATTCAAAGGCTGTCTCGGCCACCGTCTTGTTCTGATTGCTCAACAGATGCAGGGCGCGATGTAATCTTTTTTCCAACAACCATTTTCCCGGAGTGCTCTGGAATAGCTTTTCGAAATCTCTTTTGAAGGCGGACAGGCTCCTATTGCTTAGTTCAGCATAAACTTCCAGCTTCAGGTTGTAGCAATAGTTGTCCTCCATTACTCTTTTTAACAGTGCGGTCTGCGGCTCATGCAATAAAGAGCAGAAATAGGATAAGAGGTCTTTGTTGGCGGCATTGTCCGCGATGTTCAGGATAAGCTCTTTGAATTTCAGCTCCAGCAATGATGGGTCGGGTTCGTGTGTCTCTGTAAAATAGGAAGACATCGAAAGAAAGAACCCTTTCAGCGTTTCGTTTGATTCGATGATCATCAGGGGTTCGAAGTGCTGTTCGTATTTTTCGAGAGGTTTTGTTCTTGTATGGAGGGTGTCACAGATAAATTCATCCGGTATAAAGAACAACATCACACAAAAGCCCGTGTCCATGAATTGTTCCAGGATAAACCCTCCTTTTCTTACGAAGACGCAGCTGTCTTTTTGGATATCGTATGTCCCTCTTGACGTATGCCAGATCTTCCGGCCGTCTATGGCATAGAACAAATAGTTGTATTGTGTCCACAGACCCGAAAATTTGCTTTTCATCAATCGGGCTTCCATTGGACAGCTAAAGGCGGTGATCAGCGATTTACCGCAGTTGAACTGTCTGTAGTACTGGGGATGCTGTAATACGCTCTCGAGAAAATTATGCATACAGATTAAAAGTAGCAAATTTATGAAAAACAGCTGCTGGCCTTTTAAGTCATATTATTGGACTTGCAGGACAATGGATGGGTGCCGAGAGGGATTAATATTGCATTTCAATAGTTTATCAATAAAATCTATAGAAAATGAATCCTAACAAAGCACTATGGGAAAAAGGCGATTTTACAAAGATCGCAGATAGCATGCGTGACAGCAGCATTGCGCTGGTCGCTCAACTGGGTATCTCCAAGGGAACGAAGGTACTGGATCTTGGATGTGGGGATGGGGATACGGCTATTCCCGAAGCCAGACTTGGAGCCGAGGTCCTGGGTGTGGATATAGCGAGCAATCTTGTCGCGGCTGCGAAGGTGAGGGCGAAGGAAGAGGGACTTACAAACGCACAATTCCAGGAAGGAGATGCCACTAATCTGCAAGAACTTGCCGACGGTAGTTTTGACCTCACCGTTAGTATATTTGGGGCGATGTTCGCGCCTAAGCCGATGGATGTGGCAAAGGAGATGGTTCGTGTCACGCGTCCCGGTGGGAAGATCGTGATGGGGAACTGGATACCGGGTGATCCGACGCTGGTGGCGCAGATATTAAAGATCAGCTCCGCCTATACTCCGCCGCCGCCGGAAGGATTTGTCAGTCCTATGTTATGGGGAGTGGAAAGTCATGTGATCGAACGTTTTGGCAATGCGGGAGTGGCGAAGGAAGATATATCTTTTCTGAAGGATACGTTTGTCTTTGAGACATCCGCTACGCCGGCCGAGTATGTAGATACTTTCAGGAAATATTATGGCCCGACCATGAATGCTTTTGAGGCGGCTGAGAAAAATGGCAAAGCGGCTGATCTGCAGCGTGAGCTGGAAGATCTGTTTGAGAGGGAAAATACAGGAGAGAATAAAACATCGATACCGGCCGCGTTCTTAAGGGTAACAGTTAACAGGAGATAATAGATTTAGTTAGTTTGTCGAAGCCCGGAGCATTCGCTCCGGGCTTTTTGCATTACCGGAGGTCGGTTTTGATTACCGGTGGTAAGATAATCTACTCCGTTGGGCACATCAATGTTGGCACAGGGAGTTTGGTTTATCAATGGCAAAGAACTATCTGCTAATTTTCGTGGCTATTAACCAAAATATAAGCCAATGAGAAAACTATTTCTATTAGCTGTATCGTGTCTTTTGATAATGCTGTCGACAAAGGCACAGGCGCAGGAAGTGACTGGAAAGATCGTTGATTCCACAGGCAGTCCCATCGCGGGCGCCACGATACGTGCAAAAGGGGTAAGAACGGGATATAGTGCGGGTTCGGACGGCAGTTTCCGTATCCCTGCACCGAAAGGTGGTGTATTGGTGATCAGTGCCATAGGGTATGGTACCCGGGAGATAAGGACGAATGGGAACGGTGGTCAGACCATCACACTGTCCAGTGTCAGCCGGGTGATGAATGAAGTGGTCGTAACTGCTATTGGGATCAGCCGGGAGAAACGTGAGCTGGGATCGGCGACACAGACGATCAATGCGGATCAGCTGAATAAGACGGGCAGCGGGAATGCCCTTAGCGAGCTGAACGGAAAGGCCAGCGGTCTAACGGTGATCAACAGCTCGGGTGATCCGGGGGCGGGCACCTATGTCCGCCTGCGCGGTATAACTTCCATCACCGGTAATAACCAGCCGCTGATGGTCGTCGATGGCGTGCCGATCGACAATTCCATCAACAACTATGATCCCACATCCAGTGGCGCTCAGGCCAGTGGGGCGGCGGGAAACCTTTTAGGGGGCGCGCAGCCTACCAACAGGGGTGTAGACCTGAACCCGAATGATATCGAGTCCGTCACGCTGCTGAAGGGGCCGGCGGCCACCGCTTTGTATGGTATACAGGCGGCAAGCGGCGCGGTGATCATTACTACCAAGAAAGGAATTGCCGGGCAGGCGCCTTCGTTGAGCTTCAATTCCTCGTATACCGTGGACAAGGTCAGTCAGCTGCCGGAGCGGCAGGATATCTATTCCCAGGGAAGTAATGGATTGTATGCAGGGCCGGCGTCCAATGGCTCGTCAAAACGTCTCACCTGGGGGGCGAGGATAGACTCGTTGTATTTCGACGGGGTACCCAACGCCTATGATCGTAATGGCGCAATCGTCGGCGCCTCCAGTCCAAACCGGAAGACGAAGGCAAGGGTTTACAATCCGTATGATTTTTTCCAGACCGGGTACACCTACAACAACAATATCGCATTATCCGGTGGCGGCGGCAAATCGGCTTATCGGATGTCGCTGGGCAATCTTCATCAGACGGGGATCATCCCCAAGACCAAATATGATAAAACGACATTTAGTGTCAATGGGCAGACTACTTTTAACGACCGCCTGACCATATTGGGCGCCGTGAATTTTATCCGGAGCGCCAACGATAAGGCTCAGCAGGGGTCTAATACGTCCGGTGTTATGCTGGGATTGCTCCGTACGCCTCCGACCTTTGACAATTCCAATGGTCTGAAGAATGCCGCCGACAATTCTGCATCCTATCTGCTGCCCGATGGTATTACGCAACGTGACTACCGGGGCGGGTTAGGGTATGACAATCCATTCTGGACCGTAAACAGGGATATCTTCCATGATGACCTTATCCGCACCTATGGCTATGCGCAAGCCAATTACCAGGTATCCAGCTGGATGACACTGGCGTACAAGCTGGGGGGAGACGTCTATTCACAGAATGACAAGAATGCGTATGATATTGGCTCCAATGCTTTTTCGGCCGGGGCGGTGCATTTGTCGAACTACCTGATCCAGCAGTACAACTCGGACTTCACTGTCAGCATGAAGCATACGTTCTCGGATGCGTTGACGGGGAGCCTGATACTCGGACAAAATTATTTCACGTTTAATAACCATACCAAATTAACACATGGCACCGGGCTGGTGCTGCCGAACTTCCTGGATATGGCCAATGCCACATCCTATACCACCAATGAGCTGGATTCGCGCAAGCGGACCTCCGCCTGGTATGGGGAAGGGCACCTGACTTACCAGGATATGTTGTTTTTGACGGTGACGGGTCGTCGTGAGACCTCCTCTACGCTGCCAGCCAGGAACAACAGTTTCTTTTATCCGTCGGTGAGCCTTGCCTGGGAGTTTTATAAATCTTCCGGCGGTGCGGAGAAAACGCTCAGTTATGGGAAGCTGAGAGCTTCTTTCGCCCAGGTGGGTAAGGATGCTCCGACGCAGGGTTTGAATACGTATTACACGCCGGCAGTCATCCAGGATGGAGCTACGAATGGCCTTGTTTTTCCTATTGGCGGGAATGCGGGCTACCAATTTGGTTCGGCGGTAGCCGTTATCGGCAATCCCGACCTCAAGGCGGAAAGGACCAATTCCTATGAAATGGGCGCCGATCTGGGGTTCCTGAAGGGCAGGGTGACGTTGAATGCGACGGCTTATTATTCCAAGTCATCGGATGTGATACTTACTGTCCCGATAGCTTATACCACCGGATTTGCCGCTGAGCTGCTGAATGCGGCGACGATCACGAACAAGGGGCTGGAGCTGACGTTGAGTACGACTCCTGTCCGTTCGAAGGATTGGCGCTGGGATGTGAATTTCAATTGGGCGCGTAATGTAAACCTGGTGAAATCGCTGGCTGTGGGTGTAGACAAGGTGTTTATCGCCGGATTTAATAACGGCGAGGTGGATGCGGTCGCGGGACAGCCTTTCGGGGTTATATTCGGCAGCAGCTATGTGCGGGCAAACCCCAATGATCGCAATAGCCCATTGCTGATCAACGATGACGTGAATGACCCCGGCTATGGCATGCCGATCGTCAGCCAGCAAAATGCGGCGCTGGCAAAGGTCGATCCGGACTGGACAGGTTCGGTGGTCACCAATGTCACGTATAAGAATTTCAGCTTCAGCTTACAGGTCGATGTCCGTCATGGCGGTCATATCTGGAACGGGACCAGGGGCGCCATGGATTACTTTGGAACAGCCAAGGAAACGGCCAACCGGGGGCAGGCTGTGACCTTTAAAGGGCTGGCGGGTCACCTGGATGGCAATGGGAATATCGTTCACTTTGAGGGGACGGCCGAAGTGTCAAAACCAGGAGGGCAGAGCCAGGTCGTTACGGCCTATAACCAATACTATTGGCAGAACATCGGCAGCAGCTTTGTGGGACCTGCCGAACCCAGCGTAGAGGGCGATGGATTTGTCCGGGTGCGTCAGGCGAGCCTTAGCTATCAGCTGTCTGCGGGGGCCCTGAAGAAATTACATTTGAAGGCAATGTCATTTACTATAGTT
>Ga0105237_10001522_pt1 | contig 30383 bp, 28 predicted proteins | sample KBSC24metaG_FD_81520 | JGI IMG/M metagenome (GOLD analysis project Ga0105237, IMG submission 81520) | Corn rhizosphere microbial communities from Kellogg Biological Station, Michigan, USA - KBS C2-4 metaG | ecosystem: Host-associated > Plants > Roots > Rhizosphere > Soil | place: Michigan, USA... | reverse complement strand
ATCACATGCGCGATCTCGATGGTAGGGTGTACAAGGTCGGAGATAAGCGAATTAAGGGAGTCCACACCCGTAGCCCAGGAACCCTTAGCGTTCGGAACCTCGATACGCTGGGTCAGCTTGCCCTGTTTGCCGATGGTATTCCCGGCCTTTGTGAACTCTTTCATCATCTCTTCGTTGAGCGAAATGATCTCATTCAACGTATCGAAAACCCGACCCTTGACCCCTGTTTCCCCAATAGGCACACGAACCGAAAAATTACCATTGCGTACCTGGAGCAGGATACGCAGCAGATCCTTATCATCCAGCAAAGAGTCGTTTGCTGTATTTTTACGTGGAGCAGCCTTTTTTTTTGCAACTTTTGTGGTAAGTCCCATAATGAACTTTTGCTTTATAAGAAAATTTTAATAGGCATTGTGTCCGGCCAATCACCGGTTTGCTTCGGCCAACATATAGCACAAGACCCGCGCCATATATTTGGCAAGATTATGGTGTTATAGACTGGACGGAAAAAACACTGATAAGAAATTAGATAAAAATGTGATTGGAAGGTAGTGAATTTGCCGTAAAATTATAACTTTAGGACACCCTTAAAAAAGATAGAACAGCCTGGTCGCCTCATCGTTTAGAACAACCATTATTTAGTTATGAAAAGCAATTCTCATCTTATTTTCATTGTAGATGACGACCCGGACGACAGACAGATCATATTGGACGCTTTCCTCGAACGAAGCCCACAGATCGACTACGTTTTTATTGAAAACGCTGAAACCCTGCTGGAAACGCTGTATTCAGAAGATTCCGAATATCCGGCATTGATCCTGCTGGACCTTAACATGCCCGGTATGCTGGGTATGCAGGCTCTTAAGGAAATAAGAGGGAATAAACAGTTCAGCCAGATACCCGTCATCGTCCTCACTACATCTACGCTCAATCAGGATCGCAGAACCTCTTATGAGCTTGGTGCTTCCTGCTTTCTGAGAAAGCCGGATAGTTTTGGCGAATTAGTAGAATTGACCGACTCTATTGTAAAACTTTGGCTACACGAGTATCAGCCCCAGTCACAACATCCGTCGTCTCCATCTTCTGAAAAAAATTAATGTCAGGCAAAAAGTGGGGAATTTTATCCCCACTTTTTGCCTTTATTACTCTAAGAAGCCAAAAAAGTTTGCTGAAACGCCACTTCTCAGAGTAAACAGGGAAAGGGGAACAGGTTTTGAAAAGGATAAAGAAAAAGACAACCATCGCCCAACAATTAAAACATTAAACATGAAAACAGGAAAATTCTTTATCTATCTGCCTCTTCTTTTATTCTTTATGTCTTTTCGTGCACTGAGCGCCGACAGTAAAACCGCGCCGCTCGATCTTCCGTCCAAAGAAGTTCTGGCGACGATGACCAAAGAACAAAAAGAGGAACTTGTTCAGCAAATGAAGGAAAGGACCGAAGCTATCAAGGCGATGGATAAATCCCAGTTGTCCAAAGAGGATCGAAAAGCGCTGCGGGCAGAATTGAAAAACATGAAAAAAGAAGCCCGCGCCGTCACCGGAGTATATATCTCCGTAGGAGCACTGATCATCATCATCCTTCTCCTTATCATCATTATCTAGTTTTTTTACGGTCCAACAGTACAGACCCTGCCGAAAGGCGGGGTTTTTGTTTATTCACCACCCGGAACCGTCCATACGTCAAAGAAATTTCCCTTTCCCCCTCAAAACCGGAAATTTGTACCTTGTTATGGTGAACACCTTTAAAAAATATTTCTTCCCTGCCTTATACGGCCTCTTCGTCTATTTTACGATCCGGCTGTTATTGGACACCGTCACCGGAATGAAGTTCTGGCGCGACAGAAGCTGGCATCAGAATGCCCTGGAAATAGTTTGGAGTATAGCCTTTAGCTATTTGTTCATCGCTGCCTGCAACCGCCTGTTCCGCTATTTCGACCGGCGCTGGCCCGCCACCGACCTCAGTTACAAACGCGTCGTCCGCGAATTGCTCTGGCTGTTCGTTTTAAACCTCGTCTTTCAGAACGTCTTCCTTCTTCCCCTGGCTGTCCTTACCGACGACGGCGCTCAATGGTATGACGTAGTAGACATCAATATGATCCCATTGTTGTATTCCCTCATCTATTACGGCATCACCCGCAGCAGCACTTTTCTAAAAGCCTATATTGAAGGAAAGGTTCAGCTGGAAAAGACCACCAATGACCAGCTGCAGACCGAACTCAAGTTCCTGAAAGCCCAATACCATCCCCATTTTTTGTTCAACGCTCTCAACACCATTTATTTCCAGATGGACGAAAATGTGGCTGCCGCCAAAAAAAGTGTAGAAAAGTTCTCCGAACTGCTCCGCTATCAACTATATGATCAGCACCAGACCGTACCCATCAGCCAGGAACTGCACTATCTCAATAATTTTATCCAGCTGCAACAAACCCGCAGCTCGGAGAAATTGCGACTCGATACACAATTCGATCCCCTCCTCGATGGCCAGCAGGTATACCCCCTGCTTTTTCTGCCCCTGGTAGAAAACGCTTTTAAGTACATCGGAGGAGACTATCACCTTTTTATTTCCGCTGCCCTCAGGGATAATACCATCGAATTTAAAGTGATCAATGCCGTACCCGATGTTATTCCCATCAAAAAGGAAAGCGGCATCGGTCTCGAAAACTTAAAAAGACGTCTCGAACTGCTCTATCCCGGTCGCCATACCCTGACAGCCGGCAACAACGGTACCGAATTCATCTCCGCCATCACCCTTCAATATCGATAATTATGTCACTAAAAATAAAATGTATCATCACCGACGACGAACCCTTTGCCCGCAAAGGCCTGCAAGGGTATATCAGCCAGATCGATTTCCTTGAGCTGAAAGGGGTTTGCGAAAATGCGCTCGAACTGAACTCGCTGCTCAAACAGGAACCCGTTGATCTGCTCTTCCTTGACATCGAAATGCCCTATATGACGGGTATCGATTTTCTTAAAAATCTGGCTGCCCCGCCGCGGGTGATCTTCACTACCGCCTATGAAAAATATGCCCTCCAGGGTTTTGAACTGGAAGTACTCGACTACCTGCTCAAACCCATACCATTCGACCGCTTTCTGAAAGCAGCCAATAAGTCCTTTGATTACTTCCGCCAGCAGCAGGCTCCGGCCCCAACGGAAGACTATATTTTCGTAAAGGCGGACAGCAAGCTGGAAAAGATCCATTTTGCCGATATCCTTTTCGCCGAAGCCCTGGAAAATTACGTCGCCATATATACCCGCGAGAAAAAGGTCATTACCCACCTCACCCTTAAAATGCTGCAGGAGAAGTTGTCGCCCTTGTTCTTTATTCAACCCCATAAATCATATATCGCCGCCATCGATAAGATCAGTTCTATCGAAGGCAATATTTTGCACATCGGCAGCTACCAGGTCCCCATCAGCAAATACCAAAAAGAAGAGATCATGGAAAAGATCGTCAACAGCAAGCTGCTGAAGCGATAACGGGGTCCTAACACCCCATTAACGAGGGGCACCCGAATTGCAGGTTATCTTTGTAGTTATATAAAATCAGGTAAATTATGAAAAAGCCCATTTTTTCAGGCCTGATCTTCTGCGGCCTCCTGCTGGGCGCCGCTCAGACCAATGGCCAATCATTCGCCAATAACAGCTCCCCCATCATAACGAGCCCGGCAGACGGGTCCGGGCTATTCGCCTATACGGAAAATACGTTCGTCGTCCTGCGCTGGTCCACCAGGAACGAACACGATATCGATCGCTATATCATCGAAAGGGCTAGCGACAGCATTCATTTCAATCCCCTGCACGAAGTCGTGTCACAGGGGGTTATCGACCAGGACAATACTTACAGGGATATGGACAGCTACCCCGCTTCATCCACCAATTATTACCGGCTGAAGACTGTGCGTAACGACGGTACCGCTTTTTATTCTGCCATCGTCCGTGCCGATGTGGACAACCGCCAGACACCCATCCTGAAACCTACCGTCGTGCACATGGGCAGCATCATCCGGATGGACAACTACCATGCCCAGCCGCTTACCGTCAATTTATTCAATGCCAACGGCACCATCATGCGAAGTTTTATAGTCAATAGCACCTCTTTTGATATCCCGACCGATGGATGGAGCAAGGGTATTTTCTTCTATCGCATTTCCGATGCGACGCATCCATTGATCAATGCCGGGAAAATAATGATCCTGTAACCTTATATTTGTGGTCATTTAATCTCTTTTCATGACCGCCGGTACAAACTTTTTTCCAGCATCGGACATGCCGCTTCTCAGGGGTCCCCATGTTTACCTGACAACCCTTGCCGAAGGGCACCGCGAGCCCCTTCGCCGCCTGGCCAAGGACGAACGGATCTGGGAATTTACCAAAAGAAAAAAGCCCGGCTCCAATACCTGGCTGCCCTATAATTTCTTTTTCATCCACCAATCCGTCTGGGCATCGAGCCCAACGAAGAATACGTGTTCTCCAAAACGTTCAAAGCCCCATTTCTGGTAAAACGTTATCGCCCGGTGATTGTGCTCCCATACCCCCAGCCACACCCAATCTTTACCCTGTCTGCGAGCCATATCCAGACAGGCTTCCATCAAAGCAGCCCCCACCCCCTTGCCGATCATCTTCTGCTCGGAATATAACTGTACGATCTCGATAGCCTTATCAGGAGCTAATTCCTGTGGTGGCTCCGCCTCCCGCAGCGAAGCATACCCTACCGGCTCGTCGTTGTCATAAGCCAATAAAAAGATACGCCCCCGCGCCCCTACCTCGGCCAATTGTTTCTCCTTTGGGAACTGCTCCTCCATGAAAATACGCATATTCTCTTCCGTATTATACTGCGCAAAGGTCTCATAAAAGGTTCTCCGGCTGAGCTCAACCACCAACGGGGCATCTTCGACACCTGCTATCTTTATCTGGATCATTGTATTATCTGGTATTGCACAATATTAAAAAAAAATAAGCAATTACCCTAGTTGCACCGTCAAACTCCGTCTAGTATATTTGCGCCAGTAAACCGCACTGAAAAGACCTTCCTTATGAATCATCGCCGTATCCTACATGTCCTGCCATTCCTTTTATTTCCATACATCTCCTCCTTTGCCCAATGTGGCTCCTGCGATTACACCGAGGCCAACCTTGCCGGGGGAACAACGCCAATAGACAATATCCCTGCCGGGAAGATCTTGTGTATCACCAATAATTACTGCTTAGGCGCCAGCGCCAACTGGCCTGGTCCCACCTGCGGCAATATCAACACAGGCCATCTGATCATCAACGGAACGCTGCGCATCTGCAGCAGCATCACCTTCAGCTTCGACGGCACCATTGCCGGCAGCGGCAATATTGAGATCATGGCAGGCGGTCGTATGAGCCTGTTTGGCACTTATGACTGTAATGTACACATGACGGCGGTGGATCAGACCTTGCTCAGCGGCGGGACGTCCACTTCCACTACCATTGGAGGCTGCGCCAGTTCTGCCTGCGAACCACACTTCTCCAATGGGTATGCCCCCTTTGGAGTCATCGGCGGGGCACTGGGATATACAGTGAATAATGGCTCCTGCGCCATCACTGGTAAGACGGATCTTCTCGTACTACCCGTTGAACTCCTGAATTGGACTATTTCACGGAAAGGGCAAAACATGCTGCTCACCTGGTCCGCACCCGGTGACGATCAAGGTTCCAGCTATGAGATCGATTATTCGACGGACGGTCAGTCCTGGTCGGCCTTATCACAAATACCCGGCTCGAATGGAGAGACGATCAACTGGTATTCATACCTGGCCAAAGGCCCGTTCCGCGAAAAAAACTTTTTTCGTATCCGTCATACAACGGCTGCCGGACTGGCCAGCTATAGCCCTGTCAAGGAAATAGATGCAGACGATGCCGGCAACATGGGATTCTTTGTCGGACCCAATCCGGTACAAAACAGCTTAATGATCCGGCCGGAGAATGGAGATACCCGCTTTTATCTTCAGCTATTCGATATGACGGGCAAAAAGGTCTGGCAGGCTAACTCCAGCGTCAATGGACAATATGCCGTGGAAAGACTGGGGCCCGGCGTCTATATCCTCATCCTTACCCAAACAGACGGAACACACGTGGTTAAGAAGATCACCAAACTATAACAAATGCCCCTCACAAAAAAACACCCCTCATGGAAATGAGGGGTGTAACAAAAAATATTCATTCATACACATAAGAGAGACGATAGTTGATCCGGCCTACTTTTTCCTTCTCAGATTGGGATGCGGGGCCGGCACGTTGTTGGGACCTTCTTCACCTGTACCATCTTTCAGATCGACGGTATTGTCTTCACCACCCGTTTGCCCATAGCGGAAGATAAGCCTGTCGGAAGCAATGCCTTCTTTTTCGATGAGATAGTTTATGACGGCATTTACCCTATCCCAGCTCAACTGTTGAGCAGCCTTGCTGGATTCACCATATCCGATCACGGCGACCTTACAGTCAGGGTTGTTGCGGATCTTATCGGCTGTAGTGGCGAGCAATGCCTTGGCATCCTTGCTCAGCGTTACGGACCGGCCTTTGAAGGTAATACTGGGCAGATCCCCGATATTACACTTGTGACGCATTCCCGTGCCATTGGAGTCAATGTATGCTTTCAGGTCCTTGCAGCATTGAGGATCCGGACACTTACCCACGCCATCGGCGTCAACAGGCTGGCACTGGGTCGGGGTGATGAGTTCTTTATCCTTGAAGTCAGGAACACCGTCGCCATCCGTATCACGGCTTACACCGTGGGTATCGACCGGGGCGCCTTTCGGAGTGTTGGGTTCCAGGTCGAACTGGTCAGTAACGCCGTCGCCATCCGTATCATCCAGTATCGGCTTGGGCATTTTCATATGTTTGGGAGCATTGATCTCATTGTAAGCATAATCCAGGGGATTGATCCACCACAACGGCTCGACCGCATGTTTCCCAAAAAGGTTATAGTTGATGCCGACGGAAAGAAAATTATAGGAGTCGGCAGCCCTCGTCTGGGCGATGCTGTTGACAGCTGTAGGAGTGTAATTGTTCTGCCATTGCTGTCCGTCGAGAAGATCAGTCGCCGTAAAGGTATATTTATCTTCCACAGCGATACTAAACTTGTTGTTCAATTTGAATTGGAAACCTATGCCCATGACAGCGACGACGCTAAGAGGAGCGCCGCCCAGCGTGGGATTGGTAGTACCTCTTTCGGCCATCGTGCTCCAGTCTCCGTTCAATATGTTCTTAAGCTGGCTCCTGATATCCTTCCGGTGTTTGTAGTCGTAAGGGCCGGTGATGGAACTATAATTGTACGGCGTCCCGGAGCTATTGACCGTTTTATAAAAAGTGCTGTAGGTGATCAGGCCGGGTCCGCCAAAGAGATACATATTGAAACCCGTCTTTGCCCGGTGAAAATTGATATTATTAAAGGTAAAAACACCTTGAAGAGAAAGTTCATGTACGGTAGACCGGTAGTTATAAAAAATGGACGAACCCGGAGCATTGGCGCCCCTGCCATAGTAGGCACTCAAAACAGGATTCTTTCCATATCCTGATGTTGGCTGGTAATTCAATCCCCTAAGCCTTATCCAGTCAAATTCCGCCCTTAAAGAGAAAACATATCCCAAAGCTTTTCTCAGGTGAATGCCGGCACCGCCGGTAGGTCCCCAGTTATGAACGTCGGTGATACCTGAAGTAAGCCCCCCTTTGATACCAAGCTCCCATTCACTTCTTGGTTTTGCCGGAAAAGGATACGCGTTATTCAGGAATTCATTGTGCTGAGGCATCCTTTTGGAAGGAATGACCGATGAATCAAGGACATTATATGAGCGGGTAGAAGAGCCGCCCTGACCATACACCACAGTCGGCTGCAATGATAGTAAGGCTGGAAGGAGTAATGCCAGGAAGAAAATAAATACCTTGGATTCGGGTAACATTCTTTTGTTCATTTTGGTTTTCGTTTTTCGGTGATTATCGATCCTGCCTGCGTAACTAGCTGGTTATGCCACCTGGTTTACTCGGTGAGTCGGAGTTCATCGCCAGGAAAGACGCGTTTGTTGAATGAGAATTTTATCTAAGCGACAGGATGTGCGCTGAACAGCAGGCAGTTGAGCAGCAGTTGTTTGAATGGGCGAGCAAACTTACAGGCGTTAGTGTTACTAAACAATACCCCTTTTTCGCTCAGGAACGCCACTTATTGACGGCCTCCATTCTGTTCTGTACTTCCAACTTACTGTAGATGTGTTTTATATGCTTTTTAGTGGTCTCCATCGTTATTCCCAGCCAGGCAGCCACTTCTTTATACATTTTTCCTTCTGACAATAAAGCCAGCACTTCTTCTTCCCTTTTTGTCAGGAGGTCCCCCTTCCCATCGGCTGCCGGATACCGGCCGAAAAAACCGATCAGTTTACGGGCAATGCTCCTGCTCATAGGCGATCCGCCGGCATGCAATTCCTTTATGCTTTTGATCAGTGATTCGGGCCCGTCTTTTTTTAACAAATAGCCCGTGGCCCCGGCTTTGAAAGCCTCAAACACCAATTCGTCATCCTGCTCGTAATCAGTAAAAACCAGGAATTGGATTGCCGGATTCACCCTCTTCAATTTTCGGATACAGGAGATGCCCGCCATCACCGGCAACTGTATGTCCATAAGCACGATATGCGGATAACGCCGGGAGATTTCCCGGATAGCAGTTTCTGCATTGCCCCATAGACCGGTTAGTTCAAATTCGGGAGATAAAGAAAAGATACTTTCTAATGCCTGTCTGTATATGAGGTCATTTTCTACGATACCCAGCAGAATTTTGGATTCATTGCGCTCAGCCACCATAAGATAATTTTAGTTCAGTTGCGTACCCCTTTTGGGGTACATAATGGGAGCGACAAGAGGTGGGGTTTGCCTAAAGTAAGTATTTATTTCATTCTCTCCAAAACTATGTAATTTAGCCACTTGGGGGCGGTGGGCACATTTCCCGGGCTATTTTTTCCACAAAAGGGCCCCAAATGTGTAAATTTTCTCCATCGGAACCCTGATTTCTAACAATTTATCCCTACCTTTGCAAGCTCTTTAAAAAGCAGTCATGAGCAGCCGCCGGGAATTCGATATAGCGTTTGTGGGCCTAAAGGCTGGTATTCATGAGTTTACTTATAGGATTACCGACAAGTTCTTTGAAGCATACCAGCAACAGGACTTCCGTCATTGCGAAGCCCAGGTGAAACTGTCTTTGGATAAAAAGAACAGTTTCATGCTCCTGAAATTCGAGGTTGGCGGTAAGATCGAAATAGCCTGTGACCGCTGCGGCAATACACTCCCCCTTGATCTCTGGGATGAATTCAACATCCTGGTGAAATTGGTGGAAGATCCTGAAATAATGAACCAACAGGAGGAAGATCCCGACGTATATTACATATCGAAGGGTGAAAGTCACCTCTACGTTTCTGACTGGATCTATGAATTCATCAATCTCAGCATTCCGATGCAACGGATGTGCAAACCGGAAGAGATGGGTGGACCGCATTGCAACAAAGAAGTGCTGGAGATGCTTAAAAAATTGGACAGGGATAAAAGTCAGCCGCAAAATCCACTCTGGAAAGGACTGGAAAAATTCAAGGATCTGCCTCCCGAACCCGATACTGTTAATAATTAATGAACCCACCTGCCTGGCAGGTGCACAAGATAATATTATTGGTTATTTAAAATTAGATGTGATATGCCAAATCCGAAACGAAGACATTCCCAGCAGCGCAGTGCCAAAAGAAGGACACATTATAAGGCTGAGAAAGTAACTTTGAGCAAAGACAGCACAACAGGTGAGATACATGTTCGCCATCGTGCACACGTAAGCGAAGGTAAGTTGTTCTATAAAGGAAAGGTTGTTGCCGAAACTTCGCCAATCAAATAGGCGGCGATTAAGTAGTAACAATCGAACCGACGAATGAACATTGGATTAGACATGATGGGAGGAGACTTTTCACCGCTGGAAGCGGTGAAAGGAATCCGGCTATATCTTGCAGAAACCCAAACCCCGGCCACCTTATGGCTGATTGGCGATGAAGCACAGATAGAGCCTTTACTGGAACAGCACGCTATCCCCGCCGACACGGTCAAGGTAATCCATGCCAGCCAGGTCATTGGAATGCATGAACACCCGACTAAAGCCTTAAAGGAAAAGCAACAGTCCTCAATATCGATTGGTTTCCACTTATTAGCAACCGGCAAAATGGATGCCTTCATCAGCGCAGGCAACACCGGAGCCATGCTCGTAGGCGCCCTATATGGTCTCAAACCCATCGAAGGCATTCAGCGCCCTACTATTTCTACGATCATTCCCAAAGAGAATGGCGGCACCGGTGTCCTGCTGGACGTCGGCCTTAATGCGGATTGCAAACCTGAGAATCTCAACCAGTTTGCGGTCCTGGGTTCCCTTTATGCCCGCCACATCCTGGGCATCGAACAACCCCGGGTCGGATTGCTCAACATCGGCGAAGAAGAAGGCAAAGGAAATATCCTGGCCCAGGCCGCCTACCCCCTGCTAAAGGAGAATAACCAGATCCATTTTATCGGCAACATCGAAGGCCGCGACCTTCTGCTCGACAAAGCAGACGTCATGGTCTGCGAAGGATTCACCGGTAACGTTATCCTCAAACTGGCCGAGTCACTTTTCGATATCACCCGCCGCCTCCATACCAACAGCGAATATTTCGATCGCTTCGACTTCGAATTCTATGGCGGTACCCCCCTGCTGGGTGTCACTAAACCGGTGATCATCGGTCATGGCATCTCCCGCGGCAAGGCCTTCCTCAATATGATCAGGCTCGCTCAGAAAATGATCCAGACCGATCTCCTGGACAAGATGAAAGAAAGCTTTCATTCCTGATGAAAGCCGTTATCGCTTATCTGAAGGACTATCTCCGCTCAACTTCCCTGCCCGCCCTGTTCATTACCATCGCCTTTGTCACTTCCCTTGTATGGGCCAATTACACCATCGGCATCGAACGCCGCTTTCAACACCTGGGACACTGGTATCTTTCTTTCGGCGCCTTTTTCCTGTTTTTTTCGATCGTGCTCGCTCTCACCTGGGGACTGCAATATGAATGGAATAACAAAAGTTTCCGCTTCCAGCCAAAACTCCTCCTCCTCCTCCTCATAGCCCCGCTCTATTTCTCGATAAAAATGATACACTGGGACCTCTCCCGGCTGATCCCGCATGGCTTGTCCATTCCCTGGAGTATTTATACCCAAATAGTCCTCCAGTTGCCTTTAAAACTATTGCTGCTGTACGGCGTTTTATATGCCTGCCGTAAAGCCGGCTTGCTTGAAAGTAATAACCCGACGCAACAGGACACTAACCTGGCTCAGTCCGTGGGCCTCACCACGCATAACTTTAATGCCCGTCCTTATTTCCTGCTCCTGGCCTTCCTCCTGCCCCTCATCGCCCTCGCGGCTACACAGCAGGACTTCCTGCACGTCTATCCCAAAGTAAAGAACCTGGCATTTATCGATGATTACGCCCACCCCTCCTGGCCCTGGAAACTGCTTTATGAGCTGTCCTACGGCGTCGACTTTCTCAGCATCGAACTATTTTTCCGCGGCCTGCTGATAGTCGGTCTCATCCGTTATGCCGGAGACAGCGTCATCCTTCCCATGGCTGCCTTCTATTGCACTATCCATTTCGGCAAACCGCTCGGCGAATGCATCTCCTCCTTTTTCGGCGGTCTGATCCTCGGCGTTCTGGCTGCCCGGACCCGATCCATCCTCGGCGGCCTTATCGTCCATCTCGGCCTTGCCTGGCTCATGGAACTCGCCGGCTGGATGGGACACCTATTCCGCCTTTAAACTCTTCACCGGATTGGCCAGCGCCGCCCTCACCGTCTGCAATATAACCAGCACCCCCATTACCAGACCCAAACTCAAAATGGCCATTACAAACGGCCACGGAGTGATCGTTATCCGCGTAGCATATCCATCCAGCCAGCGCTGCATGATCAGATAGGCCAACGGCGCCGCTATCAGTCCTGCAATCCCCAGTATCGGCAAATATTCCTGCAGGAACAGCCGGATGATACCCGGAACCGATGCACCGATCACCTTTCGGATCGCAATTTCCTTCATCCGTCGCTGTACGCTCAGTGAGAGTAATCCCACTATACCCAAAAGAACGATTACCAATGCCAGCACCGTAGCCGATGAAGCGGCTTTCTTCAGACGCAGCTCGTTGGTATAAATGGCCTGAAGATACTCGTCCATGAACTTATATTCAAACGCGGCACCCGGCAGCAGGACCGACCACTGTCGCTGCAACGCAGCCATGGCGGCGCCAATATTTCCAGGCCGCAATTTGAACGAAAAATACCGGTAAGTGATAAACTTGCTCACCGGCGCAAAGATCTCCGGTTGAATGGCCATCCCCATCGCATCAAAATGAAAATCTTTGACGACGCCGCTCACTGTATACGGCTGTGGATCATTGAACAAACGGATCCGTTGACCAACCGCATCCCCGGGTATCTTCCAGCCCAATCCCTTAGCCGCTGTCTCGTTGAGGACTACACGCAGAGAATCCTGCACCGCGCTTTCCCCGGTCCCATGAAAGAAAACTCCTGCCTTCAACGGAATACCATAGGTGTCGGCATAATGCTCGTCTGTAACCATCACCTGCGCTACTACAGCCCTGGTGGAATCGCCCCCCTCACGGAATGCCCCGTTATTCCCGCCATTCATGCCATTCGGGATCTCATAGGAAAGTGTCAGGTCTTTTACCCCCGCGGTATTCAAAAATGCGGTATGCATCATCTGCATCCGACGCACCCCTTTTGGCGACCAGTCCCTGGGCAACTGGGCCGCAACGATATATTCCTTATTATAGCCTAGCCTGTCGCTGAAAAAGAGGTCTATCTGCTGGGAAATGATGATAGCGCCGATAAGCACTATTGACGCTGTTGCAAACTGGAAAGCCACCAGTCCTTTGCGTAAAAAAATATTATTTTCCGCAACAACCAGCTTTCCTTTTAACACCTCTACAGACCCCATCGACGACAACAGGAAGGCGGGATATAACCCCGCCAGCAGACCAATGATCACCGCAAAACCCGGTATCAGCGCCCAGGCCAGCACAGGCAGCCTTCCGAGAGATGAAATATCCTTCCCCAGCATGCCGGATACAAAGGGAGCCAAAAGAGCATATAAACCCAGCGCCACCCCCGCAGCCAGGACAGCCAGCAAAACAGATTCTGTAAGGAATTGCCAACGGAGCTGCCGCCGGAGACTACCCAGCACTTTTCGGATACCGATCTCTTTCATCCGCGCACTTGACTGGGCCACAGAGAGGTTGACAAAATTGATCACAGCCATTAATAAGATAAAGACAGCGATAAAGCTCAACGTATAGATCATTTTTTGCACGGTCCCACCCATTCCTTCCAGGTAATAGGAAGTCATCGGGATCAGCATTACCTTAAGATTCGCATAGACAGCAGGACTGGCATTCAGCTTGACCAGATGATCGATGGGCTCCGCCAGCGCCTCCGGTTTCACACCCTTCTGCAGCTCGATGTAACTGGCAATAGAATTATTGGGCCAGTCCATATTGCGATTGAAGAACGCCAGGTTGGCAGATGGAACAAAAATATGATTGGGGAATGCATCGATCAGCCTGGTGACCGAATTACGACCAGGCTCCTGCATTACTCCGGTGATCCGGAAGTCCTGTTTACTGCCGCTAAAACTTTCGATGGTGAGATCTTTCCCGACCACGTCGGTCTTCCCGAAATATTTGATCGCCTGATCAGCCGTAATAACGATGGTAAAAGGCCGGTCCAGTGCGGTACGCACATCCCCGTGCAACAACGGAAAGCCATACTGGGTCAGCAATGTGCTGTCGCCCAGTTGAATGCCCTCCCGGAAACGTTTCTCCCCGTACGAAACCGTAGAGGTTATTCCGTCAAAACGATAATAGCTGGCTACCAGGTGAGGGTAATTCTCTCTTAACGCCCTGGCCAATGGTCCCAATGTCGTCATAGGCGGCCCCATATTGGGATCTTTCCATATGTCTGTCAGGATGTACTGCCGGTCGGCGTTGTTCAACTGGTGATTTACCCGCCATTCGCTCCAGCAATAAGACGCTATCAGCAGCGTAACGGCAATTCCAACGGAAAGACCAATAACATTAATGGACGTGTGGAACCTGCTGCGGGCGATGTGGCGGAGCGCAATTTTGTAATAGTTGCGGAACATAGGAAGGTGCATTTAAGGCGACCTCCCGAAGATAATCAAAAAAAACTACCAACCTGTAAGCCGGATCCTGTTCCCGCGGTGACTTTCGTCAGCGACGCAAGCGGTCATCATTTATCTGGCCTCCGCATTACTGCGGAGATCTAGCTGCCTACCCTCCGGCATCGGGCGGGCCGCCCTCGATCGCCGGTATACGTGGCATTTCAGCATGCAAGGTTTACCCGCCCCGGCAATTACTCACCGGCGCCGTGGGCTCTTACCCCACATTTTCAACCTCACCTCACCCTTTCGGATAAGGCAGTTATTTTCTGTGGCACTCTCTGTAGACGTGTTAACGCCTCCCGGCTCTTAACCGGTACATTGCCCTATGCTGTCCGGACTTTCCTCCCCTCGTGTGACGAAGAGCGATGACCCGGTTGGTAGCAACCACAAAGGTAACTTAAATTTCACCGCTCCGGCCGCTACTTCTTCTTTCCATATTCAAAAAATATCTCGGTCGCTCCATACCCATACCGCGGATCATACCGGTTCACAAACGACTTTACGTTCCGCTTCACCCGCAGAGCCTCATGGATCTCATCCCGCAATTTACCCGAGCCCACTCCATGAATAACGATCATCGACGGCAGGTGATGTGCAACAGCCAGATCGAAATATTTTTCAAATGTTTGTATTTGCAGGGAAAGTATCTCAAAACTATCCAGCGAACCCGGCTTATCCGTCAGCTTGTCCGCATGCAGATCCAGTTCACTGCGCGCCGGCTCCAGATGTTGCCTGGCCCGGGATGCTTCATAAACCCGGAAACCGGACCCCGCAAGGATGCCGCGCGTATCCAATGGCTTCTCCTCCTCGTAGGGCGAGGAAGGATAGTCGTCAAACAATTTAAAAGAAAAGGTCGCCTCGCCCTTTTTCCGTATCTCTTCGATACGGCTGAATACCTGTTTAGCCCGCAGCTTCAAATTCGCCTCATAGTGCTCAGCCCTCGTCTTATCCGGCGTCAACAGCGAAAATTCACATTCGAACACCGGATTGTCGTTGAGATTGGCAAAGGGAATATCATGCAGATAGAAATCATGCAGCGAAGGCAACTGGTTGTCCAGATCGAATTCGCTCTTGCCGAAATAATTCAGATGATAAGAAAAATGATACCCCAATGAAGAATTATTTACTAAATATATCTTCAGACTTTCTACCACGTCATCCCCGAATTCATCACTGTCGAACACGGGCAGGAAAGTAAGCCATACGCCGTCGGCCAATTGCGCGATGCGCTCCCTCTTTTTGCCCGGCACAGGTTTCTCAGGCGGCAATTGATCGACATATTTTTTGGGCTTTTTTTCCGGCGGGAACAGCTTTTTTTCGGTAAACCGCTTGAAATATGGAAAATCCAATTGATCGGTATAGGCCGGGAATTTTACCCCCCTGACATCTACCATCACCATCTTATCGTTGATGATCTCGACTACTTCCCCTTCATCGTTGGAATGCTGAATGACGACCTTGTCTCCTACCTCGAACTTCATTTTTAAATGGTATGAAACACAAAATTAAGGTATTTGCGCGCTATTCAGGCTTCAGCGCACTTCGCTGATAACCATAAAGAAAATAGATCAGCAGCCCGATGCCCATCCACGCAAAGAACCATATCCAGGCGATGGCCGGGATCTCGATGAGCAGATAGGCGCAGAACAACACCCCCAATACGGGAATGAGCGAATATTTCCGGATCACTGTAGCGATCGTAAGACCCGTCGTCAGCAGCGTAAATACCAGGAACAGCACCTCCTGCAGCCCGGACGAAGACAAATGCAGCAAAGCAGTCTCGAGACGACTACGGAATAGATACAGAAAAACAATATATAAGAGGGCAATGACGTAACGTCCGTTCACATAGGGCAAATGAAATCCCCGCCCGCCGGCTTTCAGCTTCGGCAACAGCAACACGCCGCCGGATACCAGCACAAACGCAAACAGGGTACCGATACTGGTCAGTTGGGTCATTAATCCGCTGCCCATAAACAAAGTAGGGATGGCCACAATGATACCCGTGATGATCGTCGAGAACCAGGGGGTCTTATATTTGGGATGGATCAAACCAAAAGCTTTGGGCAACAGCCGGTCACGGCTCATGCTCATCCAGATGCGCGGCTGACCCAATTGGAAAACGAGCAGCACGCTGGTCGTAGCCACGACGGCGCTGGCGGAGATGATATACCCTATCCATTTCTGGTGCACCTGGTTGAAGACAAATGCGAGAGGGTCGGTAACGTTCAATTCAGAGTAATGGACCATGCCGGTAAGCACCAGCGCGATCAGGATATACAGTCCCGTACAGATGAGCAACGAATAGATCATCCCCTTGGGCAGATCCCGTTGTGCATTCGTACATTCCTCCGCGGTAGTCGATATCGCATCAAAACCGATATAGGCATAAAATACCGCCGACACCCCTTTCAATACGCCGCCAAAACCATTCGGCAAAAAGGGACTCCAGTTGGCCGTCTTTACAAAGAACCCGCCAACGATAATGACGAGTATGACCACCGTTATCTTGAAGATGACCATAAAATTCGTGGTCTTCTTACTCTCCGTAATGCCGATGTACGTGATGTAAGAGATGATACAGACGATGATAAAGGCCGGCAGGTTGAAGATGATATGAATGCCGCCAATCACCGGCGCCGAATTCCAGGTCTCAATAGCCGCCTTTGCACTTTCCCCCAAGACTCCCCCCTGGCTCACCACAGTCTGCGCCGACAAAAACGCCTCCTTTGCCGTACCCGGATCGATGATCATCCATCCGGGCAGATGTATATCGAATCCCAATAATAAGTTATTGAAATACCCGCTCCAGGCGATAGCTACCACGATATTACCGATCGCATATTCCAGTATCAGCGCCCAACCGATGATCCAGGCTATTATTTCTCCGAAGGACACATAGGCATAAGTATATGCGCTGCCCGCGATGGGAATACGGCTGGCAAACTCCGCGTAGCAAAGTGCAGAAAACCCACAGGTCACCGCCGTAAGAATAAACAATAAAGAGATACCCGGTCCGCCATCTGATGCCGCCGTACCGATCGTAGAGAAGATCCCGGCTCCCACCACCGCCGCAATACCCATAAAGGTCAGGTCACGTACGTTCAACACTTTGTTAAGCCCCCCTCCCCCATGCCCATCTGATACCCCCTCAGCCGAATCCTTTACAATCCTGTCTAACGATTTTTTACGGAATAGCGAGTTCGACATCAACTATATGATTTATATATGTAATAAGTGGTTAATGGGCTGTATTCTGGGGTGGAAATTAGGGAAAATTGGCTAGAATCAGGCATTTTTGCAAGGGTTAGGGACGATGTCCTCCACCCCAATGACCAAATGAGTAAAACGTTATTTCTTTTTGCCGTCTTCCTCGTTAATATCACACAGGCACAAACTGTCCTCCGTGGCCGGGTCATCGACAGGATTACCCGTGAACCGCTGGAAATGGCCAATATCACGGACACCAAAACAAAACATAATACCCTCACCGACGCCAGTGGACACTTTACTTTGCGTGGTCTTTCCTTCCCTGCGGAACTGGATGTCTCTATCATCGGCTTCACGGCTCAAAAGATCAAAATTACTTCAGCCAATACTCCGGCCTTAACAGTCGAACTCGACAAAGGCGTGCTGAGTCTGAAAGAAGTGACCATCACCAGTTCAGCTGCCGCCGGCACCGGGACCTTTCATACACTGAGTAAGCTCGATCTCAACCTGCAGCCCGTACGCTCCGCACAGGACCTCCTGCGGCTCGTACCCGGCCTCTTTATCGCCCAGCACCAGGGGGGCGGCAAGGCCGAACAGATATTCCTTCGTGGTTTTGACGCCGACCACGGTACGGATGTCAATATTTCTGTCGACGGAATACCCGTGAACATGGTATCCCATGCCCATGGCCAGGGTTATGCCGACATGCACTTCATCATCCCCGAAACCATTTCGGGATACGAATTTGGCAAGGGAAATTATTATCCGGATAAAGGCGACTTTACTACCGCAGGTTATGTAGCCTATAATACGATCAATGTCCTCGAACACAATACCGTCCGGCTGGAAGGAGGTGAATTTAATCACGCCCGCATGGTGGCCATGATCAACCTGTTGTCCCCGCAGGCCCGTGATAAAGGACAGAGCGCCTATATCGCCGGGGAAGGACTGTATTTCGACGGCCCGTTCCACTACGGCATGCACTTCAATCGCGGCAATCTTTTCGGAAAATTCATTACCCCCCTGAATGATGCGAACAAACTGACGGTGGAAGCCTCCACCTTTAGCTCCGGCTGGCGCAGCTCCGGCGAATTACCCAACCGCGCCATCGCGGAAGGATATATAAAAGACCGCTTCGGGGTCATCGACAGCGCACAAGGTGGCAACACTACCCGTACTAACGCCCTTGTCCGGCTGCAGACCCGGTTTAACGATCATCTCACATTGGAGAACCTTGCCTACTACACGCACTATTACCTAAACCTGGTTTCGAACTTTACTTTTTATTACACCTATCCAACAGAAGGAGATGAATCCCGTCAGCACGAGTCCCGCAACCTGTATGGCTATACGGGTAAGCTATCCAATAAGACCTTTTTCTCTCACGCGACACTGACATCGACAGCCGGCTGGGGTCTGCGTTACGACCGGATCGATCCTATCTATATGGCGCATTCGCAGAAAGGAGAGATCCTCGACTACCTGCAGCTCGGCAACACACGGGAAACCGCTCTGAACGGTTATTTGGACCTGACCCTGCTCACCGGGAAATGGCTGTTCAATGCCGGCGCACGCATCGATTATCTGCATTTTTATTACAACAACCGATCCACTGACAGCGCCTCGGCCATTTTCCAGGGTGCAGATCCCCGGGCAGGCAAAGCCATCGTCAGTCCCAAGTTCAGTGTACAGTATACCTTTAACCCACAGATACAGTTGTATGCCAAACTGGGGAAAGGTTTCCATTCCAATGACGCCCGCATCGTCATCGCCAACAAGGGCTATGATATCCTTCCGGCCGCCTATGGCGCCGACCTGGGCATCAACTGGAAACCAGCCCCCCGGCTGTTTATCAACGCGGCGCTCTGGTATCTCTACCTCCAACAGGAATTCACCTATGGCGGCGACCTGGGCAGCGACGCCGTATCACCCGGTGGCCGCACCCGGCGCGAAGGCATCGACTTATCCGCACGCTATCAATTAAATGACTGGCTCTTTGCCTATCTCAACGCCAATGCGGCCCGTCCCCGGACACTGGATGTGCCGAAGACGGAAAGTTATATCGCCCTGGCCCCTACCTTCACCAGCACCGCCGGTCTTGACTTCCGGTTCAACAATGGCTGGAATGGCGGCATCAGCTATCGCTATCTGCACGATCGTCCGGGCAACGAAGACAATACCCTGACGGCAGCCGGTTATTTCATCACCGACCTGCTGGTGAACTATACCCGTAAAAAATACGAGATCGGCCTCACCATCGAAAATCTTTTCGATACACAGTGGAAAGAATCACAGCTCGAAGAACTGTCCCGGATAAAGAACGAGACACAGCCCGTGGATGAGTTGAGCTATACGCCAGGTATACCATTTTTCGCCAAACTAAAATTGGCCGTATTCTTTTAATATTCCCGCTGCAACTTTAATGCTCCCGTTTCAACAAATAATCCACCAGCGCCCGCAGCGGTTCCTTCCGCTTAGACAACACAGCAATATCTTCCAGGCTCTGGTAGGCTGCCATACGGTATTGTTCTTTTAATTCCTGCACCCAGGTATCCACGCCACAGGCATGGAAGATCTGCAACATCCCGGCTATCTTCTCTTCCGGCGGCGCCTTCTCCAGTTGTTGGATGGTATGTAATTGCGCTGCGGTAGCCACTTCTAAAGTTTTTATCAGCAAAAAGGTCTTTTTCCCGGCGACGATATCCCCGCCTACCTGTTTGCCGAACTTTGTAGCGTCCCCATAACAGTCCAGGTAATCGTCCTGTATCTGAAAAGCCAGACCCAGATTCCTGCCCAGGTCGTAGATCATCTGCTGGTTGTTAAGACCTGCACCCCCAAGGATAGAACCGATCTGCAGGCTCGCAGCCAGCAATACGGAGGTTTTGAGTTCTATCATGTGCAGGTATTCATCCATCGTTACCTTCTCCCTCGACTCGAAATCCATATCCAATTGCTGCCCTTCACACACCTTAATAGCCGTCTGGTTATAGATTTGCAGTATCCGGCGGATATGCGGGGACTGGATGCGGCTGATATATTCATATCCTACGACCATCATCACATCACCTGTAAGAATAGCCGTAGGCACACCATACTTTTCGTGCACTGTTGTCATTCCCCGGCGCAAAGGCGCCTTATCCATAATGTCGTCATGTATCAGCGTAAAGTTGTGGAAAAGTTCGATCGCTGTGGCCAAATGCCAGGCATCCTCCTCGATAGCACCGAAAAGCTCATTACCCATCAGACATAATACAGGGCGGATCCTTTTCCCCCCCAGCTCAAGAAAATAAACGGCAGGATCATATAAACTGGAAGGCTGGGTAGGAAAATGCCGGTTGTTGAACCGGGCAGCGAATGCAACGGACAGTTCTTCGAAACTAAACATAGTCGGCGGCTGTTGTCTTTATTTATTTCCGCGAATGTACGGCCTTATTTCTTTTTCTTTCTTCCCGTCTTCACCGGCGCTTTTCTTCCTTTTGCTGCCTTCTTCCGCGTAGGCCTTCCCGACGGCAGGACTCCCGATGGTCGGGTTTCCGCCGACGCTTCATTGCGAACGGCCAGCCTTTCGGACGGCTCCCCTGCCCCGGCCGTGATCACCCATTCATAATCCAGCTGCCGTTTGGCCAGATTGGCGGAGACGATCCTGATGGTCACCTTATCCCCCATTCTGAACCGGCGGCCGCTGCGCCTTCCTACCAACGCATAGTCACTCTCGATATGACGGAATTCATCGTACTCCATCAGGTTGTTGATGCTGACCAGGCCCTCGCATTTATGCTCCAGCGTCTCTACCCAGAATCCAAACGAAGCCACCCCGCTGATCACCCCTTCGAACTCCTCGCCGAGGAAATCCTGCATGTACTCCACCTGTTTGTATTTGTTGGCCGCCCTTTCACTTTCCATGGCCGCCCGCTCCCGTTCGCTGGCATGCTTGCATTTGGCCTCCAATTTTTTATCGATCTCTATTTTTTCATCCAGACATTCCTGTAATATCCTATGTACCAGCACATCCGGATACCGGCGGATCGGACTGGTGAAATGACAATAGTGTTCAAAACCCAGCCCGTAATGACCGATGTTCTCCGTCGTATACACGGCCTTGGCCATCGTACGAATGCCCAATTGCTCCAGGACGTGCTGTTCTGGTTTGCCCTTCACATCGACCAGCATCTGATTAAAAGACCTGGCAATAGCCTGCGGAGATTCTACGTCGAACGTATGCCCATACTTTTTGGCAAATTCAATAAAAGGCAGCAATTTCTCTTTGTCCGGCGTATCGTGCACCCGGTAAGGAAAAGGGATGGGTTTCTTGTTGACCTTTATCTTCCCTACGCTTTCCGCCACTGCACGATTGGCCAGCAACATGAACTCTTCCACCAGCTGATGCGACTCCTTGCTTTCTTTCACGATAATACCCACCGGCTTACCCTTTTCATCCAATTTGAATCGTACTTCGGTGGATGAAAAATTGATAGCTCCCTTTTTAAACCGCTGTTTCCGGAGACGCTGTGCAATATCATTCAGCAGCTCGATCTCAGGTTGATGTAGCCCTGTTTTCTGTTCGATGATCTCCTGCACCTCCTCATAGGTGTACCGGTGATCGGAATGGATCACCGTCCTGCCCAGCCAGGACTGCTTCACCTCGCCTTTCGGCGTCATGCGGAAGATGGCGGAAAAGGTCAGCTTATCTTCATGAGGACGTAAGGAACACAATTCGTTGGAGATACGTTCCGGCAACATAGGATTCACCCTGTCCGGAAGATAGACGGAAGTAGCCCGGGTATACGCTTCCTTATCCAGAGCCGTTTCCGGCTCCACATAATAACTGACATCGGCTATATGTACCCCTATTTCCAATAACCCATTTTCTATAGGGCGGATCGAGATGGCATCGTCAAAATCTTTCGCATCCACCGGGTCGATGGTAAACGTTAGCACATTCCGGATATCTTTCCGGACCGCTATTTCCGATGCCGGGATCAGTTCTGGCAGCCGCTCGGACTCCTCCAGGACGTTTTCCGGAAAAAAGATGGGGAACCCATTTTCCAGCAGGATCTCCTTCATGGCCTGGTCATTGACATTCGTTTTGTCCATCACCTGTACCACAACTCCCTGGGGCTTTTTGTTCTTCTCCCATTCCACTATCCGGACGATCACCTTATCGTGATTCACAGCCCCGCTGAGAGTGGACAAAGGCACATAAATATCCGGCATGGGTTTATCGCTCTCGGCAATAAAAAAGGCAAAAGACTGGCTGACCTCGATATGCCCCAAAAACTCCATTTGTTTTCTTTCTGTCACCTCCACCACTTCGCCCTGCCACCTGCCGCTGCGGGCGGAATTATTCACGACTTTAACGCGCACCGTATCTCCATGCAGCGCTGTATTAAAATCCCCCGGCCTCACCAGGATATCCTGATCCCGCCCTTCTACGATCACGAACCCCATGCCACTGCGGGTGACATCCAGCCTTCCTTTATATAATTCGGCGCTGTCCGCCGTATTCTTCTTTTTCTTCTTTTTACTTTTCATCTTTATTAAATTCTGTAATGAATTTAGTGATTAAATCATTAAATGCCGGTTCTTCCCCGAACAAAAACCCGGGTGTTATCGGCAGTACATAAATAGGCCAGCCTTCCAGCTCCTGCCTGAATTTCACTAGTCGCACCGCATCTTTCTCTGTCGTTACGATGAGCTTATTTTCTGCTGTCAGCCCTTCAAACCGGCGGGTCATCGTATTCAGGTCGTCGATGGTAAAAATATGATGATCCCCATAAGCCAGTTCATAATAGGTATGGGAATGTTCATTCAGCCAGCGCTTCAACGGAGCCGGGTTGGCAATGCCCGTCACCAGCAGGACTTCTACCTGGTCGTCGATGGACCTGGTGGTCTGCCGGGTGATATGATAGGGCTCTCCATAACAAATGGAGGTAAAAAATATCCGCTGATGCGACAGCACATCCATCTCGATAACAATAGACCGGCGCTCCTCTTCCGAAAGATCTTCCGGACACTTCGTCACGATGATGATATCGGCCCGCCGGTAACTGGACGGAGCGTCGCGCAGATCACCGCTCGGCAACCACCAGTCACGGGTAAACAAATTAGAGTAGTCGGTCAGCAGAATATTCAGCCCCGCCCGGACAGCCCGGTGCTGGAAGGCGTCGTCCAGGATAATAACCTGTGTTTCCGGTCTGTCATGCAATAGCTGTGGGATAGCAACGATCCGCTCCTCCCCCACCGCCACCGCCACGCCGGGAAACTTCTGGTGGAACTGCATGGGCTCATCTCCGATATCCAATGCCGTCGTGGAAGCATTCGCCAGTGCATATCCCCGCGTTTTCCGCTTATACCCCCGGCTGAGCACGGCAATGGCAAACCGGTCCTTCAAGCTCCGGATCAACAGCTCCACCATCGGTGACTTGCCCGTTCCCCCTACGGCCAGGTTACCAACACAAACAATGGGTAGATTGAACGAGGCAGCGGAAAGTATCTTTTTATCGAAACACCAGTTGCGCACCTTTACAACAAGCGCATACAACAACGAGACAGGAAATAAAAGTATGCGTACAGGCCTCAGCAGTGGAAAATTAAAGTTCATAATACAAATTCATGGGCTAACATGCCATCGCCTTCTGATAAAGATACGCCAAATTTATTGGTCCCCCAGCAATACCTCCCGCAACGCCGGTCCGAGCAGCCGCGCCTGTTCCCTTACAAACCCGGCATCCGGCAATTCTTTGAATGGTACCGAACCTATCGCCCGTATCCTGCTCCAGGATACTATCTCCTGTTCATAATGTAAATACTGATCGTTAAATATCCAACCCGCGACATGCAGACCATGCATCCTGCTCACCTCGGCCGTGAGCAGTGAATGATTGATGCTGCCCAGGTAATTCCGGCTCACCAGGATCACGATGGCATCCAGTCGCTTCACAAGATCCAGAACAAACTGCCGTTCATTCAGCGGGACCAGCAAGCCTCCCGCTCCCTCGATCACCAGCGGACGATCGGCAGGCATCCCCGCCGCGATAGCATCCAGGCTGATCTCCACCCCTTCTTCCCGGGCAGCGATATGCGGAGAAGCAGGCATCTTCAATTTATACAATTCCGGTATCACCCGCCTCTGAGATATCCGGCGCATAACCCACTCCGCATCCGTCCCATCCTCAAATCCCGCCTGCACCGGCTTCCAATAATAAGCTCCCAGCGCCTCCGTCACGATAGCCGCGACCAGCGTCTTACCAACACCCGTACCAATACCGGTAATGAAAATAGGTTGCATCCTTGCTTAAACTTTTTTGACGAAGATCGAGAAGATCGTCGTGCCATAATGCCGCTCGGTCACATAGAAGGGATATTGCTTATAATCGTTCCTGGGCGTATGCTCCAACACAAACCATCCCTTGTCATTCAACAATGGAAGGGCCAGCTTCGGCAGCTCATCTATCGTCGTCAGCGCATAAGGCGGCCCCGCAAAAATGAAGTCAAAGGTCGAAGTACACTGTTCGATGAACTTGAACACATCCATCCTGATCACCTTATAATTCTCTAACCCCAGCTCTTTGGAATTTTTCTGAATAAAAGCGAACATCACCGGATCTTTCTCCACCACCGTCAGATCCCGCACTCCCCGTGAAGCCAGTTCATAGCTGATACTGCCCGTCCCCCCGAAAAGATCGAGGGTCTTTAAAACAGACAGATCCAGGTTATTCTCCAGAATATTGAACAATCCCTCCTTGGCTATATCGGTCGTGGGCCGGGTATGTGGCATTTTTGCCGGCGGATTTACCCGCCTTCCCCCCAACTCACCACCGATTATGCGCATACGGCTATTTTAAGAATAGAGGAAAAATAATGCAGCGGCAATTCTTTGAGCTCGTCAGTGACTTTGATGCTCTCATCTATCTCTTCAAAATTGATACGCAGAAAGTACTTATGTAACTCCTCGCTTAGCGCCGATTGCCGGTCGATCAATCCCCCGACCAACAACCGGACTTCCTCCTGGTTGATGCCCAGTTGATGACAGCAGTTCAGCAAATGATAGGCGACGTCTTTCGTGTCATGATAAGGAAAGGTCTGCATGAGATGCACTTTCCCTTCGCGGATCACCAGCGTCACCATTTTGTCGGAATAAAAGATGACCTTGATGCAGTCTTCCCGGTCGGAAGAATCGAACATTTTATAACTTTTCAGCAACAGACTATAATAATGCCAGTATTTTCCTGCGGTGAACGATTGTTGCAACAGGTGGTGCAGATCGGGCGATATCCGGTAAACATTGAACAATTCCCACCAGGGGATCTTTTCGGTCAGGATCAGCCCTTTTTGCAGATTGCCATGCAAAGTATCGATGATCTCCCGATTGGTGTCCATCGTAAACACCGGCTCAGGGATCAGGCTGCTCTCCGGAAAATTATACACCAGCAGTGTCTCTTTTACCGGACGTTTCAACAAACCTTCCGATTCCAGTATCTCGCGCAAGGTCTCTGTCAGCGTCAGGTCCTTGCTAGGCTCCAACTGAAAATATTTAACCACCAGGGGACTCATGTTCCGCTGGTTGAGTAGGACATAGGTGAATGCATTCGGGGTCACCTCCACGAGAAGGCGCGACTGGAGCAATTCCTCGTCTGAGATATCCGATACTTCGATCTGGAAAGCTGGTTTAAGCATAGTTGTCACAAAATGTGCGAGCCGCTTGCCGCGGCTCCCTGCAATAATACTACAAAACTGTGAAACCACGGATAGCCTTCGGACTAACCACAAAAAATGCCTTATCTTGGGCTCTTTTTTTGCACCATGGAAGGCACTACACAAACCAAAACCTACAAAGTCACCATAAGCAACCAGGATATTCTGCGTATGGCCCTGCCGATCAGCCTGGCCATCCTCGTGCCCCAGATTAATTTTATTACTAATAATATATTTCTCGGGCATCTGGATGAAACCGGTAACGCCTTGTCTACAGCCGGCATCACCGGTGTTTATTACCTGCTCTTTGCCGTTATCGGCCAGGGACTGAACAATGGACTGCAGGCCCTTATCGCAAGACGCGCAGGGGAAGGACGCATCGAAGAGATAGGGAAACTCTTTTCCCAGAGCCTGATCATCACCCTGGCCCTATCCGCCGTCGGTATTCTCATCACCTGGTTCCTGGCTCCCTATATCCTCTCCTTTTCCTTACACTCCGAACAGCTGCGGCAACAGGCCATTCAATTTCTGCGCATCCGCATCTGGGGGCTGCCTTTTCTCTATGTTTACCAGATGCGCAACGCCCTGCTGGTAGGCACCAATCAAAGCAAATTCCTGGTCTATGGCACCCTGGCGGAAACAGTCGTTAATATCGTGCTGGATTATGGACTCATCTTCGGACACCTGGGTCTGCCGGCCATTGGCTTCAACGGCGCCGCCATTTCCTCCATTTTTGCCGAAGCGGCCGGTATGGGTGTCGTATTCCTTGTTATCCATGCCAAAGGTATCAGCCAGGAATTACAGTTATTTAAACATTGGACCTTCGACCCGAAAAACAGCCGTCTTATCCTGGTGCAATCCTCTCCCCTCGTGTTCCAGTATACCATCAGCATCATGAGCTGGGTATTCTTTTATATCCTCGTAGAACATCATGGCCGGCAGGCGCTCGCCATTAGCAATACCATGCGTAATATCTTTGGGTTATTCGGTGTATCCACCTGGGCCTTCGCGTCAACGGCCAACGCCATGGTGAGCAATATTATCGGCCAGGGAATGGAGAACAAAGTGACGGAATTAATAGGAAAGATCACCAAACTCAGCATGTCTTTTGCCATTGTTGTCGCCATTCTGCTGAATCTCTTTCCCGGGTTGTTCCTTTCGGTGTATGGACAGGACCCTGCCTTTACCATCGCCGCCATCCCCGTCATCCGTATCGTTTCCTCCGCCCTTGTCCTGATGTCATTCTCCATCGTATGGCTCAACGCCGTCACCGGCACGGGAAACACCCGGGTCAATCTCCTCATCGAGTTTGTCACCATCATCTTTTACTGCTGTTATGTCTACCTGGTGCTGGAGCGCTGGAATCTTTCTTTGATGGCAGGCTGGATGTCCGAATGGGTATATTGGCTTTCCATCTTTATACAATCTTTCTTTTACATCCGCAGCGGATGGTGGAAAGGAAAGGTGATTTAATTTTCCAGACGATGCAGCAGTTGTTGTCCCTCTTTTCGTACCTGCCGGTCGTCATACATCTCATCTTTTAAATGGTCCATCTGGCGCAGCATCCGGACGGCTTCTTCGTTCTTCCCCTCCCTGTGATAGGCCCGGGCCAGTTCGAAATAATTGAGCATAAAATCCGGTCGCAGCCGCCTGCTTTTCTCATAATATCCGATCGACTCCTGTAACGAGGCTTCCGGCAGGGCGCCGAAAAACCACCGGGCCAGCGTCCGTTCAACGATGTTCAGTCCGCTGACCTCATAATGCCAGCGACCCAGGATATGATAGCCTTTGTAGTTGAGCGGGTCATACTTAATGGCATTTTCCGCATAATGTTTGATGGTAGTAGCCGCTGCGACCTTTTCTTTCCCGCTCTGTACCAAGGCCATCCGGGCCAGTGAAAAAGCCATGACGATATTCACCTCGCTATTGGTGGAATCCAGCCGCAACGCAGTCTGGGCATACCCATACCCCTTCCTGAAATAGTCGATCTTCTTTTCTTTGTTTGTCTGCCGGTTGCCGATACGGCAGCTCAGATCACTGCATTTGCACAAGGCCGTTACCTGTTCGGGCTGCAACCGGAGCGCTTCCTGGTACTTCTGCAGAGCCTCTTCCTCCCGGAAAGAAGCTTCCAGCTGCGAAGCCTGGTGCAATAAGGCAGGAACGTCCTGTGAAAAAGCCGTGAAAGGAAAGGCCAGTAACAATGCCAAAATAACCCGGTTCATACCCTATAAACGATGTCCCGGGAGAAGAGGTTGGCCCTCAAAACTTTTTATGCAATGTCATCCCCGCCTTACCCTGGAAATTCCCGATGGGCGCCTGTAATTTATAAATGGAAAGAATGACCTCGCGAAGAAAGGGATAATGCGCCTTGATCCGGGCAATGATCTCATCCGCTATTTTCTCCAGCAACGGGGAAGGCTGATGCATCCGCTCCTTGATGATATCGAAAAGTGTTACGTAATTGACGATGGTATCCAGCCCCTCGAAGGGCTGGTCGTTCTCATCATAGCTGACATCCAGATTCACTTCGAACGTGTTACCCGTCGCCAGCTCTTCTTTAAAAACGCCGTGGCGGCCCGAAAAGATCAGTTTATGTAACTGTACAGTAACCATAATATTTGTTAGGCCCCATGGCCCTCTTAGGCCAGTCCCTTTGCCGAAAGATATCGTTCCGCATCCAGCGCCGCCATACACCCGCTGCCTGCAGCCGTCACCGCCTGCCGGTATATCTTATCCTGGACGTCTCCGGCCGCAAAAACGCCTTCTACATTCGTTTTACTCGTACCCGGCACCGTCTTGATATACCCTGCTTCATCCATATCGATAAAATCGCTGAATATCGCCGAATTAGGCTGGTGCCCGATCGCAACAAAGAATCCGCTGATGGGCACTATCTGTTTTTCACCGGTCTTGTTGTTCTTTATCCGTATCCCGTCCACCCGGCTTTCTCCCAACACCTCGTCCGCCTCGCTATTCCAGTATATTTTGATATTCGGCGTCTGCTGTACCCGCTCCTGCATCACGCGGGAAGCCCGCATCCTGTCGCTTCGTATCAGCATATGCACCGTAGTACACAATTTGGACAGATATAGCGCTTCTTCTGCCGCCGTATCGCCGGCGCCAATGATCGCAACTTCCTTGTTTCGGAAGAAAAACCCATCACAGACGGCACAGGCGCTGACGCCATATCCATTCAGCCGTTGCTCACTCTCCAGACCCAGCCATTTGGCGCTGGCTCCGGTAGCTATGATTATCGAGTCTGCCTCGAGAAGTTTTGTCTCGTCGATCCATACTTTAAAAGGCTGACTTGCAAGATCCACTTTTGTCGCCAGACCATACCGTATGTCCGCCCCCATCCGGGCCGCTTGTTTTTCAAAATGCACCATCATTTCCGGCCCCTGAACGCCATCAGGATACCCCGGATAATTCTCCACTTCCGTCGTAATAGTCAACTGACCGCCGGGCTGTATGCCCTGATACAAAACGGGTTTAAGGTTGGCACGGGCGGCATAAACGGCGGCCGTATATCCCGCCGGTCCCGAACCGATGATCAGGCAATGTATTTTCTCGCTTGCTGTTTGCTCCATGCTATCAGTAATTTAAGCGGGCAAATGTAACGCGAAATTGCTAAAATGAATGTCGTTTATGCGACTACCTTATTAACAAAAAATCCCGGCGAAAGCCGGGACTTGTGTTTTTTTGAGTAAGATTAGATATAGAATCCCCGGGATTATCCCAGGTATGCTTTCAGCGCATTGCTATAACGTGCTTTCTGCAGGCGTTTGATCGCCCTTTCTTTAATCTGGCGGATACGCTCTTTTGTCAGATCATATTTCTGACCGATCTGCTCAATGGTGACCCCATTTTCGCCATCCAATCCGAAATACGCATTGACGATCTCCGCTTCGCGCGGGCTCAGTGATTTGAGCACGCGGCGGATCTCGGCGCGCAAAGAATCTTTCATCACATCTTCATCGGTATCGTCACTTCCTTCAAGCAAATCGCCCATTGCTACATCTTCTGCTTCGTGCACGGGTGCATCAAGCGAAGTGTGCCTTGTGTTGCTTTGAAAGATGTTGTTGATTTCCGTTTCGCTCATTTCGAGTAACTCGGCGAGCTCTTCGGTACTTGGTTCTCTTTCGTGTTCCTGCTCGAAAGCCATGTAGGCTTTGTTCGCTTTGTTGTAGGTGCCAATTTTGTTTTGAGGCAGGCGGACT
>Ga0105237_10001521_pt1 | contig 30393 bp, 20 predicted proteins | sample KBSC24metaG_FD_81520 | JGI IMG/M metagenome (GOLD analysis project Ga0105237, IMG submission 81520) | Corn rhizosphere microbial communities from Kellogg Biological Station, Michigan, USA - KBS C2-4 metaG | ecosystem: Host-associated > Plants > Roots > Rhizosphere > Soil | place: Michigan, USA... | reverse complement strand
CAAAATTCATCCCAGACCTCGCCGAAGGGCAGGGTCTTCGCCTCCTCGAGCAGGCCGAGGCGGCTGGTGTAATCGCCTGCAACCTCGAATTGCTTGAGCTTCGCGATGGGCTCGAGCAGCGCGATGAGGAGCGCCTTCTGCGTGTTGCGGGCGCCGATGGTCCAGGCGGCGATGCGGTTGATGCTCGCGTCGAAGAAATCCATGCCGATGTTGACCCGGCTCAGGTAATCGCCGCGCACGATCTCTTCCATCATCGTGCGGGTCGGGTCGTCGAGCGTGACGACGTGGTCGCTGTCCCAGCGGACGCCGCGGCTGACATGGAGCAGAATCTCGGGCACGAACTTGAGCACCGAGGAAACCTTGTCCGCGATCGTTTCGGTCGGATGGAAGTGGCCCGCGTCGAGGCAGAGCATCTTCTGCCGCGAGACGGCGTAGCCGAGGTAGAACTCGTGCGAGCCGACCGTGTACGATTCGCAGCCGATGCCGAACAGCTTGCTCTCGACCGCGTCGCGGTTGAGCTTCGGGTCGATCTTCTCCGCGAAGATCGCGTCGAGCGAGATTTCCAGGAGTTCGCGATGCTCGCCGCGGCAGACCGGCGTATCCTTCGAGCCGTCCGGGATCCAGAAATTATTGATGACGGTGTTATTCAAGCGGCGGCCGATCTCGGCGGCAATCTTCCGGGTGGCAATGCCGTGCTCGATCCAGAAATTCCGCACCGACTTGTCGCGGTGCGAGAGGGTGAATCCGTCGGCGGAGAGGCGGTGCGAATAGTAGGTCGGGTTGAAATCGATTCCGAGGCTCTTCTCCTTCGCCCAGTCGACCCACGAGGCGAACTGGTCGATGGTCAGCGCATCGCGGTCGACCTTCTTGCCCTTCAGGTCGGCATAGGAGGCGTGTAGGCTGATCCGCTTCTTGCCGGGCACCAGCGTCGAGACGGTCTCGAAATCGCGGCGCAGCTCCTCGATCGAGCGGGCCTTGCCGGGATAATTTCCCGTGGCCTGAATGCCGCCGGTCAGCGTGCCGCCGACCTGCTCGAAGCCGCCCACGTCGTCGCCCTGCCAGCATTGGAGGGAAAGCGGCGTCTGCGCCAGGGTGTTGAGGGCTTTTTCGGTGTCGACGCCGAGGGCGGCGTATTGATCTTTGGCGAAGGAGTAGGCGTTGGACATGAGGGGCACTCATGTTGAGAGAACTGACCCGCTCCGATCAACACTTTTTGCATCGTAGCAGCTCCTCCTTCATCTATAGCGCCGGTCTATAACCGCCGATGGATCGAAATGGACGCCTTGCAGATAAGGAATGCAACGTCCAATATCTTCTGTCTCAATCTATTACGCTTGGAATTTCTTTGAGGCATCATACCACCCCTCGCGGGTTAGCGGAGCCCGGGAATCGCCTTCCGGCGTCAATTTTGCAAGCAGAGTCTGGTAGACGCTCAGGTAACCCCGGTCAAAACCATGGGCCGAGCCGGCCATGTAGAGTCGCCAGATGCGGTAAACCGTTTCGCCCACTTCGCGGACTGCTTCGTCGTGATGCGATTCGAGACGGCGGACCCAATGGCGCAACGTCAGCGCATAATGCTCGCGCAGGCTCTCCACATCGCGGACTTCCCATGCCGATTTTTCGGCTGCTTCGGTCATCTGCCCGATCTGGACCAAATCGCTGTCGGGAAAAACGTAACGCTCGATAAAGCATTCGCCCTCGTTGGGACGTCGGACTGGGCCTTCGCCGATGCCGTGATTCAGGAAAAGACCGCCCGGCTTCAACAGCTTGGAAATTTGCCGGAAATAGACCCCGAAATTCTTGCGTCCCACGTGCTCGACCATGCCGACGCTGACCGCCTTGTCGTAGAGCTCCTCATTGTCCATTTCGCGGTAATCGGCCAGCCGCACCGTAACGCGGTCCTGAAGCCCCTTTTCCTCGATGAGTCTCTGCACCCATTCGAGTTGATTCTGGCTCAGCGTGATGCCGTCTGCGCGGACGCCATACTGGGTCGCAGCGTGAATGAGCAGTCCGCCCCAGCCGCAGCCGACATCGAGCAGCCGTTCGCCCGGCTGGAGATCCAGCTTGCGACAAATGTGGTCGAGCTTGCGCACCTGAGCTTTTTCCAGATCGGTCTCGGCATTCTCGAAATAGGCGCATGAGTAGACCATGCGCGGATCGAGCCAGAGCCGGTAAAAATCATTGGAGACATCGTAATGAAAGCGAACGGCTTGCCGGTCGCGGCTCACCGAGTTCCTGGTGCCCTTCAGGCTCGCGAGGCGGTTGAACTCATTCGATTTTTCATCAGGACGGGAAGGAAGCCGATGGAGCAGCGCTGCGACCGAGAGAGTCTGGGTCCAGCCCCGCGTCTGGATGCCGAGCAGATCGGCCAGTTCAAAAGCGGCCACCATGTCGCCTTCGACATCAAAAGCGCCATGGAGGTAGGCCTCGGCCACTCCGACCTCGGAACCGCCTTCGAGCATCTCCTTCAGGGCGCTCGGGCGATTGAGAACAAGAGTGGCCGGTTTCGGCTTCGCGTTCGGCCAGTAGACTCCGTTCCAGAGTCGGACATTGAGACAGCGAAAAGGAATCCCACCCGCCACGATTTCCAGGAGATGAAGCGTCAGCTCCGTCACCGGATCGATCTCAACTGGATCGGAAAGCGCGGGTTGATTTCGCCGGCCTAGGTTCGATGAATCCGGCGCGGATTCTGTGGCAACGCGGGGTGAGTAGAGATCAAGAATCATGGCATGTATTCCTCATAAGGGGGCGAAGACCATCTTCGACTCCTCTTTCTCTTTCCCCCTTGCAAGGTGAATGCCAAAAAACTGGACGCCTTGTAAGTTACATGGGGATAAAGGCATCCGCAAAAAAGGATGCCTTCTTTATTTTAGAAGCGGCCAATCAAATTGCAATCTTGCCACTATCTCAATCGCGATATGCGAGTTACTTCGAAATCAAGCCAGACAGACTTTTTTTAATGGAAGTCTTCAGGTCCGAATCGGAAAATTTCTCCGCGAAAGCCGAAGCCTTTTCCATCAGCACGGCATCATCGGGGTAATAGAAGACCGCCTTCTTCCACGCGCGTGAGGCCTCGGGGATGTGACCCGCCCGTTCTTCCGCCTCGGCGAGATATTGCCAATGACGGCCGTTGCGCAGGTCGAAGCAATCGGTTCGCCGCGCCAGGGCGAGCGCCTCGGGGTTTTGGCGATCGAGGTAAATCTTGAGCAGGAGTTCCGCCATCGAGTTATTCAGATGCTCGCGAGGGATGGCTTCCAGAATGCGCAGCGCGCCATCGATGTCGCCTGCCGCGGCGCGTTCATGGGCGCGGAAATCGGCGGTCAATCCGTCTTCGTGAAGCTGCTGTGCTTCCAGCAAAAGAGCCTCGCGGTGCGCGGCAGAAAAACTGGGCGTCTCAAAGCAAAGGATGCGCGCCGCCTCCCAGTACCAAGGTGCACGGTGGAGATCCGCCGGGAGTGAGTTCATCTTTGCGAAGGCAAAATCCTCCAGCCCGAGCGAATTCAACGCGAGCAGATTGCGCCCATGGAAAAGGAGGTCCGAGGGCAGGCCGTGCGCGGCGATATCCTGTTCAAAAACTTGCTCGACCTCGGCCTCCGTCACCGTCGGCAGGTCGGGTCTCGTTTCCGGTCGCAGCCAGGCCGAGCTGTTCGGTGAGTAGAAGACCATGCGCCAGCCGTTTTGCCGCAGGTAATAGGGCCACTGGTAGGAAAAATTGGCGCAGACCACGCAGTCGGGCCGGTAGGTTTGGAGATAGCGGGGCAGCAGATCGAGCCGCTCACCCACCAAGCCGATCTGATGGATGAAATCCTGGTCGTATTTTCCGAAACCGGTGTCACCGAATGTTTTCCCCCGATCGTAACCAGCCTGCTGGAGCCAGCCGCCGTCCTCGGCGCGATGGAAAAGGCGGCCCTGCACTCCGTGAGTCTTCATCCAGAGGGTCGCTTCCTGTGAAATTTGATTCCGGCCGTGGTCGTACTCGCGCCAGAGGAGCGAAAGGCTAGTGCCCGAAGTGGGGTGGAATCGCATGATTACTGCCATCGCCAGCGGAATCAGCACGGCGATGTGACCGGCAATGTTCCAGCAGATACGCGCTTTTTTGGGATGAGTCGCAGCCTTGGAGAAAGCGCCACTGCTGAGAACCAGCAAGGGAATGAACAGTCCGAAGATCGCCCAGTGCCTTCTCGACTCGAGGGCCTGACTGTAGAAAAGGAGCGCCATGAGGAGGAAGCTGTACGAGATCCCCCCCCGACGGCGAATGACCGTAATCGCCACCACAAGAACAGCCAGCAGAGTCTGGTTTCGGTAAAGACCCGCAGCACCGGGCCCCAGCGGTTCCATTTCCCCCACGTAGGCGCGGATCGATTCGAGCTGCTCGTGATAAAAGGGCAGGTAAAGCCGCGCCGCGCCGTAAGGATTGACGAAGCAGGCCAGCACTACGAGTAGCAGCGCACCCGCCCAGGTGCGAAGAGTTGTCCAGGGAATGCGCCGGTCCTGGATCGCATGGCGCACGCACATCTCGGCCCCGAAAAGCCCCACCAAAGCCGGCTCGAGGATATAGCCGCTGTGACTGTTAACCCAGGCGACTTGCAGCAGCGCCAATGGCCAAAAGACCATCCAGCTTCCTGCTTCCCGGCGTTCCAGCAAAAACACGCCCGTGGCCACCACGCCGAGATAAGTCACCATGTGAGGTCGGAGCGTGAAGGCGACTTGCAGGAATAATAATGACAAGCCAAGCGCCAGCGCCAACAAAGCAGAATCAATCAACCCCAACCGTGCGGCCGAGGTGAGCAAAAGGCCGAACATCAGCACATAGGCCAGCGCGGTCAGTAGGCACGGCCCCCACCAGCCCAGGCACCAGAAAAGATAGAGAACGACCTGAAAGAGCGGATACTCATCGATGACCGGATGTCCCAGGTTGGGATAGTTGAAGACATCGTGCCGATAAAGCGCGCCGTGCTCCACCATCCAGCGTCCCTGCGCGACATGCCAGCCGATGTCGACATTGTCCATCATCGGCCGGAAGCCGCTCAATGCCACGAAGGCGAGCAGCAGCAGCCAGAAAAGCCGGTGCAGCTTTCCGTTCAGGTGCGGCGCAAAGCCCGCTTCGCTTTCATTCGACACCGCATTATGGAACCACACCAGTTCCTCTCCCTAAAGGAGAAAGTCCTAGCCCAGTGTCGGTCCCGACGACTGGTGACGCAATGCCACGATCACCTTCTGCAGGCGCTGGCGCAGGTTCAGGGTCTCAAGGATCTCTTGCTTGCGCTCCACGTCCTCGATAAAGCTGTAGGTCACGATGTCGGCCAGAGCGTCGTAATCCTTGATCTCGTTCAGGAATTTCATGATTCCGTCGGCCCGGATCTCGCCCGCATCGTGCAGGGTGCCGATCATTTCCAGTACCTTGACCGAAAGAGCCTCCACTTCGAGAGCGTCCGACTCCTCCGTGCTCAGGACCTCGATCTTGCCCACGTAGTAAGGCTTTTCCTGCACGAAATTGGTGAACCGCACGCGGCTGACGCCCTGAAGGATGAGATTCGACGTGCCGTCCGGTTTATCGACACAGGCGCGGATTAATCCGACACCCGCGACACGATGGGGGATAAGCGACGGATGGGAGGAAGTATGAGGCAACGCCACGGCGAACATGCGCTGGTTTTCGAGCGATTCCTTGAGCATGGCACGGTAACGCGGCTCGAAGACGTAGAGGGGCAGGAGCGCTTGCGGGAAGAGGATCGCGTTGGGCAGCGTCATGATTCCGACTTCATCGGGAATTTCCATGCCTCAACATAGCATGGGCCATGCCGCGCGCGAGGGTATGTCCGACGGAAAAAAGCCGGATGACATGAATTTAATCTGAGCGGATTCTTCCTCCAAAGGGAAATTCGATTGGACACAGAGGCCCTGCCCGGTTTAGGCATGAAGCCGTGCGCCTTCCCGTGCGAATCCTCCTGCTCGGTCTGCTGGCGGTCCTTCTCGCTGGAGAGCGGCTGGAAGCCGATCCGGGCGATGTCGAAAGCTCCCGCGATTATCCCGGGTTCCCTCGCCTGCCCAGCTTTATCATCAGCGATTATGATGAGGACAATCCCTCCTCGTTCGATTTTCCCGTGGGTCGTCCTCTGCCCACCGACGCCGCGCACATCGAAACAGTTCACGTCAAGGGACACCGCTACATCATCCGCTACGAGCGCGCGTCCGAGTCGGTCTCGCGCAACAGCGTCTTCCAGACCCAGCAATACTACGAGAAGCTGGCTGTTGCGGCGGGCTTCGGCCTGGTCAAGAGCGGCGCAGTCGGCGATGTGACCGAGACTTTCCGCCAGAGAAAAGGTGATCGTGAGACCTGGGTTTATCTCGAACCCGGTATGTCGGTGAACGTCCTCACCATCGTCGAGTCGGGCAACCCGGTCACGCTACCCCCCTCGACCGCCGTGGCGGACGACCCGCTTTATCTCGGCCTGTCCAAAGAAGGCCACGTCGTGCTGCCGCTGACCTTTCTGCCCGGCAAGCCTGACGTTGATGCCGAGATGCAGCCTCTTCTCGATCGCGTGATGAGAATCCTCAAGGCGCACCCATCCATGCAACTGATCATCGAGGGCCACACCGACAGCGCGGGTGACGCGCAGGAAAACCAACTTCTCTCTGCCCGGCGCGCTCAAGCGGTCCGGGCTGTCCTCATCGCCGATGGCATCGACAAGGACCGACTCACCGCTGCCGGTTTTGGTGGCACCAAGCCGGTCGCTGATAACGGCACTCCCGACGGTCGCGCGAAAAATCGCCGGATCGAGTTGGTGGTTGTGAAGAAGAGTTAGTTTTCGGGTCCGGCCATGCCTTGAAAAACGCTCATGAGCGGTAGGTAAAGTGCGAGCCAGGTCAGCATGACCTGCGTGACGATGAAGATGAGGAGGGCGATGAACACGAGTAAGGAAACACTGGCTTTTTGTCGCAATAAAGCGCAAGCGATTGCCACGAGAGGCCAGCAAATAGCGAGGATGACCAGCTGGGATCTCAGCGAAAAAACGGTGGTAGTCAGTAAGGGCAACGGCTTACCGGGCAAAATATCGGAATAAATCCGGTTAAAGTTGGAAATCGACAAGGCAATGAAGATATTCGAAACCGAGAGGAAAAAGATCAGGGAAAGAAGACAGGCTTTGATGGAAAAAAACAGCCGATCCACTTTGAGGGACAAGCTTTCCCATTTTTGTTCAAGCTCCCGATTATCCATGACTTGAAGGTGGGGAGTCCGGCCCGGTTTGACAAGTGCAGCCGCAGGGGCTTAACGCCCGCCTGCCGCGATCGGCACCTGCACCTCGCCGACTTTCCACGACGCCGGGTACCACGAGGTGTTGCTGTAATAAAGATAGCGGGGCGGCCCGACGGCGGGAATGTGCTGGGCGTGAAGATGCTCCTCGATCTTCTTCAGGCAGAGCAGGAAGTTCGCGGGTGAATAAGCCCCTTTATGGGCGCAGCAGGCGACGGTGAGCGAGGGGGTCTGCTCCACCGAGGCGCCGGGGTCTCGTACGCGGGGGGGGTTGGGCAGCGGATCGAGCAGACATTGGACGATCACATGGAGCTCCTTGCCCTCGGCGGTCGGCTTCTTGTCCCAGTCGGGAAAGACGATGATCGTCGGCGTATTGAGGCCCGAATTCGCCACAGCGGCATAGCGGGCGCCGAGGCGGAAGCCCTTGTTCCAGGCGCTTTCGAGCGACCCGGTCGTCTCGGTCTCGATCACGGTGAAGGCTGGGAGCGTGCGGACACTCACCTCGTCGAGAGGCGCGGGAGAGAAAAGTTCCCCGGCACAAATCTCACCCGATGAGACGAGGAAAAACAGGACCACCAACGCCGGAAGGATTCGCGATGGCACGGACGTTTCACTTTCCGTTTTTCGGCGGGGGAAAGAATTTGTCCCACGCCTCGACCGTTCCCTCCGCCACCTGTGCCTCAGCGACGTAGCCGCCTTCGGAGCGGATACGGGCTTTTACTTCGTCGACCGCATTGCCGGGACAGGCCAGATGCTGAGCGTAGCGGCGGTCCATCATCGGGAGATCGTTGAGGTGGTCGCCGATGACAAAGGTCTGCATCGGCAGTACGCCAAGCCCGCTGGCGATCGCCTCCAGGCAAACGCCCTTGTGATAAAACTTGTGGCTGAAGCGGAAATAGATCGAATTGCGCACCGCCACCAGCGTCGGCCAGTTCTGCAGCAGCGGCGTCATGTAGGCAGAAATCTCGTCCGCCTCTTCCTCGCTGCTGGCGATGATACCGAGGGGCGAGCCCGCGTCGTCGACCAACTGCGCGTCGGTATGGTTGTCCACATAGTCCTCGATCAACTTCCAGACCGGCTTGACCGACTCGAAAAGCTGGCTGTGAAGCAGTTCGCAGCGGCGGTTCCACTCGAACCAACCGACCGCGCGCCGGTTGCGCACGAGCCAGATTTCCCGCTCGATGGCCACGGCCCAGTCGGGCCAGATTGGCACCTGGCGCCGGTTCAGCTCCTCCTCCAGGCTTTCGTAAGTGCGGCCTGTGTTGATGACCCAGTAGACGGGCCCCTGCTGACGCCACGCATAGAGCCGCTCGAAGAAGATCGACGAGATGGGCTGGCCGTCCGGCTCGGCAATGGTGCCGTCGAAATCGGTGCAGATCAGTCGCAGCGACGTCGAGAGATGGGCCGTCTTGGTGTGCGGCGAGCTCATGGCTTCTTTTTTTCACCCGCATCACGGGATCGCCGCCAGCAGAAGGCACTATAAAGCAGCGCCAGTACGCCGGTAACAATGAAAGGCGGAAGACCCGATTTTACAGGAAGCAGCGCCCACACAATGAGACCGAGCAGGATCAATCCCCCGCCCACTCGAAAAAACCAACGCGCCATCGTGCGATCTTCCAACATCGATCCCAATGTAAATTGAGGGCCGAAAATAACAATCACTCTGTCCGCAAAATCGATCCGGCCCGTGTTTCACGAAAATAGCCGTTGCCAGTCCCGCCTCTTGCGATAGAAATCACACTTTCATGATTTCTCCGGCGCCCCTTCATTTTTCTGGCTGGGGCTGGTTGGCAGTGGCCGGGGGTGCGCTGGCCATCGGACTCAACAAGGGCGGTCTCACGGGACTCGGCGTTCTGCCGATTTTACTTTTTGCCCTCGTCCTGCAGGCGCGGGAATCGACCGGCTTCGTTTTGCCGCTCCTGATCGTGGGCGACATTTGCGCCGTTGCCGTCTATCGACGCGTCGTGATCTGGAAGGTTTTCTGGACGCTTCTTCCTCCCGCACTGGTGGGGGTGATCGTGGGTTACCTGCTCATGGGTCGAATTTCCAACGCCGTCTTCGCCCCGCTCATCGGCTGGATCATCATCGGTCTCATCGCGCTCCAGTTCCTGCGCAGTGCGCTCGGGGAAAAGATCGAGCATGTCTTCGAGTCGCGCGCCTTCGGGCTCTTCATGGGCGTCCTGGCTGGGATCACCACCATGCTCGCCAACGCCGCCGGACCTGTCGCCAATCTTTACTTCCTCTCCGTCCGACTGCCGAAGTGGAATCTCATCGGCACCTCGGCCTGGTTTTTCTTTGTCATCAATCTGTTCAAGGTTCCCTTCAGCGCTCATCTCGGGCTGATCAATACAGGTTCCCTTTCCCTCGGTCTCTTTGCCGCGCCACTGGTCGTAGCTGGATTCTTCTGCGGGCGTTATCTCGCCTCCCGCATGCCGCAGAAATTTTTCGAGCGGTTCCTCCTCGCCTGCACCGCCGTCGGAGCGCTACGGCTGGTTTGGTAAATTAAAAAAACTGTCATTCTGAGCTTGGCGAAGGACCTCTAGCCATTCCGCTCAGATGGCGCGTCTCGAACAAAATAGTTAGAGGTCCTGCGGCAAGCTCAGGATGACAGGAAACTAAATGTCGGATTGAGAAATATCGGAATCGGCGCATCTTGGTGAAGGTCGACTCGTATCGGCCGATTCTTGAAAATATGCCCCTCCGCCGCGCGCCCACCCTCAACCTCCCGAACCAGCTCACCGTCCTGCGGCTCGGGATGTGCGGGCTGTTCCTCATTTCGATGTCGTTCGCGTGGCCTTACGCGGCAACGACGGCTCTGGTCATCTTCATCCTTGCGAGCCTGACCGACTGGCTTGACGGCGCCATCGCCCGCTCGCGCAACCTCGTCACCGATCTGGGCAAGTTGCTCGATCCGCTGGCCGACAAGGTCCTCATCACCGGGGCGCTCATCAGCCTGGTCGAGCGGCAGGTCGCTCCCATGTGGATGGTCGTCGTCATCGTCGCGCGCGAATTCCTCATCACCGGCCTACGCACCATCGCGGCCCACAAACAAAAGATCCTCGCCGCCGAGAGGGTCGGCAAGCACAAGACCATCTCGCAAATCATCGCCATTCTCGTCTCACTGACGGCCTTGAGCCTCGCCGAGTTCCAACTGCAAGACACCGGCCTCGCCCATGTCCTCGCCGTGGCGCAGGTGCCGCTCTACTGGATCGCCCTCGTTATCACGCTTCTTTCCGGCGCGATTTATTTCTGGAAGAACGCGGGCATCCTTAACGAAACGATGGAAGCAGCCTCGGAGTCCGCGGAAACACCCGCCCCTCCTCTCGTCACTGTGCCGGAACCCGTGTCTGCGTCCGCTCCAGCGGCCACGCCCGCCTTCAAGGAATGGGAAGCCATTGTCGAGGCGTTGGGACAGGGTGCGCAGATCATTCTCCTGCGTAAGGGAGGCATCGCCGAGGGGCGGGCCGGATTTCAGGCGAAGCATCCGAAGTTCTGGCTCTTCCCCACGAAATACCACCAGCAATGGGACAAGACGAAACCCGAACTGCGCCGCCTCATCGCGCCGTCTCCGGAAAATCCGAAGGAGATCGTCCTGCAATACGTCGCCGAGATCACCGATACAATTTATCTCAATTCGTGGGACCAGGTCGCGCGCTTGGGCGACGTCCACTTCTGGGGCGAGGAGATTTTACGCGAGCGGTTCGGCTATCACGACCGGCCCGGCATGGAGGCGGGGCTGCACCTGCTCATCGTCCGCGTCTCCCGCATCAATCTGCCGCACCGCCTGGCCGTCTCGCCCGCCTATGACGGCTGCAAGTCGTGGATCGAGGTCCCGGTCGATTGGTCGCAGGACATTGCCGCGCCGGTCGTCCGCGCCGAGGAATTCGCCAAGCGGCGCAGTCAGATCCTAGCCGCCGTGGCCGCACCTGCCCGGGCGGCAGCGGCATGAGCGCGTTGGTCCTCCTGGCGCCCGGCTTCGAGGAGATCGAGGGCATCACCGTCATCGACATCCTCCGCCGCGCCGAGATCGAGACGACCGTGGCGGGACTCGCGCCTAATCCCATCGTTGCGGCGCGCCAGACCCGTCACGTCGCCGACAAGCTCCTGGCCGAGGTCGATCCGGCGTGCAACTTTGAAATCGTCGTTCTGCCCGGCGGTGCGGAGGGCGCACGGCTCCTCGCGGAAAGCCGCCTCGTCGGCGAATGGCTGATCCGTCAGCGCGAACGCGGCCAGTGGGTTGCCGCCATCTGCGCCGCCCCGACCGCCCTACTCGCTCATCGCTGGCTCAAGCCGGAGGAAAAAATCATCAGCCATCCCACCGTGCAGGCGCAATTTCCTCTCGGTCAGGTCCAGTCCACGGCACGGGTTGTGGTCGATGGAAAACTGATCACCAGTCTTGCCGCCGGCAGCGCCATGGAATTTGCCTTCGAGATTGTCCGTCAACTGCGCGGGCCGGAAGCCATTGCCAAGGTCAATCAGGGTGTCTGCGCGGTTGTCTAAATTACTGCCATTCGTGGGACATTACCGCCCCCGCGCCATGAGCCGCTCGGCTTCCTCCAGCGCTTTCTTACCGTTCTCCGCGTCGCCAAGTTCCTGGAGAACAGCGCCAAGATTGTGCCAGGCACGGGCCAATTCGGGGTCGAGAGTGACGGCTTGATTGTAGTGGTGCCGAGCCTCCTCAAGATCACCCATCTGATGATGAGCCACACCTGCGTCGAGCCAGACCACGGCCCGTTCCGGCGTGAAGGAGATCGCCTTTTCGTAGGCGCGGATCGCCTGCGCGTACTGTCCCTTTTCGTAAAGATTGTAGGCCATCTCGGTCCAGGCCAGCGCGGGTAGTTCCATTTCACCCGTAGGCGTCGCGGCCATGTTGCAGATCTGCAGCGCCTCGTCCAACCGCTGGGTCCGGGCTAGCACCATCGCGAGATAATGTCCGGCAAGGGGATAGCCCGGTTGCCATTCGAGCACCTTGCGGAAGGCCCGCTCGGCTTCCTCGAGCCGGTTCTGCTGGAAGTAAATCGTGCCGAGTTTGAAGTAGGGATCGGCATACTCCTGCTTGAAGTTCATCGCCCGGTGACAGCACCGCTCGGCCTCGTCGAGTTGGTCGAGTGCGCAGAGTGAACCGGCCAGATTGTCCCACGCCCTCGAATAATCAGGCTTCAATGAGACCGCGCGGTTGAGCGAGCCGACCGATTGCTCGAACTCACCAAGTTGGAATTGCAGCGCGCCCAGATTGCACCAGATCTTCGGCTGCTCGGGATCGAGCTCGATCGCATGCTGGTAACAATCGAGTGCCTGCTGGAGCATCCCTCCCTCGTGTTGGATCATCCCGCTATTGAACCAGGCCTGGAGATTTTGCGGATTGAGCTCGGAGGCGTGCTGGTAGGCGCTGACGGCGCGCGCATTGTCGTGATTATTCTGGAAGGCGAGGCCGAGGTGGAACCAGACTTCGCTCAACTGTTCCTTTGGCATGGCGCTGGGCTTGAGCTCGCGCAGCCGCTGCTCGGCCTCGGTCAATGAACCGGCCTCGATCAACTCGAAGAATTTTTCGGGCCCCGCGGGCATCTGCATGCCGCTTTTCAGCGGAACAGTTTTCGTCGAGGGGCGGTGATCGGAGAGAAATTGTTCGATCTCCTCCATCATCGAGAGGACGAGGGAGCTGCGCGTTGCCACTTCCTGGCGCGGGGCGTCGTTGGGATTGATCCCGGGATTGATGATGATCCCCTGCGCCTCGAGCGTGGCCAGCAGCAACGTGATGTGGCCTTCGAGAAACTCGAGCCACTGCGACGGGGCGATGGAACGGGGCAGTCGCATGGGACGCGGCGCCGTTTCGCACAGCGTGGTCGCACGAGTCAGCAAACGGCCCATGAGGTCCTCGAGCTTCTTTTGGGTCTCGGACCAATCGGCGTCGTCTGACGGTGTTGCGGGGGCCTGGATCCGGCCCCGATCCATGGTCAGGCGGCCACTGCGCTTGATCAGCGCGGCGGCGCTGGGCCGGTGATGGCTGGGGCTCTTGACGCCCATCGATTCGGGCGCGATGACGTTTTCCAGGCTGCCCGATGATTCGGTGGAACGTGGACTTTTCTCCCAGCTCTGCGCGTCGACCCGCTTGACCGCTTCCTCCAGCTTGGTCTCGAGTTGCTCTTCCTCGGGGCCGAGAGCCAAGGCCCGCTCATAAACGGCATGGGCCGCCTTGAACAACTCCCAATCCTCCTCCAGATGCTGCCCGAAGCGATAAAGCAGGGCGGGCGACTGGGGCTCGTGAGCCAGACGGCTCAGATTCTCCTTTTGCCGCACCGACAGTGGAATCGAAAGAACAGCCAGCGGTGGCAAAGCCTCCTTGCCTCCGGTCGAGCGCTGCTTCATCCGCGCTTCTTCATGGGCCTGCTTGGCCTGGGCGCGCTTGCGATTCCAGATCTGTTCCAAGGCAGCGACGATGACCTGCAGGGTCTGCAATGCATCGATCGCCTTTTGATCGAAGCAAAGAATGAGCAGCTGACGCCAATGCCTCAATTCCGCCGGGTCATGATCGATTTTACTCAGGATATCCTGAGCCGCCTGCGTGGTAAAATTCATAGAGAAGCCGGCTATACAATGTAAGTATAGATCGGGTGAGAAGTTGGGACAATGAATTCCGAAAAATTAGTGTCTTACATAAATGCAATTATCGGTGGGTAATATATTGAGCAGATATGAATCTTAGGCAGCGAAAGGACTTTTCGGGAAAGAAGGGTTGGACCAAAAAAATTCTGCTCAATCGAGAGGAAGCCCGCTAGGCTTCATGGTCATGTCCGACGTCCTCACGCCCATGATGCAGCAGTATCATCGGCTCAAGCGTGAAGTCCCGCCGGACGCCTTGCTTCTCTTCCGGCTGGGCGATTTTTATGAGCTGTTCTATGGCGACGCCGAGGAAGGCTCCCGGCTGCTCGATCTGACCCTCACCCAGCGGCAGGGGATGCCGATGTGCGGCATGCCTTATCACGCGGCAGAAGGCTACATCGCGCAGATCCTCAAGGCAGGCCGTCGCGTCGCCATTTGCGATCAAATGGAGGCGCCCAAGCCGGGACAGGTGGTGCGGCGCGAGGTTACGCAAATCCTCACTCCCGGCAGCATCCTCGACGCCGGACAACTGGAGCCGAAGCGCAACAACTTCATGGCGGCGGTCGCGCCGGTGAAGGAAGGCTACGGCGTCGCCGCGCTCGACCTGACCACGGGTGAATTCTTCGCGGGCGATTTCCCGACCGCCGAGGCGTTGCGCGACGCCATCGGACGCCTGAGCCCCGCCGAGGTCGTTGTCGCCCAGGGGCAGAAGATCGACCTGGAAACCTCGGCCTTGGCCAACGGTTCAAGGCTCGGTTACCTCCTCGTCGAGCACGACGCCTGGAGTTTCTCGCCCGACGCCGCCGAGCACACCCTCAAGGACCATTTCAAAACTGCTTCGCTCGATGGCTTCGGCCTCGCCACCGCCCTCGGGGCACTCAGCGCGGCGGGCGGGTTGCTTCATTATCTTGGGCATGAACTGCGACGGTCGCTCAACCATGTCCACAGCCTGCGTCTCTGGCAGCGCGACGATGTCCTTATCCTCGACGCGGCCACGCGCCGAAATCTTGAGATCGTCGATCCGCTTCGCACCGGAGGTGGCCAGACCACGCTTCTTTCTGCCGTCGACCGGACCGTGACTGCGGGCGGCGGCCGGCTCCTGCGCCAATGGCTCCTCGCTCCGCTCCGCGACCTGGAGGCGATCGAGCGGCGCCAGGGCATCGTCGCCTGGGCCAAGGCCAACCAGGGTGAGCGTGGCGTTTTGCAGGACTCGCTGCGGCAGATCCGCGATGTCGAGCGTCTCGTCGCCCGGCTGGTCCAGGGCAGTGGCAACGCCCGTGACCTGATCGCCCTGCGCGTTTCGCTCGAGCAATTGCCTGCGTTGCGCGAAGCATTGGTCCAACACACCGTTCCCGCTCTCCGGGCGCTTGGTGAAAAAATTACGCCCTTGCCCGAGCTGGCGGAACTCTACAACCGCGCTCTGGCTGACGAGCCGCCCATCGTCATTAAAGAGGGAGGTCTCATCCGCTCCGGCTACCACGCTTCGCTCGACGAACTGCGAGCCGCCTCGGTCGAGGGACAGGAATGGCTCGCCAACCTGCAACGCCGCGAGCAGGAGCGGACCGGCATCCGCTCGCTCAAGGTTCGTTTCAACCAAGTCTTCGGCTACTACATCGAGATCAGCACCGCCAATCTCGCCGCCGTTCCCGCCGACTACACACGCAAGCAGACCATGGCCAACGCCGAGCGCTTCGTGACGCCCGAGCTCAAGGAGATGGAATCGAAGATTCTCGGCGCTCAGGAGCGGTCGCGCCAACTCGAGTACGAGCTTTTTCTTGAGCTTCGCGCCGCGGCGGCGCCCCACCTGCGGGCGATCCAGGACACGGCCCGTGCTCTGCACGAGATTGACGTGCTGCTCGGCTGGGGCTCCCTCGCGCAGGAACGCGATTATGTCCAGCCCACGATGAACGACAACGGCCTGCTCCTCCTCGAGGAGGCGCGCCACCCCGTGCTGGAGCAGCTGCCCGCGAACGAGAAGTTCGTCCCCAACGACGCGCGGCTCGATGTCGAGACCGAGCGACTGATCATCCTTACCGGTCCGAACATGGCGGGCAAGAGCACCTACATCCGGCAGGTCGCGGTTCTTGCACTGCTGGCCCACTGCGGTTGCTTCGTCCCGGCCCGCAGCGCGACGGTGGGCCTGCTCGACCGCATTTTCACCCGCGTCGGCGCCAGCGACGACCTCGGGCGCGGCCAAAGCACCTTCATGGTCGAGATGAACGAGACGGCCAACATCCTCAACCACGCCACCAGCCGCAGCCTTGTCATCCTCGACGAGATCGGTCGCGGCACGAGCACCTTTGACGGCTTGAGCATCGCCTGGTCGGTGGCCGAGTATCTCAATACCGTCCTCCGCGCCCGGACCCTTTTCGCCACCCATTACCACGAGCTGACCGAGCTGGTCCGTCTCCTGCCCGCGACGAAGAATTACAACGTCGCCGTGCGCGAATGGGGCGACCACATCGTCTTCCTGCGCAAGATTGTGCCCGGCGGCACCGATAAGAGTTACGGCATCCAAGTCGCGCGGCTGGCCGGGTTGCCCGCCCCCGTGCTCAAGCGCGCGAAGGAGATCCTGCGCCAGCTCGAGGAGGGCCACCTCGACGACGCGGGCCAGCCCAAGCTGGCCAAGGCGCGCCAGAAGAAGGAGAAATCCCGCGAAGTCCTTCGCGAACTCGATCTCTTTGGCCGGACCCCGGCGGAAACCTCCTCGGAGAGCCTTCCCGCCGAGGGTAATTAAAGGCGGAGATTTCCTACTTGCCCTTTTTACGCATTTCGCGTTAATTTCTATTTATGAAACGAATTCTCGCTCTCGCTTTCCTTCTGGCCGCCCCCCAGCTCGTGGCCCATGCCGATATCTCGATGCCGGTGCGCGATTCGTTTTATGACAAGCTCGGCCGCGGCTTGGCTAACGTCACCACGGCTCCCTCTGAGATGCTCGATTCCCAGTACGGCATGATCGACACCGAAGGCAACACGGTCGCCTTCTTCAAGGGCTTCCTCGTCCAGGGCACGTCCCGCATGGTCATGGACATGGGCCACGGCATCTTCGAAATCATCACCTCGCCTTTCCCCACCCAGAACTACTACTCGTACCGCAGCATGAAGATGCGCCCCTACGACTCGATGGTAGTGAACGATTATCCCCCGGCTGACCTGAAGAACTGGTATTAAACCGGTTCCGGCAGGCTGGCGAAAAAAATCCCACGGCATGACGCGTGGGATTTTTTCTTTTCCGGGGAGGGAACTCATTTGAACGACGAGGCTGTTTCCATTCCCGCACGCGGCGAAGAGGCCGAGCTCACCATCGAAAAAGTGATTTTCGGCGGGGACGGGCTGGCGCGCCTGCACGAGCGTTTTGTCGTTTTTGTCCCCTTCACGGCCGAAGGAGACCGGGTCCGAGCCCGAATCACCGAGCGCAAGGCCCATCACGCTCGCGCCGAGGTGGTCGAGCTCCTTCAGCCCGGCACTGGGCACGAGACGCCTCCCTGTCCCTACTACGCCCACTGCGGCGGCTGCCAATACCAGCACCTCACCTACGCGGAGGAGTGTCGCCTCAAGGAGAATCAGGTCCGGGAGGCTTTCGCGCGCGTGGGCAAGATGCCTGACGCGCCCGTCCTGCCCCTCATCGCATCACCAAATCCCTATGGCTACCGCAATCGGATCACCGTCCATGCCGAAGAAGGCCGGATCGGTTTCCGCGGCGTGAATGGACGCGACCTGGTTGATATCCGCACCTGCGCCCTGGCACGTCCCGAGGTGAACGCAGAGCTCGCCAGGCTGCGTGAGTCTCGGCCTCCCGATGGCCATTACTCATTGCGCGACTCGACCGTGCCACCGAGCGGTTTTTTCCAGGCCAACCACGATTTGCACGATACTCTGCGCGGTTTGATCGCCGCAGCACTTCCGGCGCGGGGCGAGGCCCTGCTGGAAGGTTACTGCGGCGGCGGTTTCTTCACCGAGGTTGTGGCGGACCGCTTCGGGCAGGTCATCGCGATCGACAATGATCCGCGCACCTTGCGCGATGCCCATCGGCTCGGATTGAAAAACGTCGAATGGCGCCAAGCCGATGTCGCGATCGTCCTGCCCGATGAAATCCGGGAGCGGGCGGGAAAGGAAACCGCCGTGCTGCTCGATCCTCCACGGGAAGGATTACCTGTGCGGCTGACCGAGGCGCTCGGTCTCGATCCGGTGACGCACCTGATCTACGTCTCATGCAATCCGGCCACGCTGGCCCGCGACGCGAAAATGCTGATCCATTCCCACGAACTCGTTTCTGTGCAGCCCATCGATCTTTTCCCGCGCACCGCTCAGATCGAGTGCGTCAGTGTGTGGTGTCGGCGTTCTTTGTAATGCCGATTTTAGAGCTCCGTCATCCCGAGCTTGCCGAAGGATCAGACGCGCTTCGATCATTCCATCGATTGGACTGAAACCCAAAGGCATTGTTCCGTGATTTTTAGCTGGAAGCCCGATCGGTCACGCGTCTGATCCTTCGACAAGCTCAGGATGAGGGAATGAAATCCACGCGAGAATTGTCTCATGTGGATTCTCCAAATTACGACGCAGGCGGTTCCTGCACCAACGTCAGCCACTGAATCTTGCTATTGGCGGGCAGCTTGACCTCGACCGGCTGGCCGGAAACGGCGGTAACCTTGGCCTTCGCCGTTTCTCCGGCCTTGAGCGGAACGTCGGTGTTCCCCTCCTGCGTGCCGGTGACAGACACTTTCCCATCGCCGGGGAAATCGATTGCCTTAACTTCCAGCGTGTAAACGCCCGGCGCCGCCTTGATTTTGAAGGAATTCTCGGCGGCAAAATCGACCGAGTTGTTTTCCAGCGCCGAGTGGAGCCACGGTTTGGCATCATCCTTGGCACCCTGCGCGGAGAAGCCGTAGCCCTTGGTATCGTCATAAATATCCGCCGCCAGCACCGGTTGGTAGGGGTGGGGCAGGCCGACGATCTTGAGGGTTTTGTTCTCCTTGCCACCGAAGGCGTATAGATAGGCGTGGCCCTGGGTAAGGTAGAAGGCGCGGACCTTCTTGCGTGCATCCTCAGTCGCGACCGCTTCCTTCTCCAGCGCCGCAATCGGTTCGGGATGGGTGATTTGCGTGATGTAGACGGGGAAGATGCTCAGGGGAAAATCCTTGTTCACTTCCACGTCGCTCTCCGTGCCGAAGGAATCGACGACATGGCATTTGCCTAGGTCGAGTCCGAGCGGGACCGTGTCGACCGGTGTCCAGGCTGTGAGCACATGGTCGTTCGCGCGCTTCCAGTTATACAGCCACACCTTCGGATCGGCTGTCTTGAGCCGCAGGGTGTGAATGTCGGTTACGCTGTCAAGTTGATGGGTCATCGTCGCCAGCGTGAAGTAGGAAGGTCGGATCGTCTTGTCGTTGCGGAAGACGCCCGAACCGGCGTGCATCGACTCGTCCGAGCCCACCTCGCGGTAGAGCATGACTTTGTCCATGCCGGTCGCCAGCGCGATCATTAGGTCGCGCGGGATCTTGGCCGCCTGATAACGCTCGCTGCGTCCGATGGGACCGCCCACGTCGTTGCCGGTCTCCGTCAGCCAGATCGGCATGCCGGGCTTCACCTGGTCGCGCCAGTCGGAGAGATCGACGAGATTGTCCTCGTAGGTCTCGGTGCCGGGCTTTTCACCGTTGCGATTGGCGTTCGGGTCGTCGACGGTGTACTCCGGTTCCTGGCGTCCGCTATAGAAATGGACGTTTAGGATGTCGGCGAAGTCGATGGGCGCTTTGCCGTCCGCATACTTGTAGGTGCGGAGTTGGTCAACGATCTGCATCGAGAGTCCCGAAAACCCGGCGGTGGTAACCTTCGAGTTCGGATCACCCTTCTTTACCGCTTCGGCGCCGATGCGGAAAATGTCGAGATACTTCTCGAACGGCGCCGCCCAGCAGCCCCAGGAAGGGTCGTTATTCGGTTCGTTCCAGATTTCCCAAGTGGTGATCCAGCCGAGCCCACTGGTTTTGTCCTTCGTGTGCAGTTCGTCGGGCGCGTGCTTGGTCGTGCCGTAACGCGCGACCGCCTCGAAGACCGATTTTCCATAATCGTCGAAGTTCTTCGGCGGATAGTTGGCCCAACGGCCCCGTTCGACACTTGCCGGTGCCGATGTCGCCCAGTCCGGGGGAAGGAAAAGATAGGGCAGGATCGAAAGTCCCGCCTTGTGGTATTCCTCCATGCAATAATCGAGCGGCACAAAGGGATCGACGGATCCGTCGAAGCTGAACTGATCAGGCGCGTTATTGTAGAAGCGCCACTTCATGTTCTCGAAACGGACCCAGCTCATGCCCAGACGCACCAGCTCCGGCGCGTAATCGGGCACGGCCACGTTCATGCCGACGCGACCCTCGGGCCGTGGCTTGATCTCCGTCGCCGAGCGGATGAAGTAGTCATACGACAGAAGATCCGTTCCCCGCGAACCATCGGCCTTGATACCATAGTAATAGCCGCCCGTTTTCAGCGGTGCACTGGAGGCGATCTGCGTCAGGCTGTAGCTGGCCGCTGGTACGGTGACGTGCAGCGTCTTTTGGTCGACCATGTCGCCGGTGTGGGGAATCTGTGATTCTTCCTTCGTCGCGCCGTCGTAGACATAGAGTTCCGCGATGCACTGGATGAAGTTCAGCTTCTTTCCGTCGTTGTGATAACGCAGCCGGATGTAGCGCGCGCTGAATGGCTCCTTGACCGGGAACGTCTGCATGCCCCAGCGCTGCTCCAGCGTGTAATCCTGCAAGCCCTCGACCGGCGTGTAGTTCGTGCCATCAGTCGACGCGGCGACATCCACCTTGTGCGTCTTGCCCGCGTTGCCCGCGTGGTATTCGAGATGGACGATCTTCCGTTCCTTGCCGAGGTCGACGTACTGGAAGCCCTCGGTGAAGTGGTCGGTGATCCAGTCGGAGCCGAAGTCGGTGGAGGTCTCGCCGTCGGTCAGCGTGTTGTTCTCGATCTTTTTACCGTCGAGTTCGATCCAGTCCTTGCAGCCGACCGCGCGGTTGCTGCCGATTTTCGTGTCGGGCAGGGGTTTGTCGTAGAGGAGGGGATTGGTCTGGAGCGACCAGTTGACGTCGACGTCGACCGGCTTATTGCTCAGGTTGTTGATGATGACGCGGCCGGTGAACGGCGTGTTGGCGTCACTGTTGTTCGGGCCGGTCGTCTGGATGAGATAGGGCCGTTCATTGGGATCGTAGTCGGCCACTGCCATTACGCTGTCGGCGTCGACGAAGGTGGGCCCTTTGCCCTTGGCGAACCAGGAGATGTGGACCTCGTTCAGTGGCACATCGACATGGCCGTTCTTGGCCTGCCCAGCGGGTTGGAATTCCTTCTCCTTCTGCAGGTCGAACTCGACCCACTTCCAGCCCTTCCAATCGGCGGGGACATAGGCGCCGAGCGTCTCCATCTCGCCGTCGACCACCTGGAACCCAACCTTGTCCACGTTCGACTCGGGCGTGAGATAAATCCAGGCGCCGAGATAATGAGTATGTCCCGCCGGCCATTTGCTCACGTAGAAATCGGCCCGCGCGCCACCGAACGCCGCGTTGCCCTCCAGTTTCAGCGCCTCCTGGCCGAACTTCGTTTCGACCCCCTTGTCGACGACGGCCTGCGGGAAGCGGATGTTGTCGCCGCCCGCCGTGATCACGTCGCCCGCATCCATCGCGTTGAGCAGCACGCGCGGCATCTCCGGCTTCGCCCCGGCCATCGCACTCCCGTCGGGAATCGGAGAGGCGGGCGCCTCAGCGCGGGCGGTGGCCAGCGACAGGCAAAAGGCGGAAAGGAGGAGGGGAAGGCGTGGGGAGATCATGGTTCGGAAACGGTTGGAGGGGTTGGTGAAAGAACGGGAGACGGGTGAGAAGAGGGTATGAGGTAGAGTTTTCATAGTGTCAAATCAGGATTTTACAGGCGGCATGCCACTTGTCGGTGTCGAGCTCGCCTGATTCTTTTTGGAACGGCGCGGTGGGTGCCAGATCGAAGAAGTGAGCCTTCTTCATATTAGCGACCATCTCGACCTCCTCGCCCGGCACGACGCGGATTTGTTCCCGCGAACGGGAGATGAAGGAATGCCCGCCGCTATTCAGGTAAAGATAGGTCTCGGCCCCCATCGGCTCGATCACCTCCGCCGCGGCGCGGAAAATATGCGCTGGGTCCGCTTGCAGTGCGACGACCCGGTCCTCCACGTCCTCGGGACGCAGGCCCAGCGCAATCGGCTGGCCGGCTCGGTCTGCCAGCCGTCTCGCCTGCTCCGGTTCGAGCTTTAGAGACATCCGGCCCTCTCCCAGCGGCGTCTTCGTCTCCTCGAAAAAGAGGACACCATTTTTCCCAGTGATCGTCCCGGTGAAGAAATTCATCGGCGGGCTCCCGATAAAGCCTGCGACGAACATGTTCGCCGGGTGGTTGTAAATTTCCAGCGGCTCCGCCACCTGCTGCACCTGACCGTCCTTCATCACGCAGATCCGGTCGCCCATCGTCATCGCTTCCACCTGGTCATGGGTCACATAGATCATCGTGTTATTGAGACGCTGGTGGAGCTTCGAAATTTCAGTCCGCATCTGCACGCGCATCTTCGCGTCGAGATTGGAGAGTGGCTCGTCGAACAGGAACACCTTTGGCTTGCGCACGATCGCCCGGCCCACCGCCACGCGCTGGCGCTGACCGCCGGAGAGCGCCTTCGGCTTGCGCGCGAGCATGTCGTCCGTCAGGCCTAGGATCTGCGCCGCCTCGTGCACGCGCCGGTCGATCTCGTCCTTGGGGAACTTCCTTAGCTCCAGCCCGAAGGCCATGTTCTTGTAGACCGGCATGTGGGGATAGAGCGCGTAATTCTGGAACACCATCGCGATGTCGCGGTCCTTCGGCGCCACCTCATTGACCCGGCGACCGTCGATCGAGATCGAGCCTTCGGAAATATCCTCCAAGCCCGCGATCATCCGCAGCGTCGTCGACTTCCCGCAGCCCGAGGGACCCACCAGCACCATGAACTCCCGGTCCTCCACCCGCAGGTTCACCCGGTCGACCGCCACCACCGCCCGCCCCCGCTCGCCGGGAAAGGTCTTACACAGGTTCTCGATAACGACTTGGGCCATGGAACAGAAAAAGGAAGTCGCCGTCGCCAAACGGCCGATGCAGGTCACGCAGACTACCCCACCCCGCCCCCCTGTAAACAAGCTTCAACTCCCGAACTCTTGGCTCCTGTGCGGAATCCTAATCCGGTTGATACCTTTCCTGCTCAATAATTGAGAGCACCGACCATCTTATTTTTTATTGATTTGCTTGGCAGGATCAAATTCGAGATTGCGATGGTCGGGGACGGGATTGAGATAGGAAGTGATCTCAAAAGAGTTGTAACCTCCTGTTCCTATAGTAAAACTAAGTCGGGCATAGTCTCCATTCGACAGCTTGAGAAAATATTCACGCTTGGCGTTATCTCGCCATTGAGAGTTGGAGGCAGGCATATTGATTTCATCACTTGGCTGATAGCCGCTTTCGGGAGCGATAAAATCAAATTCACTACCCGTGCGTGGTTGAAGACCTCCATTAGGGACGGTAATTTTGCATTTCCAGTTATACGGATGATTCCCATTAGGAGGAATGCCTTCGTTATAAATCCAAGCCTGCACAATAATATCACCATTGGTTTCATGATAGGTATGGCCTGTCGTCAAATTCATTTGAACGGGAGTTCCATCTGTAGAAGCTCCATCTTTTTTAATGTTAACATTTCGTTGAATTTTAATCAGAGGCTCCGCTTCCCCTATTTTTCTCAGCACAAAAATCGCAGGAGCTTGGGGATCATTGTACACGGCTAATTGTCCGGCTCCTTTTACGTAGGCAAAATTGCCTCTGGATTTGTCGATGGAGTAATACCCATCTTTATTGACTTGAACGACCAAGCCTAAGCCGTGGCCGAGCGCGGAAAATAGGCCCTGCACGTCACTTTTTTTTACAAATTTGGTATGTCCCTCTCCAGGGCCAGCGGTATCAACCATGGAAATGGAAGCGGTTGCATCAACCACAGGGTTTCCGTCGGTGTCCACTACTTTGCCATAAAAAGCAATTGGCGTTGCTAGCCACAAATTCCAAACTTTTTTTTCCCGTTCGATTTCTGCTTGGTGGTCATATGGAGCCGCGGGCGAGGAAGTCAGAGGGGCGTGCGACGGTGGAACGGGAATTGAATTCGGCTGATTACTCGAGGCACCATGAATAGAAGGTGGCGGCGTGTCTATGGATTGCGGAAAAGTTGGAGATGATGTCCACCAGTATCCCAGCAGAAGGGCAATAAAGATTAGAGTGACTAATCTTATCCAGATTTTTTTATTCATGGATTCACTTCCAAATTGAAGCAATCAGAACCTGATAGGGTACTATAAAATGTCCTCAAATTGGAGTCTTGGATAGTTCTTACCCATTCCGAGCTATGCTCATCTCCAAATGAGGTGTCATCATTACTGTTAATTATGGACCCGTTACTAATAGTGGTGCCATTGGCAGGGGTTGCAATATGTCCAATTGCTCCGGTGAGGGAGTGGTCGAGATAAGCTTTGACCTCGCCATCATCAGTGAGATACCGATGAGCAATGTAGCTCTCATAAATCAGTCGGTGTCCTGCGCTCGCTGAAGGATCGTAATAGTATTGTCCCGTAAGAACACTCTGTGGTTTGAATAAGTAGTTATTTAAGCCCCAAATATTTCCAACAACCGAATCGTCTGTGTCATAAAAATTCATGGGATTGCCACCAATGCCGCCAAGCCAGCCCGTGTAGCATAACCCTTTTGTTCCAGAATCAGGGTCATCATCTGGAATCGTAAGCGGGTAAGAAGTTTCAGTTCTCGTAAAGGCATAGGAGCCATTGTTGTAACAGCATGCTGCCGTCGCTGCATGAAGCATGGCGTAATGATCGATGCTCATGCCTTCTCGCAAGGCTTCGCCTACCACCAAATTACCCATGCTGTGAGCCGCAATATCCACCGCATAACCACTGGGCAGATTTGTAACGAATGTTTTCAGCGCTGTTCCACTGTGCCATGCTACATATTCACTGTCATTATAATTTCCGATTGCACTGGCATTCGTTCCCCTCCCGTACGTCTGCCATCGGAACGCTGCGAACCGGCCTTTATAACCGCGCCACCACAAACGCTTGAACATCGTTTCTGCAAAATTTGTTGATTGCTCATATGTCTGATTGAAACCATGAACGAAAACAACATAGGTGTGAGTTGAACTTTCATTAGGATCGGAAACAAAGGCTCCGCCCGTTGTGTCAGAGGTTGCGGTGATATTGGGCGTAACGGGAGTGGCCGTGCCAACAGGGATAGCAGGCTGGGGAAGCGCTATCTCCCGCTCGTACATTTCCTTGATGTCCCGCAAGTCGAGCCAGACACTGCCGCCTTCGCCGATTTTGGTGGTGCCATCGCTTTTTAGGAAAACAACTTCAAGTTGGCCTGTCCCTCTGCTACTGGCCTCGAAAAGGAAAAATGTCTTTGGCGACGATTCTGTTAGATTGGTCCAGGTGCTTGCGGGGAACACAAAATCGGCCGTGTTGGCCGAAGGGGCGACTTCGGTATGGGAATCCGTGGCATCTTCCAGCGCCGTTCCACCAGTCATTTGCGTGGTGGCAGCAGTTGTGTCTTGAAGATATTCGGTTCCCCCATCGGTGTCCGTGGCGGCCGTTATCTTGATTCCAGGAGTGGTGCCGCTGGTGTTTTTCCATTTTAGGCCTACCAGAATGGTGCCATCGTGAATGGCTTGGTTAAGACCTCTTGTATAAATCCAGAGGCGATTCCAATCTTCCAGGTCCCGCTCACTCGTCACGATGTCGGAAGTATAATCGGGAAAGGCGACCGGTACCACATCTGAACCATAGGTTTCACCGGCACCTCCATCGTCATCATTATTGAGCCAGAACCGGAACGGCTTGGCTTGGGAAGTGGAGTCGACGGGGTTGCCATCTGCATCTTCACCGTAATGGTTTTCGTTGGACAAGACGATGCTCCCGTCACGATTAGCGTCGACGGCGATTTCAGTTGGCACAAGTAGAATGCCATGGCTGCTTCCATCGGATACCCGTGTGGCTGTTCCTGCAATTGCGCTAGAATCGTTAATGAAATTGCCGCTTATCGAGCTCCACGGAAAATTTTTACCGACAAGCCGGTTCAGATCTCCATGTGGATTGAAGGAATTTGTAGTAGGATCCATTTCAAATAAGGTATTGCCGTTAAGGACTTGTGTTGCAGGGCAGTTTGTCCCATCGATAACAGTCGTGGCTGCATTAACCGAAACCGGTACGCCACTTGAGAGATCATTGGTATGCAAAGTGGTCCCGTCCCACCAGGCTCCTGCTCCTCCGCCCACTCCGGTGCTTCCCACGATGACTCCCTCGTTATTGATGGCACTTGGAACAATGCCAGATGGTAATGACGTGCTATCATCCAAATAATAATTGTTATTATAGTAAATAATACCGGTTCCGGCATTGTTGGCAGCAATGAATCCTACATAATGACTACTGCCATCAGAGAGCTGAGAGCTATTTTTAAACTCGCAGGGTTGTGCTTGATTGGTGTGTGGTGATGGTAGAGGTATATATTTGCTGGAAAAGATTGTGCTCCCAGCAGTTGAAGTGCTTATGGCGTTGCCAAACCACATGGAGTGGCCGTTTGTATTAAGATCAAATTCTGCTGGCGGAGCAAAGTTAACTGAGGAGGGTGCGCTTGAAGTACTGTCCCATGTCGTCAGGGACCAAATGGCAAAAGCACCGGTATGGGCGATATAATTGGTTGGATACCCTGTTTGATCGCCGACGACGGTGCCATCTTCTGCAATATCATTGCCAAATAATACCGTGGCAGGTGATTGAGTTTGCAATTGCGTCAATGTACCCCCTGTCCAACGATATGAATGCGGAGGGATGGGGCCGGATTGAAGCAGCACGTATCCACTATTGGTAACTTTCTTTGCTGTCATGCCAGAACCGAGATCGATAAGGGCATAGCGTGAAGGTGGATAAGTAAAATTGCCCGGTAAGATCGTGCTTGAAGTATTATTGCTAAGGGAGCTGCCTCCACTATTTTCAGCAAATACGCTAAAGTAGTAGCCTACACCACGAGTTAATCCATTCAGCTCATAGGAGGATAGAGTTGCATTAGTTAAGGTAGCAACAGTCGACCAAGTTGTCCCATTGGTGCTTTCCTGAATGACAAGGCTAGTGGCATTATCAGCATTATTACTCCAGCTTAAGTTGACTTGGTTGCTATCCCCCGAAACTGCTGTAAGACCACTCGGCGCGGCGGGTGCATTGGTATTGGGTGGTGTGTAAGAGATGAAGCCAACCTGGCTGGAGCCCGCGGCGCTGCCGACTCCGTTCGTCGAGCCGGCCACGAGCGGTTGCTGGAAGTAGACCTGCGCGTAGCCGTTGGTATCGGTGCGGCCCTGCCAGTAGGAGACCGGGGTGGGCGTGGTGGCATTCGTCGTATTGACCAATCCGGTGCCGGTCGAGACCCAGAAGGCAACGGGTGCATTGGTCAGCGGATTGCCCAAGGCATCCTTGACCGAGACGACCAGCGCATTGGTGAGGAAGGCTCCCGAGCTGTTGGTCTGGCCATCGCCGCTGACGATGGCAACCGTGGGTATGGCTCCCTGATAGTAATCGAGAGGATTTCTTTGCTGCTGGTATTCCTGGAGGATAGTCTTGCCATCTCCAGCGGGAGATTGATTCGTGGCGATGGTGCCGAGTTGCCCAAAGTAGTACATTTCCCACCAGTCGGGCAGGCTGTTGGTGTCGCTGTCGTAGGTGAGATCGAAATTGAAGACCGTCTTAAGCTGGCCGATGATGGCCATGCTGCCATCGCCGGAATTGGTTTCCAGCCAGCTCGGTGGATAATTGGTATAACCGGCCGCCAGAAGCTGGCCCCAGACTTTGGCTCCGACATACTTGATCTGGCCGACGGTCATCACCTGTGTATCCACTGGCGGATGATTGGTGGCATTGTACCCGTTGGTTGCGTACTCGGCGACCCAGTTGCTCACCATGGCATTGAGATCGACTCCTGCACCGCCTGGAAGATTGGTATTGAGCTCGTCCACCGCTTTTTGGGTGAAGCGCTTGAGCTGTCCCTCGGTGACTACTGCATAGGTGTTAGTCCCCAACATCGGATTGACCGCGCCACGCGACGTCCACCATGCCGGCTGCGATGCATAAGTCGTGACAGCAAAAAATGCTGAACACATCGCTATCAGCCACAATGTTTGGGTAATCGTTGCTGAATGAAGATCGGGACGATTTGAATTTATAAATTTCACGGACAACCTCTTTTTAAATTATCTCAAAAGATTTAATAAATGATGGCTTTTGAGATGTAAATATAAGTTTGAAAAGTTCGCCAAACATGAAAATGAGAGCTATTGATTACCGCGTAAGCCTCGCGGATTACCTGATGAATAAGAGAAATCAATTGTTCACCGCAAAGCCCTCTTAGTTTCATGCAAGGGTATTTAATCCAAGGCTGCTTTTTTTTCGTGATGCTGACTGTCGTGACCGTGCCATTACGCGCGGAAAAAGTGGTCCTCGAATACTGGGATAAGTGGACCGGCACCGATGCGGAGGCGATGCAGTCCATCGTCGACGACTTCAACGCCTCGCAGGACCGGATCGAGGTGCGTTACAGCGCCATCAGCATGGTCGACGTGAAGGTGATGCTCGCCATCGCAGGTCGCAGGCCGCCCGATGTGGCGGGACTCTGGTCATCGAAGCTGGCGAATTACGTGGAGAACAACGCGCTGCTGCCGCTCGATGGGCGCGCGATGCGCGCTGAAGTGAAGGAACAGGACTACGTACCGTCAATCTGGAACCTGTGCCATTATCGGAACCATCTTTGGGCACTGCCTTCCACGCCTTATACCTTGGGACTTTACTGGAACAAAAAGCTTTTCCGCGGGGCGGGCCTCGATCCGGAGCGCGGCCCACGTACCATCGCGGAGCTCGAGGAATACAACGCGAAGCTGACTCATCTTAAATCCGACGGACACGGCTACCAGACCTTCGGTTACCTCCCCAAGGAACCGGGTTGGTGGAACAGCATCTGGTGCCGATGGTTTGGGGGCGAGCTCTGGAACGGCGAAGACAAAATCACCGCAACGAGCGAAGGCAACCGACGCGCCATGGAATGGTTCACGGGCTATTCGAAACGCTATGGCTTTGCCCAGGTCTCGACCTTCCTGCAGGAATCGAGTGCGCCCTCCTCGCCGCTCAATCCGTTCATCCAGGGGCGGCTGGCCATGGAGCTCAACGGCCCCTGGTTCGCCGACGTGCTGCGGAAATTCGGACCCGCGGACTTCGAGTTCGGCGTCGCGCCTTTTCCCACATTGACGGGCGAGGGGCCGCCGGTGACGCTGGTTGATACCGACATTCTCACCATCCCCGTCGGTGCGCCCCACCCGCGCGAGGCCTTCGAATTTCTCCGCTACGTGAACCGTCAGGATGTGGCCGAGAAGCTTTGCATCGCCCGCTGCCAGATCAGCCCACTCGCGCAGGTGAGCGACGGCTTCTGGAAGAAGCATCCCAATCCGTGCATCCGGATGTTTTACGACCTTGCGAAAAGTCCCGGTGCGCAGCCCATGCCCCGCATGACTCTTTGGATCGAGTACGACACCGAGCTCACCCAGGCCATGGACGAAATGTGGGCGCTGCGCCAGACGCCGGAAGAAGGCCTGCGGCGGGTTCAGGAACGAATGCAGCCGAAGCTCGATCGCAGTGTCGACCGCTGGAAAAACCTGTCGGGAAAGCTTGAAAAAATCTGGGCTGAAGAAGAAAAGTGAACCATATCCAGACAATGAAACTAATTTATCTCACAATTTTTTTTATATGCGCTATCTACGGCCAGTTATGTGCAGGCGAACTCGATGCTGATCGTGCGCATGATTTGATTCAGAGTCTCGTTCAGGATCTAAAAAAAGAATCAAATGCTTTTCCAATTATTAATCAATTGCAGGAAGGAAAATACATTCGGACGCCTGGAAGGGCAGGGAATGTATATGAAGGTTATGTATATAAAAATAAAGTCTCCACCAAGGAATTAAAACCCGGAAAGGACGGGCGTGTGGCGGCAATGGGTTCGAAAGAGGTTGTAGAGCCGGGAGGCATTAATTTTTACATTTATTTCACCAGTAGTCCGATAAAGATGGAAAATACCAATTCCTATTCCCTGACAACCGATCCGAGTGGCCCCACGCTCGTGTATTTCCTTCGTATAAATCCGGAAAATAAAGATCTTATGCAGTCCGTGAAATTATGTATCGAAGCTGAACTTAGCAGATGGAAAATATCCAATAAATGAGGCCGATTGGTAAATTGAAATAACTCCCTTTCAAAGGGGGTGTGTGGTAGTTGAAATTTCACACAACATGAGAAACCGTCATTTGGCGCTCGGGCTCGCCTTCATCTCACCCTGGATTGCCGGGTTCTGCCTCTTCACGCTTTACCCGCTGGTCAGCGTCGTTTGGTACTCGCTTTGCGATTACTCAGTGCTGACTCCCGGTT
>Ga0105237_10001520_pt1 | contig 30404 bp, 17 predicted proteins | sample KBSC24metaG_FD_81520 | JGI IMG/M metagenome (GOLD analysis project Ga0105237, IMG submission 81520) | Corn rhizosphere microbial communities from Kellogg Biological Station, Michigan, USA - KBS C2-4 metaG | ecosystem: Host-associated > Plants > Roots > Rhizosphere > Soil | place: Michigan, USA... | reverse complement strand
GTATTGCTGGCAGGCGTTCACCTCTCCAGCCTTACCTACCTTTTTTTCAAAGCGGACAGATCATGTGTGAATAGGACCGGACATTTCACATACTAGCGACACGGTCCAAAAGTTTGGCTTGTCTTTGTACGCCGCTTGTTATATGCTCCCTCCGTACGTCAGGAAGTCATCGCGCCATTCGGGCGCGCGGGCCGTCATCCGAGCGTGACGCCGACTTTTAGCTTAGGCCAGGACCCTTTTATGACTGGACAAAGCAAGACTGTCGCATTCCTGTATTCGTTGCGTAGCGCACTGTGGCCGAAGCAATCGGAGGCAGTACGCGGCGGGTACCCCTGCATGTGCGGGCGGCGTAGCGAGCGTGATCCAAACCCAATCCACCGAGGCCTGCATTTGGCCACCCCGCAACACCAACACTACCCACAGAAGGAAGGAGATGGTGATGATGAATCGAAACACATTTCAAACTAACGGATTTCTCGGATTGAATTGCTGCCCGAGACTAGCCTCTATTGTCTTCTCACTGACCCTGCTCGCCGCGGGCATCGTCTACGCACAGAGCTTTCAGGCATCCGTGTCAGGCATTGTCAACGACCAGTCGGGCGCCGTTGTACCGGACGCCAAAATTACTGTGACGGATATTCAGCGAGGCACAACTTACCGGACCACCAGTAATCAGGATGGCGTTTACTTGATTAACAGCTTGATCCCAAGCACGTATAGGATCACCGCCGAAGGCTCGGGATTCCAAAGTTACCTGTTGGCTTCCTTCCCTCTGCAGGCGAAACAGGAAGCGGTCCTCAACATCACTCTGCAACTCGGAACGTCGGCTCAGACTGTGGAGGTACAAAGCGAGGTGCAGATGGTCGATCCATCGAATGCGACCCTCGGCGGAGTTGTCAACAACAAGTCGATCGTAGACCTGCCGCTCGTCGGCCGCAACATTCTTACGCTCATGGCGATCGAGCCTGGAGTCGCTCCTTCCACGCCCAATAATTACCAGAGCAACTTCTTCACCAGCGCAATTCGATACTCCTTCAACGGTGGTCTGGAATCCACCTCTGACTTCCAACTGGACGGCGTCTCTGTCCTCAACCAGAGCGACATTCCAGGCATCATGGGTCTCACCATGCTCCCGTCCGTAGAGAGCGTGGATGAGATGCGCGTGCAGACCAACAGCTATTCGGCGAGTTACGGCCGCAGCGGCGGTGGCATCACCACTATGGTCACGAAATCGGGGACGAATAGCTTTCACGGCAGCGCTTTCGAATTTCTCCGCAACAACGCATTGAACGCGAATAGCTTCTTCTCGAACCGGTCCGGCGCGAAAATTGCCCCCTTGCATATTAATCAGTTCGGCGGCTCTGCCGGCGGGCCCATCATCAAGAACAAAACGTTCATCTTCGGGTCGTATGAAAGAAACATCAATAACTCCGGAGGCTTCAGCCTGTTCACGGTACCCACCGCGGCGGAGCGTGGCGGAGACTTCTCCCAGGCCATCAATGCGGCAGGAAAGTTGAAAGTAATCTACAACCCCTTCAGTGCGGTTCCCGACCCCACCCAGGCAAGTGGGTTCGCGCGGTCGCCATTTCCCGGCAATGTCATTCCGAAAAATCTCCTCGACCCCGCAGGATCGAAGGCCGCCACTTTCTGGCCGTCGCCGAACTTGCCGGGAACACTTGTACCGGGCACGTCCACCTATGCGCCGGTAAATAACGCGGGCCTCACGGCAGTCGCAGCCAACCCGCTGGAGGAGATCACCGTCAAAGTCGATCACAATTTTAGCGGCAACAAGCGCGGTTTCATCCGCTATTCCCGGTTGTACAACGTGGCCGGCTCCGCCAACTACTTCAACAACCTCGCGGACGAAGGCTATGGACCGATGACTGTGCACTCACAGAATGCCGCCCTCGGTTACACCCAGACATTTGGGTCCGCAACGGTCCTGGAAATACGCGGTGGCATCAACCGGTTTGAAGCCTTCCGTCCCAGTAACGGGCTGGGATTCAAAATAACCGACCTGGGTTTGCCGGCCAGTCTCCAGAACTATCTGGAGCAGGGAGACGTCGATGAGTTTCCCGGTCTCGCGGTCCAAGGTTACTCGACATTAGGCAACAATAACGGCCCCTACTATTCGAGCAATCAATTGAATTACTTCATCTCGGCCAGCATCTCCCGAATCATCGGCAAGCACACACTCACCGTCGGAGGCGAGCACCGGGATTACTTCCTGGCCTTCTTCCAAACCAATCCACTGGTGATGAACTTCACCAACGCAATGACGCAGGGTGTCGATCCGCTGGCTGTCTCATCAACGGCGGGTGATGGGGCGGCTTCCATGCTGCTGGGAACCGGCGATAGCGGCAGCGCGACATTCTACGCCAGGCCGGCCAACGCCAACCACTACTACGGCCAGTACATCCAGGACGACATCAAGTGGACGCGCAATCTCACCATCAACGTCGGCATTCGGCTCGAAGAGGAAACCGCCACGACCGAACGCTACAACCGCATGGCGGCTATCAATCCATACGTGCTCAACCCGATCTCGAGTCAGGTGACCAATCCTTTCACCGGAACATCACCCTGGAACCTATACGGCGGATACGTGTTCGCGGGCAACGGTCCTGATTCTCTCGGCCGAAAATCAATTCGGGACATCGAGTGGAAGCCAAGCCCGCGAATCGGAATCGCATATTCGCTGAATGACAAAACGGTCATTCGGACCGGTTACGGCGTCTTCTACGGCGTGCCCTACGACGCGGCGACGCGCGAATTCACCAGCACGGCATTCCAAACGTCGACAACGTGGGTACCGAACGTCGACAAGATCCATCCCACCAACCTCTTCAGCAATCCATTTCCGACCGGTTACCTCTTTCCTCCGGGCAGTTCTCAAGGCTTGCTTTCCGCTGTTGGCCAGAGTCTCACCAGCGCCTTGCCGTCAACCCTCAAAACGGCTTACAACCAACAATGGAATTTTTCCATTCAGCGCAGCTTCGGGAGCAATCAGTTGCTGCAAATGGCCTACGTCGGCAATAAAGGAACCCATCTGCCCTGGTACAGCGGCGGCGGAACGACATCCATGAATCAGTTGGCGCCGAATCTCTCGAGCCTGGGGAACCAACTGCTGACACCAGTCAAGAACCCCTTCTATGGCTTGATTTCTTCCGGCCCGCTGTCTCAGCCGACAGTGCAGTATGGCCAGTTGATCCGTCCCTTCCCCGCCTGGCAGACCGTCGCCGCCGACGGCACCGCCATCGGCAACTCCGAATATCACGCCCTGCAGGCTCACTTCACCAAACGGTATACGAACGGCGTCAGTATCATCGGCGGTTACACCTGGTCCAAACTCATGTCGGACGTAGCCGACGGCCTTTGGAACGACTCGTCGCATAACGGCTCAGGAGCGTATCGAAGCTGGTATTGCGTACGTTGCGAGCACTCGCCGAGCAGCTATGATGTCCCGCACCGGTTCACTCTGAGTGCCGTCGGCGAATTGCCCTTCGGAGCGGGCAAAATGTTCGGTTCCAACTGGAATAGTGCCGTGAACGCCGTTCTGGGTGGATGGCAGGCCAACGGAATTCTAACGCTTGCCTCAGGCCAACCGCTCTTCTTCTATACAGCCACCAACAACAGCTACACGTTTGGAGGCGGCCAGCACCCTGACGTCGTCGGCAATCCCGTTCTCTCCAGCGGCAAGAGCATTTATTCATGGTTCAACACCGCGGCATTCGCTCAACCGGCCAACTTCACATCCGGCAATCTCGCGCGCTCATACACCGGGGTGCGCCAGGACTGGTCGAGAAACCTGGATTTTTCTCTGTTTAAGAACTTCCGCTTTATGGAGAGGTTCAACCTCGAGTTTCGAGCCGAGTCATTCAATTTAACGAACACTCCCGTCTTTAGCGCTCCGGGTACAACAATCAACGGATCAAACTTCGGCGTGGTCACCGGTCAATCCAACACGCCAAGGAACATCCAGCTGGCACTGAAGCTCTTATTCTGAGGGTGCCATGAGTAAAAGAGTCGGCGACAGACGACTCTTTTGATGCGCGTTATCGATCCTCAGCCCAACCTGGGAGAGCCTCGGGGTGCGATTCCCCGGGCTACTTAACAGCCTTTAAGCGCGTTTTCAGGTTACATTGCTAATGTTACCTCTGGATGCGATTCCGGTCTGCTTCACTATTCTTGCTACTTTGCACACTCTGCCGGGCGTTTCAGCAAACCCCCGGCGGAGTGTTTACGATTTCAGGCACGGTCACTGATCAAAGCGGAGCCTCAATTCCGGGAGCTGTTGTCGCCGCAAGGCAGCGCGGAAAGTCAGCAGAGCGAAAAACAACAACGGACGCTACCGGCTCCTTCCAGCTTTCCGGAGTGTCCCCAGGCGCATTCGATGTGGAGGTTAGGAGTCAGGGATTCACCCCGGTCACCGTAGCGGTTACGATTGCCGGCCGATCGCCCGCCCCCTTGAAGGTCGCACTCATCCTCGCCGGAGTCCGGCAGGAATTGACGGTTACGGAATCGCCGGCTCAGGTGAGCACAGCGGCGTCCGAAAATCTGGATGTCATCACACTCGACCGTGAGGCCCTCGATAACCTGCCCGTCTTCGACCAGAACTACGTCGCGGCCATGTCGCAGTTTCTTGATCCCGGCTCCATCGCCACAGGCGGCGTCACTCTGGTAGTAAACGGAATGGAGCAGAAGAACATCGGCGTCTCCGCGTCGGCCATTCAGCAGGTCAAGATCAACCAGAACCCATATTCCGCGGAGTTCTCGCGCCCGGGCCGAGGCCGAATCGAGATCATTACGAAACCGGGTTCGCAGGTTTATCACGGCACGTTCAACTTCCTCTTCCGGGACTATCATCTGAATGCGCGCGATCCTTTCGCCGCGACCCGCCCGCCGGAACAGCGGCGCATCTACGAAGGAAGTCTCATCGGTCCTCTCGGCCGCAGCGGTAAGAACTCGTTCATGCTTTCCATCGATCGCGAAGAGCAGGATCTTCAGGCGGTTGTCTTCGCCTACACACCGGCAGGAATCCTTCGTCAGAACACAGCCAACCCACAGCGAGGGACCGAGGTTTCCGCCGGACTCACGCACGCCTTCACCGATACGCACATCGCTTCGTTCAGATATACCTATCAGGACAGCACGGAACAAAACCGCGGCGTCGGTGGTTTCACGTTGCCCGAGGCTGGTGTAAACGCACAGAATCGCGAAGATGAGTTGTACTACAACGACGGCCTGGTGATCACGCCGAAATTGCTGAATCAGTTCCGCATGGTTTTCGGCCGCCAGCATACGCCCACTACGAGCGTGACCGATAGCCCTTCGATTGTCGTCCCGGGCTCCTTCATCGGCGGCGGCGCGCAGGCTGACCGGCTTCAGACCGAGAACCACGTGAACATGAACGAGATCGTGTCCTGGTCCACCGGCAGACACGATATCCGTACGGGGATCAACGTTCCTGACATCAGTAGGCGCGGTCTGGACGATTACACAAACTTCGGCGGCGCCTACTCGTTTTCGACACTCCAGGACTTCATCGCCGGACGGCCATACTCACTCGTTCGCCAGCAGGGAAACGGTCATGTCGTCTTCCTCGAGATAGTCACCGGAGGATTCTTTCAGGATGAATACCGGCTGCGGCCGAACCTGACGATCTCCGCTGGTGTGCGGTACGACTGGCAGAACTTCATTCACGACAACAACAACGTCTCCCCCAGGGCATCGTTCGCGTATTCGCCGGGCAAAAGCAGGAAAATTGTGCTTCGCGGCGGCGCGGGCCTGTTCTATGACCGAACCGGCCCTGGTCCCATCTTCGACCTCGAGCGCTATAACGGCGTTCGTCTCCGGCAAATTGTGATTTCGAACCCTGTTTATCCTGTCGATCTCGACGCCGTATCTCTCATCGGGCAGCCAACAACCATCACGCGTTGGGATCCGACAGTAAAAATGCCCTACACGGCGCAATTCAGTTTTGGCATGGAGCGGCAGCTCTACAAAGGAACCACGCTCTCCGCCACCTATTGGGCAACCCGCGGCGTTGGCCTTTTCCGTTCACGAGATGTGAACGCACCCCCGCCGCCGGATTATCTCGAGCGGCCGAACCCAGCCATTGGAGTTTTCCGTCAGATTGAATCGTCGGGTCACTTGCAGAACGATGCGCTCGAGGTTTCCTTTCGCGGACGCATCACGCAGTACTTCAAGGGCATGATTCAGTACACCCTGGGACGCGCATACAGCGATATCCCAGGCAATTATTCGGTGAGCACACGGGGGACCGGTATCAACAGCTATCCGGCGAATAATTACGATCTGTCCGGCGAGTGGGGCCGGGCTGATTACGATCAGCGTCATCGCCTAAATGTCCTGGGAACCATGCACGCCGCCAAGTACGTGGATCTCGGCATGGGCATGTTCGCAAATACAGGCGCGCCATATACCGAGACAACCGGCCGAGACGATTACCACACCGGCTATGCAAATTCCCGGCCTCCCGGCATTCCGCGAAACTCACTGCAAGGCCCGGGTTTTGTGGAACTGGACGTTCGATGGTCCCACGATTTCCTCTTCAGCGAAAACAAGGAGGGGCCCCGGCTCACGACGGCCGTTGATGCTTTTAATCTCACGAATCAGGTGAACTACACGACTTTCATCGGCAATCTCAGTTCGCCATTCTTCGGACAAGCCGTCTCAGCCAAGCCTCCGCGGCGCCTGCAATTGTCTTTGAGGTTCTCATTTTGAGGGCAGTCACGGTAAGTGACTTCTGCAACCGCCCATCGTTAGAAGCTCGGCGCATCAGCGTAGAGTCATCTCCATCAATGGAAGCACGTCTGATTGTAAATAGCCGGATGATCTTCATCAGCCACAGCGGCCCGGACACCTGGGTTGCCCGGCAGATTGCACGCGAGGTCGAAGCACCCGGCGCCACTCCGTTTCTGGACGAGGCTCAGAAGCCCTGTCGAGTTCGCTGACGGCGGGCTTGAACTCCGGCGGGCAGACTTCATAGGTTCCAAATAGATCTGAAATACACTGTGGATTCCCGTCTCCATACTGATCTAGGATCGTGAAACCGAAAATGCGAATCAAATCCATCGGCCTGCTCTTTCTCCTCGTCTTACATCTGCGCACCGCCCACGCGCAAGGCACCGTGCCGACATTCCAGCACGCCGCCGGACAGGGTACATACACTTTAGCGGGCCGCGATCCGGCACAGGCAGGCACCACTACCATCCCCACGGTGCTCGTTCCCATCACCCTCTCCTTCGACGCAAAGAAAACCGCCGGCAAGCCATTCGTCATGGACGCAACCCCGGACGTACCGCGCGTCCTCCGCTCACCGGTCTTTTCCAAGTTCCCCTTCCCCTCCGGCGGCGCCACACAGTATGCCGACGCCATGCTACGCACCACGTTCCCCAAGGCCGAAGACTGGCACACACTGCTGGGCAAGCCCGAGGTGAACGGCTTGAAGATCACGATCCCAGTCGGCTACGGCTACGTCCTCACATCGAAGAAAACCGGCGGCGCATTCGCCGTCGTCGATATCGAATTTCTGCAAAAAGAACTCTTCAAGCAGCTTCCCAAACAAGAAGGCAAGCTCGTCATCGCTATCACGTATAACACCACTTACTACGCCGATGGCGACGCAACCGTGTGCTGCTCCTGGGGAACGCACGGCGTCGATTCCGGCACTGGAAACTCATTCGTGCTCGGCTCCTATCTCCACGCCGCACCCACGGTTGTGGAAGACAATGACGTGCAGCCGATCACGCAACAGCTCGCCGAGTTCATCAACGATCCCCTGCACGATCCGTTAGTCCACGGACGCAACGTCAAAATCCCGGGAAACATTTTCCCCAGTTGGCTGCGCCCCGCGTCAATGCGGCCGGGAGACCAGGGCAATTGCGGCGGCACGGGCGTCGCCTCCACCTACTTCCTCCTAGAACCCACAAATACGAACCTTAAGAACAATATCCCGGCATCGAAGGCCTTCGTCGCGAAGATGGACGGGACTACTTATCATCTGCAGGACATTGCCCTGCTCCCCTGGTACACCGGCGCCTCTGAAGGTCTCGGCAGTACATACAGTTTCCCGGATGCCCAGGCGCTCACCGATCGTGCGACGCCATGCCCGCCACGGGGAGGCCGGTCCGCGCCTCCTAAGCCCACAGCCGCGGCGGTCCCGGCGAGCGGCGCGCCTAACGGTCATCAACTCATCGGCTACTGGGCCGGCTACGGCGGTCCGGGTTCCACCATCCCGCTCCGCGAGGTCTCGCCGCAATGGGACATCATTATCGTTGCCTTCTCCACACCCGACAAGAATGCGCCGGAAGGGACCATGCAGTTCCACACGCCCGCCGGCCTCGATACCGAACAGTTCAAGGCCGACATCGCCTACATGAGGAGCCAAGGCAAGAAGGTCATGATTTCCCTCGGTGGCGGCGGCCAGCACTTCACCCTCGCCGATCCGAAGCGCGTTCCGAACTACGTCTCCTCGGTCACGCGCATCGTCACCGAGTATGGCTTCGACGGTATCGACATCGATTTCGAAAGTCCGTCTCTCTCCATCGATCCAGGAGATACGGATTTCAAGCATCCGACGACGCCATCTATCGTGAACCTCATCTCAGCCCTGCGCCAGTTGAGCGACCATTTCGGCCCACGCTTCATGATCAGTCTTGTGCCCGAAGGTACGCAGATCCCCTCCGGCTATCCGAGCTATGGCGGCCAGTTCGGATCCTATCTCGCCATCACATACGCCATCCACGACATCCTCTCATTCATCGATGTGCAGGACTACAACACACCGCCGCTCCAAGGTCTCGATGGCGAGATCTATCAGCCGGGCTCAGTGGATTATCACGCCGCCATGACGGAACTCCTGCTGCACGGCTTCCCTGTCGGCGGCGATCCCAAGCAGTTCTTTCCACCGATGCCGGCCAACAAAGTTGCCGTCGGCTTCCTCACTGGAGACACAACGCCCACCATCGTCAGCCAGGCGCTGGACTACATCATCACCGGCAAAGCTCCCGCCGGAACGAAGTACAAGCTGCGCGAGCCCAAAGGCTACCCCCGAATGATCGGCGCAATGTTCTGGACCATCGACGCCGACCGCCGCGGCAACTACAACTTCTCCAATGTTATCGGCCCCCAGCTCCACGGCTATCCGGCAACGAAGTAGTCTTTTCACTCCGCCCATCATCGTCAGCCAGGCGCTGGACTACATCATCACCGGCAAAGCTCCCGCCGGAACGAAGTAGAAGCTGCGCGAGCCCAAAAGGCTACCCCGGAATGTCGGCGCAATGTTCTGGACCATCGACGCTCCAATGTTATCGGCCCCCAGCTCCACGGCTATCCGGCAACGAAGTAGTCTTTTCACTCCGCCCACCATCGTCAGTCAGGCGGCGGACCTACATCATCACCGGCAAAGCTCCCGCTGGAACGACATACAAGCTGCGCAAGCCCAAAGGCTACCCCGGAATGATCGGCGCAATGTTCTGGACCATCGACGCTCCAATGTTATCGGCCCTCAGCTCCACGGCTATCCGGCAACGAAGTAGTCGTTTCACTCGATGGGCGGAAGCGCGGTGGACGGAGGCGTTGGTTTGCCGTCAATCGTATTCGGCTCCATCAACTCGACTCGCGAGCCGTCCGGATCGAAGATGTTGACCTGCCGCTTTCTATTCACGCCAACCTTCATTTCGTCCATCCGGAAATTCTTCGAAGCGGGTCGGGCCTTCAGGATGGCAACAGCCTTCTCGCAGTCCGGGACCGTCAGAGCGAGGTGATTCTTCGTGCCGTACTTGTCCGGTTCCGGGGTAGGGCCGCGCAGCATGAATTCGAGATAGTCCTTGCCATCGGGTACCCGCATATTAATCCAGCTCAATGGCTTGGTTGCCCCGCCGCCACCCCGCCAGATCTCATCGAAGCCGAGTATGCCGTGGTAGAAGTTCATCGCCGCCTGTACCGAGCCGATCAGAACACCGACATGCGGAACGTGATCCGAGATTCGCGTCTCCGGCATGAACTTACCTTTCTCACGCGCCGTCCAACTGTCGGGTTGGTACTCGACAATCTCAACCAGGTTTCCGTCCGGGTCGGCAACGTTGTAATTCTTATTGCCGGTCTGTCCCTTGCCAACCTTGACCGGAACCTTCACGCCCTTCGACGCCAGGTAGTCGCGCATCGCGTCCGCGTTCTCCGTGTAGAACGAGATGTGATTGAGCGCCCTGTCACCGCGTGGCTTCTCGGCGAACAACTCAATGTACTGGTAGTCGTTAATCTTTGATAAATGCAATGCGGACGTCGTTGCTGTCTTTACGATTCAGGTGGAAGCATTCCTCATACCTAAGGAAGTCGGTCCAGAACGAGCGCGCTTTCGCAAGATCTGAAACGTAAAATGCGATGTGCGCTATGCCAAGGATCTTCGGACGCTCAAGCGTATCCGCCGCACGAAGCAGCAGCGGCATCAGACCCATAATAGTTGCGAGTCTCCTCATTTCTTTACCGGAGGAAGACCGATTGAGCCCATTGCGGCATGAGTCAAAGTCTCCCAGTTCATGTGGTGGTTCACGCCCGTAGGCCGATTGCCGGGGATGACCGCCGCCATCTTCGGCAGGCTCTGTCCAAGACGGTCATGGAAGTGGTTATGCGATTTTCCGGGTCGGATGCAGATTGAATTCAAGATTCTCCGGAGGCTTCGCGCCGTTGGGCGGCAGGTACTGCGCCTGAAACTCCATTGCCGCCACGATACGCTTGCCCTGTTCCGCGTATAAATCGATTCCCTGCTGGCGCGCCGTCTCGGCGGCATCCACCATACCCGCGAACGCCATGTTGGCATGCTGGGAATCGCTGGCGCTCTCCTGAAGCAGACCATCGACGAATTCCGGAGTGAAGCCCTTGTTGCCCCAGACCGCGGGTCCGCAACCCACAGGCTCCACCGGTTTCTGCACGTCCGTTTTTAGATAAATCGTTGCAGGCGCTCTCCCCCGCCACATTTTGATTCCGAAATCGAAGGCCGCCCGATTGTCATTGAACACATCAATGTTGATGATCGCCTCGCTGATGGTCAGCTCCTTATTGCCATTCTCACAAGTGCCGTGAATCAACGATGGCAGACATTGCGTCGTCAGCATGTTCTGAAACTTCGCAATGTCGTCGTCCGTCCACCCCTTGTAGCTGTAGCGTATGATTTCAGCGGCGCGCGGCCAGACATCGCCGGTCCACGATGCCTGCACATGGCCGTTCGAATTCGTGTGGCCTCCGGTCAAGGTACCCGACCACGCGTTCGTGATTTTCACCGTATTCTCCGCGTAAGCAGAATTTCCGGTATGTACCAGAGAAGAGCCTGAGCGTAAGCAGCTTCGCTGTCCGCCTGCTCGTCCTTACATCCAAGATCGGGCCGTGAGAACGAACCACACTCCACAGTCGCGCGAGGATGCGGGGTGTAGTCGAGCGCGCCCAGCTTGTGGGCTTTCAGCGCCTCGAACGCAGTTTTCTGTGGCTCAGTGCCCGCGGCAACGCGCTTCTTGATTTCATCTAACTGAGCGCGGTTCACCAAAACGCCTCGGTGCACGAACCCGGCGGGCTTCGCAGGCCTGCCACTCGGATCCGCGGCAGTCGATACCGGCGCATCTTTATAAGCCGGATTGCTGGTGTCGTCGTCGGTCGATTTCTTGGCGGAAAAGGCAACGGACAGAACCGCTGCGCTGAGCACAAAATATCCAACAAGCTTCGTCATTTGCTTCCTTCCACTACCCAGATATTTCGAAACTGGACAGGCATTCCGTGCTCCTGTAACTGAATCGGCCCCGTAGGCGCCTCTCCCAGCCGCGCCGCGTTCAGTGTGACGGGCCCGAGTTCTCGATCGTGGTAAAAGACAGTCCCGTCGAACAGCAGCATGACGCGCGCGTCCGCAATCTTCTTTCCGGCAGCCTCGAAGCGGGGCGCATGAAAATCGATATCCAACGTCTGCCAGTCGAGCAGCGGCCGTGAACAGCGAATACCCGGCCTCGCGCTGTCCGGAGTGCAGTTATCAAATTCGGCGCACGGATTGCCGTCCAGCCGGCCACATACTTCGTTGATATTCGCCTCGTATCGGTCCTGAATGTAGGCGCCGCTGTTCGTCGGCTCGCCGAGGTTTCTGAACTCGACGTGAATTTTGGCGTCGCCGAACCACTTGTGGCTGATGAGCGAACCGGAGCGGGGAACTACCTCCATCGCGCCGCCTGGAACCAGATGCCACATCGAGGGTCCGTCTTCAGTTATGAAAGAATAAAAGACGAGATGCCCCACGTGCAGATTGATCGCCAGAAAGTGATTGCCGCGTTGGGAGGAACAGGCGCCGTCGAGACCATGGGCTCGGAGCGCGCGCCGAAGGTCTCGAGAGCTACATCTCGCAAGAACTCGATGCCGCGATGTTAGCCAAATTCGGTGCCCTGGCGAAAGCCTATACGGTTGCTGAGCTAGACAGCCAGATTGAGACCCGCCCATTCCGGCGCGGAGCCGGAACGCTGTTCGCAGTGGGTGCTTCGACCCCTTTCGGGAAGCGGATCGCCGGAGAACCGGATACGATGCGGCGGCTTGCGCCCATGCCGCCAAAACCGACGCTGCTCGATTTCTTCCGCCTTCGATTTGCTCCGGCCACCCACGTCCTCCAGAGTGCCGACAAAGCTCTCACCGCTGGTATGCCGGAAGAAATCGTAATCGCGTGCCTCTTACACGACGTGGCGCAAGCGTTAATGAAGGCCGACCACGGCTGGTGGGGCGCCCAACTCTTCGAACCATACGTATCGGAGAAAGTGACGTTCGCCATCCGTTACCATCAGGCGTTGCGCTTCTTCCCCGATCACGCCGTGGGATACGAATATCCGGCCATGTACAACCTGATCTTTGGAAAGGACTACGTTCCGCCGCCGTATATCGAGGCCGCGTACGAATATTGCCGGAATCACAAATGGTACATGGCGGCACGCCAAGTCACGCTGAACGATCTTTATTCGTTCGATCCGAATCATGTTGTCGATCCCGCAAAGTTCACCGATATCATCGGGCGCAACTTCAAACAACCCAAAGAGGGCCTGGGCTTCGACAACAGCCCCGTCGCACATATGTGGCGCACAATCTCGACACCCGACGTCCCGCTTTGATCCCCCAGCGCCATCAGGAGACGACGTGAATCACGAAGACGGATTCCCCAACACCAGGCGCGAATTCATGCGGCACACGACGAAAGCCGCTGCCCTGCTCTCGCCGGCACTGCAAGCCGCACCCGCCGACGGACCGCGGCCGAACATCGTGTATCTCCATTCGCATGATTCCGGCCGCTACCTGCAACCCTACGGGCACGCCGTACCGACGCCGAATATCCAGCGGCTGGCTTCGGAAGGCGTCCTCTTCCGCCGGGCATTCAGTGCCGCCCCCACATGCTCCCCGAGCCGATCTGTGCTGTTGACCGGCCAGTTCGCGCATCAGAACGGAATGCTGGGTCTGGCCCATCGCGGCTTCGCGATGAACGACTACAAAAAACACATCGTCGAGACGCTACGCGGCGCGGGCTATCATTCTGTGCTGGCCGGCCTTCAGCACGTAGCCCCCAAACCGGAAACCATCGGATACGACGAAATTTTACATCCGCAAACCATGAGCGCAGTCAACGTAGCGCCCGGAGCTGCCGAATACCTCGACCGCAAACCAGAGCAGCCCTTCTTTCTCGATGTAGGTTTCTTCGAAACACATCGTGAGTATCCAAAGCCGACGCGCGATCGCCAAGATCGATGCTGCCCGGCTGATCGGGCCACGCCGCGATTTCGAATGCCTTCTGCTCCGCCTCGACTGTGGCCGGCACCAAGCTCACATTCGGCACCCTCGAAGGTCTGGTCACCCGCGGCGTGATCACCGTGGCCATGCGAATGGCTTACTGCGAGTGCATTGGAGAATTCAAAACACAATGTAAGTCTTCATAGACAAAAAATAGGGCGGGACCGAAGCCCGCCCTCCTTCGCATCAAAATGCTGAACTAGAACTCGTATCGCAGACCGAACTGCATTACCCTCGCAGGGTTTGCATTTTGATACTCGCCAAACGTCGAACTGCTCGCCAGGCTTAGATTAGGGTTGTAGAAGTTCACATTGTTGAACGCGTTGAATGCCTCTCCGCGAAATTGCAGACGGTGGCCTTCCCACGGAAGCGTGAAAGACTTTGCAAGAGCGATGTCGAAGTTGACCATCTTGGCCAGCCGCACAATTCCGCGGGTACCCGTAGAGCCCGGATATTGCTCGATGTAGCTGCTGGTTGCCGTAGTGGAGCCGAATACACTCGGCGTGCCGTTCTGATCGAAGCTGAAGCCACTTGCCGGGGCCGTTGCCCCAGGCTTCACGATCGCCAGCGCACTGGTGAGATAGTTTGTGGGATACAGACCGTTGTCTGTGATGGTGGAAGGCAGTCCCGAGCGGAACCTGGTCAGCATCGAGATCTGCCAACCGCCGATGACCTGGTTCACATAAGCGGGCGCATCGTGCAGGAACTTCTTCCGCGCGCCAAAGGGCAGCTCGTACAACAGATTCGCGTTGATGTTGTGACGCGCATCGAAGTCCGAAGGCCCGCGGAAGGCTTGTGGATTGAACGAATCCTGAATCAAAGCTCCACTCGCGCCCGCACCACCCTCCGGCGCGGACGACGTGTCGATCGAGTGCGACCAGGTGTAATTGAAGTCGAACGCGAGTCCATCGGCATACTGGCGGCGAAGCGTTACAGTCATTGCGTGGAACGATGAATTACCAGCATTGACCCAACTTCTGTTGCCGGCGTTCTGCAACGGGAAGAATGTGTTGCAACCGGTCCTCACGATGCAGTTCGGGAACTGCGCCGTAGGTCCGCGGTCCACTTGGTTCAATGCATCGAGCTGACTTCCTGCGTTTTGGCGGTACACCATATCGAAATAGTTCGCCGTTGCGCTTCCTGGGATGTACAGATTGTTGAGTGCCGGAAACATATTCTCAATGAACGGAACCTTTCCAACGAGACTGGGGTTCGCTTTCACCTGCGCCGGCGTGACCCCGGCATCCGATATCACCCGGAGTTGTGTGGCCGCTTGAGCCCACGTCTGACCCGACTGCGGATCCTTGAACTGCGTGAGCGCTTGGAAGGTATCCTGCTGCAACAGCTCCTTGTGGCCAAGCCGCCCCATGTAGCCGAGCTCAAGCGTCAGCTTGCCAGGCAACTGGCGGCCATAGCTCGCATTCATGACATATGAATACGGCGCAACCAGATCCGGAGATATTGAGACATAGGATCCGAACCCGCCGGTAATCGTCGGCGGAGTGAAGGGGAATTTGCCTTGCGGGGCAGTCGGCAAAGCGGGTAACCCTGTCGCGTAACGGGCCGCCGTGGTGAAGTTCGAGTTCACAGGTTGCGTCACCGGCGTTGCGAGGCCCGGAGAGCCGCTGGCATCGAGATTCGTGATCATATCGCTGCCGTAGTTGTCGTACAGCACCGAGAAGCCCGCGCGCAGCACACTTCCCTTGCCCAGCCACTTGGTGAGCGGGCCGTCGTCCGTTGGAGCGTAAGCCAATCCGATGCGCGGAGCAAAGTTATTCTTGTCGAGCTTGTACCAGCCGTCTTTTCCATTGGCCGGACCGGCGAGCGCATAGGTGAGAGAGGCATCCGGCATCATATAACCAGGAATCCCGTGCTGGCTCGCATAGACACGCTCCGCGAAGTACTGGTTGACTCCTACCGTGCTTGCCACTTCGATACCATTCTGCTCATAAGGCACGCCGAACAAGCTGTAGCGGAGTCCGTAGGTCAACGTCAGATCTTTGCGAATGCGGAAGCTATCTTGCACATAAAACTCGTAATCGTTGCTGGCGAAACTCCGAGACACAGGTGCACCAATTGGAATCGCTGTGCCATCGCGGCCAAAGTTGTAAGTCACGCTGTACTGATTGACGAGCCCGAGTAAGTCGCCCAACGCCCGGACTGTATTCGTTGAATCGGAAAGCGTCAGCGCCGAGTTACCCGTGCGGCTATCAACGAACTGAGTAAGTACGGGCACGATATCGCCGCCCAAACCAAGGAGAGTGTTGCGGCTGAAGCTGAAGGCCGGGAAGGAATTGTTGTAAGAAGAGCGATCGTTCCGCAGCAGCCGAACGTTAACTCCGGTCGAAACCGAGTGGCGGCCTTTGTTCCAATTCAAATCGTCAACCAGATTGTAGACCGGTGCAATGCGAATGAGACCGCGGGCCGCAGCGGTGTAATTGTTCAGCGAGGTGATGGTATCCATTGTGTACGCGTAACCCTGGGATCCAGCTTGATTCAGGCCAATTCGCGTCAACCCGAAAGTAAACGTGTTCACCAGGTTCGAACTGAGCACCGTGTTGTACACGCCGGCTAAGCCACGGCTGTTGTTCAGCAGTCTTGATGCCGGGCTCTGCCCCGGAAATTGGGCAACAATCGAATCCTGCGAATTACCTGCCAGGGTGCTACGTACCGACAGCGTCTGCTTGCTGGTGATGATGAAATCCATTTTTGCCACGTAGGCTTTGTCATTCTCTTTGAACGGAGCATTGAAACGGTATCCGCTGAAGTTGAGGCCCTTGTCGGCGCCTGACAGCGGATCGTTACCGTGCGGGTACTGATTCAGGATCTGGAGGATAGTGCTGCTTGAGCCCAAGCCAAGTGGGTCGACCGCACGGATGTCCGCGGCGTTCAACTGCTGAATACTACCGTCACTCGTCTTGAAGGTGAGAAGTCCCTGGCGCATGGCGTCGCTGGGCACAGTCCGAGTGACTGCCTGACCGCTCGCGTCAATGCGATTTTCCCAGTTGCCGAAGAAGAAAATCCGGTCCTTGATGATACGGCCACCGAGGGAAGCGCCGAATTGATTCCTCACCAACGGCTGGCGCGCGACACCCGCGCGATTGCTGAACCAGTCATTCGCCGCGGTAGCAGTATTGCGATTGAACTCATAGAGCGAGCCATGGAAAGTGTTGCTGCCGCTCTTCGTAATGAGCGTCACCTGGCCGCCGGAAGAGCGTCCGTGATCGGCTCCTTCACCGCTCACCGTCACACGGAACTCCTGCACGGAATCCAAAGGCACTGGAAGTCCGGCATTGAATCCAGAGGTGCCAGGAACGCCGTTCGCGTTTGAACCATTCACGGACTGATTCGAGACGGACATGATACCGGAGTTCTGATTATCATTGACATCCACGCCGTCCAGCGTAATGTTATTCTGATCGCGTTTGGCTCCCAGCACTTCACCGCTCGACGTCACACCTGGCTGAAGGCTCAAGAGTTCGACGACGTTTCTTGTCAACAGCGGCAACTGCCTCACTTGTGTCTGTGTGAATGCATTTCCCACGGAGGCGTCAACTGTATTTAGGGCCGACGTCTCGGCAGTTACGTTCACGGTCTCTGTGACGCTCCCAAGTTCCAGCTTGATACTCACGGTAGCCGGCGTATTGACCAGCAATTCAATATCGTTTTGAGTAGCGACTCGAAAGCCGTTCTGTTCAACTTTGACGTTGTAAATTCCGGGCGGTATCTGCGGAAACTGATACTGTCCAGTCGTATCGGAACTTGTCTGCCGGGTGAATCCCATCTTAGGATTTGAGGCGGTTACGATCGCTCCTGGCACTACAGCGCCAGCAGAGTCGGTAATGGTACCCCTAAGCGACGTGGTCGATTGCGCTAACAACAGCCCGGCGGCTACGAGAGCGGCGAGCGCGCAGTGGTAAATATGACGTTTTAGCTTGATCATGAATTGGATCCCCCTGAATGGTAGTCAGTCGATGCGTCAAGCTCTCGCGGAGACAACTCCGCCTGTCTGTTGAGTTGGAAGCAAGGTTAGCAGCGAGGCAAGGCGCGGGTTCCGGGCGCCACATTACGGGGTCCGTTACGACTCCGAATGAGTCTCTCTTCGGGGGGAGACGGTATACCTGAAACTGAGAGCTAAACGCTGTCGCTAAAAGCAAGCGCGATTAGAGTGAGTATGGCACTCCAGGAGCAAGCGGGTCAAGATCAATGGCCCCTTTAGCGATAGAAAGAATTTATACGGACCAAAACCAACACGATCAATCCAGAGTTAGCGATCAGATTCCGCGAAGCCGCCGGTGGGCACGCTCGCCGACACGGAGACTTTGCGCTCATCCTGTTCGGCAAACGGATTGCGTGCGGCTAATAGCTCGACGCTGCTTTGCGCGGGTCTTGCCAGCCCATTGTGACCGTGGTCGCGCGTGCGAAGCAGGACGTGATAGAGTTCATGCGCCATCACACGGCCAAGCGCCCGCCCGAGCAACTCGTCGCGCTCGGCGGCAGGCGAACTTCGAATCTCGCGGTCAATCAGCCTACGCACCGAATCGCACAAAACATCTGCGATCGGCAATACCATGCCGCCTACGACTCGAGTCTGACCGAGCGCGTCAACATCCGTTTTGATCAATCGCATCGTAGCAGGAAACGGAGCGCCCAGAACGCACTTGCCACGCAACCGGATACTCGCAAGCCGCTCGTAAACTCCCGGAGTATTGGAGTCCGCGTCATGCCAGGAGACTTGAACACCGGCAGGCGCCAATAGGCTCTCAACTTCCTTTTGCATGGCCTGCGACACATCTGACGGGACTTTGTAATCACTCGCCAGAGCGATTGTCAAAGCGCCGTCAAAAGGTTGTTGCGACAGCGCGCTTCCGAAAAATGTAACCAGCAACAGAGCTGATCGATAACGCATCGATGCCTCACCACAGGGAGGTTCGGCATCAGGATATCACAGCGATGCGTTCAAATATTAAGCGATGATGTCGTGCACCACCTTTCCGGCAACGTCAGTGAGACGGAAGTCCCGTCCGCTGTAACGGTAGGTCAATTTCGTGTGGTCGATTCCCATCAAGTAAAGGATGGTGGCGTGGAGATCGTGCACGTGCACGGGTTTCTCTACAGCCCGGAAGCCGAATTCGTCAGTCCCACCGTAGATTGTGCCGCCTTTGACACCGCCTCCGGCGAGCCACATCGTGAAGCCGAACGGATTGTGGTCACGGCCATTCTGGACACGTCCGTCCGCGTTGCCTCCGCCGATTTCCATCACCGGCGTGCGGCCAAATTCCGAACCGCAAACCACCAGAGTGTCGTTGAACAGCCCGCGGGTCTTCAGGTCCTTGATCACGGCGGCAAAGGGTTGGTCGGAATCCTTGGCATTCTTGCGGTGCGCTTGGATGTCCGCGTGCGCATCCCAAGGATCGCCCTTCGCATAGTAAACCTGCACCATACGTACACCGCGTTCAACCAACCGAACAGCCATGAGACACCCTCGAGCGGTGCTACCTTGTCCATACATCTTCAGCGTGGCTGGGCTCTCCTTTCGGATATCAAACACGTCGGGCGCCTCGGTCTGCATCCGATAGGCGACCTCCATCGACTTGAGTGTCGCCTCAATCCCGGGATCGGACGCCTTCTCTTGCTGGAAGCCATTCAGCTTTCCAATCAAATCAAGTTCCCGGCGCTGTTCCGTGAGTGTGAACTTATCGTTGTTGATGAAGGAAATCAGCTTCTTCGGATCGAACTTCGCGTCCACCAGCTTTTCATCGGTCTGTTTCTCCAGCACTTTGTCCGAAATGTAAGAGCCCTGGTGAATCGCCGGCAGGAACGACGAGTCCCACAGCGGCGGCCCCACTGTTGTCGGTACGTCGGGACACATGACAACGAAACCCGGGAGGTTCTTGTTTTCGGTTCCTAACCCGTAGGTCAACCATGCGCCCAGCGATGGACGTCCCGCTTGGCTGAAGCCCGTGTTCATCATCAGCATGGACGGCTCGTGATTCGGAATATCGGTGTTCATCGAGCGGATCCAGCAGATGTCATCCGCGCACTCCCCGACATTCGGAAACAATTCGCTGACGTCCATCCCGCACTGGCCATATTTTTTGAACTGGAATGGCGAACGCATCAGAGCGCCAGTCTTGCGCTCCGTAGGAATGACGCCGCCTGGCAGCGGCTTGCCATGGTACTTGTCCAGCGCCGGCTTTGGATCGAAACTATCCACCTGCGAAAGCCCGCCATTCATGAACAAAAAAATGACATGCTTGGCTCGTGGTTTGAAATCCAGCGGGCGCTGCACGCCATCGTCCGTCACTCCCGCCTGCGCGAGCGATTGCCCTACCATCGACGCGAACGCCGCCATCCCAAAGCCGCCGCCCATCCGGCAAAGCGCTTCCCGGCGCGTGAGCGGGGGCATTCCTTTATGTAATCCCATGTTTCGTCTGACCTCAGTTAATAAACGTGAATTCCGGCAAACTCATCAGGATCTTGGCATAGCGGCCCCAGACCGTGACTGGCAACATTGGCTTTACTTCCGCAGCCGGCGTAGCTCCGCGACGGCCGCCGCCCATGCCAGCCATCATCCCGGCGCCCATCGGCACTGCTCCACCGGCCGCGCCTGTTTCAGCCGTCGCTGATGCCGTTTCCTTCGTTTCGGCAGGCGTATCGATTGCGCTCTCGCCCGGATTGTCGTCTCCGGTCTTATGCTTCTCTTTTCCCTTTTCTTTTTCCTTCGCCTTCCGCTCTTCGTACTCTTTCATCGGCTCCGTGCGAAGGTACTCGATCCCGGCCTTCACTTCTTCGGAGGTCGCGGCTCGCCCGAACAGCAGAGCATACATCTTCTGAATCTTGGCGGTGGTATCCGGCTCCTCTGCGACACGCTTCGCTATCAATTCACCCTGCTGTTGCACAAAATCGCTATTCATGAAGAACAGCCGCTGCAGTGGGACATTCGTTGCGAAGCGCTTCTCGGCGGAGATCATCGGACTTGGGAAATCGAACAATTGCAGGTATTCATCCACGTGATAGCGGCTCACCTTGCCATAGACGGTGCGGCGCTTGTAGGAAGGCTCGAGATCCGCGGAAGGTCCGAACATCTTCTGGTCCAGGTTTCCCGAAGCCAGCAGTAACGAATCCCGTATCTGCTCAGCGTCCATACGATGACGATTCGCACGCCAGTACAGACGATTGCCGGAATCCTTCGCAAAGTTCGATTCCGAATTCTCCGCGCTTAACTGGTACACGGAACTGAGCATAATCTCGCGGTGTAGCTTCTTCGTCGACGTGCCGCCCTCCGCGAACGTCTTTGCCAGATACTCCAGCAGTTCCGGGTTCGACGGACGCTCGCCCGCAAATCCAAAATTGCTCGGCGTGTCTACCAGTCCTGTTCCAAAGTGCGCTTTCCAAATGCGATTTACAAAAACTCGCATCGCGATCGGCTGTCTCACGATGGCCTCGGCCAGCTCCATACGGCCGCTGCCGTGTTGAAATTCTTCCGGACGGCCGTCGTTCAGGATCGACAGAAAATGCCGCTTCTGTACTTCGCCCAGGTTGTAAGGGCTGCCTCGCAAGCTTACCGGCAGATCCACTATCTGCGCGGCATCGCGAACCCCATGAACAAACGGATACTTTGAGGGCAACGCTTTCTTCGCCGCATCTATATCCGCCTTCAGCGCGTCCATGTACGCCCGTTTTTCATGGCTCAACTGCCGCTCTAATCCCCAACCGCGAAAAGCCAGCAGGCCTGGTGTCATGTTGCGAAAATTCTGCATTTCATCTTCGCCATTAAGATCGCGCACGAAGACGTCCGACCAAAGATTCATCTTGTCCACGGGCAGCGACTTCAGTTCCAATCCGCAGCCCGGGCAGAAATCGTCATTTGTCACAAACTCGTTCGGCTTCATCGCCCGCTCTTTCTTCTTGTTACCCGGCAGCGACTTCGCGACGATGATCTCGTTCTCCTCTTTCATCTCCCGCTTTTCGAACATGATCTGCGTCACCAGCGTTTGAAAATCGTCCGCCAGCTTCTTCGCCTTGGCGGCCGTCCCACCGCGCTTGATCATCGCCTGCCAGGATTCCAGATACGGATAGAAACGCGGAGGCTTGGCGAGAAACTTCACGAAGCGCTCCATCAACTCGTAGTCGAGCTTCTCTTCCTCGACGACCTTTCCAATTTGATCCTTCGGCTCTCCCGTAATCCTCCAGGCGGCCTTCATGTACTTGGAAATCTGCAGGACCAACGTTTCGGAGAGATCCGCGCTCTCAGCCTGCGTGATTTCGCCGAGAAGCTTTTCTTTGTCCTTGATTTTCTTCTCCAGGCCGTCGAAGCTCGTCGATTCGCTCTTGGGAACCTGTGGATATTCGTGATAAACGGTGCTTGCGAAAACACCCGCCAGCGAATAGTAATCCTTCTGCGGGATCGGATCGTACTTGTGGTCATGGCACCGAGCGCACCCGACCGTCAATCCGAGAAAGCCTCGGGTCACAACGTCGATGCGATCGTGCCGCTCGTCCGCACGAGTCACTTCTACGGCGCCATTGTCGTAAAACCAGAGCCCCTGGCCGAGGAATCCAAGCGCAGGAAGCATCTTGAAACGAACCTTCTCGTCCATGGCGTCCGCGGCGAGTTGCGCTTTTACAAACTGATCGTAGGGCAGGTCGTTATTGAATGCCTGAATTACCCAGTCGCGATAGAGATACGCGTTGGGATAAGGATTGTAGCCCCGCCGCATTGGATCCAGACTACGGTAGTCGTCTTCGCCGTAGCGCGCGACATCGAGCCACTCCCGGCCCCATCTCTCGCCGTAATGCGGAGAAGCCAGCAACCGGTCCACTACCGTCGCGAATGCATCGCGCGACCGGTCCTTCTCGAAGTCTTCGATTTCCTTAGGAGTTGGCGGCAGTCCGATCAGATCGAGCGTTGCGCGCCGGATGAGCGTTCGTTTATCGGCCGCACGTACTGGCTTCATGCCGTCCTTCTCGAGCCGTGCCAGAACAAAACGATCGATGTCAGTCTTCGCCCATGTAGAATTCTGCACAGTTGGCGGAGGCGTAGCGTGAAGAGGTTGGAACGACCAGAAAGCGCGTTGTTCCGGCCTGATCACATATTCGCTGCCCTTGGTCACCTCGACTGGTTTCGCATTCGTGGCCGGCCACTCAGCACCAGCCTTCACCCACGCGGCCAGATCGTCGATCTCATCCTTCTTGAGCTTCGAACCTTTCGGCATTTTCAACTCGCCGGTCTGGAGAACAGCTTGGATCAGAAGGCTCTTGTCAGGTTCGCCGGGCTTCAAAGCGGGTCCCGAGGCGCCGCCCGTCAGCAGTGCCTCTCGCGAATCGACACGCAGCCCTCCAAGTTTCGAGCTGGTGTGGCAACCATAACAATTGTTGGCAAGGATCGGGCGAATACGTGACTCGAAGAACTCAGGGGAAGATGCGGGGGCGGGTGCACCCTGCAACGACATTGCGAAATGGACCAACACGGCCGACCTGAGAACGGTACTGTTCCCACGAAAAGTCATTCGAATTCACCTCCAGCACTGCATCTTACTGGCGAACCTTAAGGGGAATTGGCTAGACGGGAAGCCGTATGGGACGGGGTGGCTGAACGCCACTTGTGGCTAGCCACAGCAGAGTAACTAGCTACGTTGGAGTTTATCATGATGTGCTCAAAACGGTCAAACTAAGTTATACTCAAATACACTCCGATCTAGCCACGCCGCTCACCGGGTTTTAGGTTCTCCGACGTAACCTCCGAACTCCGACAGGTTCGCATCAATTTTCCGGGAAAGGTGGAAGCCATGCGTTTTTCCAAGAGCATATTAACGTCGATTTCTTTCTATATTTTCACGATCTATGCGGCGGATACGAATCCTCCGGCCGCACAGAGACCCCCAAGGCCGCCCAAGCCAGGGGTGAAGACTCCCGGCGTGCAGATTCCGTTGACGGAATTAAAGCCGGAGGCGGTGTATGAGGTTCCTGGCTCGCCCGACTGGCAGGCCGTCGGCGAGGGAGCGGTTTATGTGTCGACCAAACCCAAGAACAGTGTCAGCAAGCTCGATCCGAAAACCAATAAAGTACTGGCAGTGATTCCCGTAGGTTCCAAACCTTGCTCCGGCCTCGCTGTCGGGTTCGGCAGTCTATGGGTACCGAACTGCGGCGATCAGACTGTGTCACGGGTTGACCTCAAGACAGACAAAGTAACCGCGACTTTCGCAATAAATATTGGCGACACAGAAGGCGGTCTGGCGACGGGGGCGGGCAGCGTTTGGATGCTCACGGACAAGAAGGGAACACTCGCGCGGATCGATCCCGCCGACAACAAAACGGTAGCGGAAATCGTGGTTCCGACTGGTTCCTACTGCGCTGCTTTCGGCGAGGGAGCAGTGTGGATAACCAGCACGGAGGGAAACTCCGTGACGCGCGTGGATCCGAACACAAACCTGGTTGTGGAAACGATCCCGGTCGGTAAGGCGCCGCGCTTTTTGACTGTGGGAGAAGGTTCCGTCTGGACGCTGAATCAGACTGAAGGTAACGTATCACGAATCGATCCAAAAACAAACAAAGTGGTCGCGACGATTGAAGTAGGCGTGCCTGGGGGCGGTGGCGACATCGCGGCGGGAGAGGGGTCCATTTGGGTAACCTCCTTCGGCTACCCAATCTCTCGCATCGATCCGGGTAGCAACAAGGTGGTGCAGCAGTTCAAGGGCGAAGGCGGTGACGCGATCCGTACGGGTTTCGGTTCTGTCTTTCTGTCAAACCTGCACGCCGGAACTGTATGGCGCCTCGATCCCAAGCGTATTGAAGCCACGCTCGTACCGTGATGTGAGACGATTTTGGCAAAACCAGCTGCCTTGGAGGGCAAAGGGCTGGTAGTGCTGAACACTTTCCTGAGGGCTGGGCTGACGCTGACCGGACCACGGCGGTCCAGCGAAGGCGCTGGATAAATCTGATCGACGGACCCGCCAACAAGCCATACCCGGGCAGCGTTTCACATTGCACCACCCCACCCGTTTGGGCATACTAGTCATTTCATGATCCGAGAAATCCCCCTTCTCCTCCTGGCTGGAGTTCTGGCGTTTGGACAACCGAACCGTAACAACAACGCACGTCCTTCCGGTCCGGGCGCAGCGACGCACCTGCTGAATCTCCTGAAACAGGAAGTAAAGCCTAACCAGACGATGCAGGATATCAAGACCATTTGGGAAACAGACCGTTACTTCACCTTCCCAAAGTTCGAAGAAACCGCCAGGAACGTAGCCGCCATGATGAAACGCGCCGGCATGGAAGACGTGGAGATCGGCAATCCGCCGGCCGATGGTGTCACACAGGGCGGTTGGTGGACGCTGCCGCTTGCCTGGGATATTAAAACAGGTACGCTCGAAATCGTTGATCCCAGCGTACCCGCCGAATTGCGTGTTCTCGCCGATTATCAGAAGGTTCCCACTTCCATCGGAATGTGGAGCGGCCCGACACCGAGGGGCGGCGTCGATACCGAGATCGTTCTCGTCAACGGAAGCCTGGAAGGGTTGGATCTGAAAGGCAAGCTGGTTCTTGGCTCGCGCGGCGCGAAGACGGACCTGGCCAGAGCCGGCGCGCTCGGGATCGTCAGTGATAACACAGAAAATCCAAATTTGATCGACGAGCGAGGCTGGGTCAATTCATTCGGTGACAACGGCTGGAGCTTCACTAGAGGCAGTGCGCCTCTGGTCTGCTTCTCCATCACTCCGCGCGGATCGCAGACGCTTCGTGCGCTTTTGAAGAAAGGCCCCGTGAAGGTACGGGCCAATGTGGACAGCCGCTATTATTCCGGCGTCTATCCTTACATCACCGGCGTCATTCGCGGAACAGACGGAGCCAATGCAGAAGAAGTGCTGTCACTCGGCCACCTATATGAGCAGGGCGCGCATGACAATGCCACGGGATTCAGCGCCATCTTGAGCGCCGCGGAAACCGTCAACCGCCTGATCAAAGAAGGCAAGCTCCCTCGTCCCAAGCGTTCGATCCGCATTCTTGGGATGGGCGAATGCTACGGCACGATGTACTACCTGGAACACAACTTGGAGCGCACGAAGCGAACCATCGCCGCCATGTGCATTGACTCTCCCGCAGGTCTGCAGAACCTCGCCGGTACCGAATACACCTGGATTCTCAACCCCCACTCAGCAAAGTCATACGTGGACTCGCTGGCCTTGCGCCTTGCGGCAGAATATTATCCGACGGTCGGCCGCCCGTGGCATTCCATAGAACACCGCAGCTCTACCGACAACTATCTCGGTGATCCTTCCATCGGAATACCCACTGTAATGCCGAATGCCGGATACGGCGTGCTGGCACATCACAACAGCGCCGACACCCCAGCAACGATCGATCCAAAATCCGAACGCGATCTGATTGTGATGAACGCCGCCTATACCTACTTCATCGCCGCTGCAGGTCCGGCTGAAAAGCGTTGGATGGCCGAACTTGCGTTAACCCGTGGCTACGGTCAAGTGGCCGCTGCCGCCGAGAAAACTCTCGACGAGATTTCCATCGCGAACGACGCTGGCACCCTCAGCCGGCTGCTCTTCATGGGACGGGAACGGGTGACCTACTCGCTCGACCGCGAGACGCAGGCCGTCAAATCCGCGTGGAATCTCGAGGACGGCGTGGCAGCGTTGCGGTCGTTTGCCGAGAGCCAGAAAGCTCGCGTAGATCGCATGGCGCAGGACCGCGCCGCCGCTTTGGGTCTGCCAAAGATCCAGCCATTTGTCCCCGCTCGGAATCTGGAGGCGGAGAAGATTATTGTCAAGCGTAAGCGCATGGGCACCATCACTATGGATAATCTGCCGCGCGAGCAGCGGGACAACTTTCCGGTTTCCAGCTTCTGGGGCGTACCTACTTCGGCCCTGTATTGGTGCGACGGAAAGCGTAACCTCGCAGAAGTCATCCGGCTCACCAATCTGGAGATGGGCCCCCAACAAATGGATTTCGTTGCATATTTCAAATTTCTGCAAAAACAAGGCTACGTGGAATTCGTTCCCTAGAGAAAGAACGTTTGCAGGCGGCGGGAAATTTGATTAGACTGGCTCTACATAGTTCAAGGCGCGAGCCCCGATAGGGGCCCCTTTCAAAGCTTAGGGGACTCTGGCGCCAGGTAGCTTCAGAACATTCAGTCAGTAATCTTTCTGAGGAGCCATCAAATGAATAACGATCGATTCTTGCGATCTTGTTCGGCGATCTGCGTCGCGGTCCTATTCGCATCTTCAACATCTGGCCAAGGCGCTAGTGGCAGTTTCACCGGTACTGTCACCGATTCCTCCGGAGCAGTGATTCCCCGTGTCACGATTGTGGCCGCCAACACGGAATCCGGTCGAACCTGGACTGCTGAAACGAATGAAGCCGGTATCTACAATCTCACCGCGCTGCCGCCGGCAACCTACAAACTCACCGCCCAGGCGCAAGGCTTCAAACGGCTGGCTACCAATGCGATTACGCTGGAAGTTAACCAGGTAGCGCGCCTTGACCTCACGCTCGAAATTGGAGCTCTCGCTGAGACAGTGGAAGTTCAGGGCCTGGCTCCGGTTCTCCAAACCGAAAACACGCAGCTTGGCACGGTGATCACCGCCAGCACCACAACGAACCTGCCGCTCAATGGCCGCAACTTCGCTCAGTTGACGCTTCTTGCACCGGGCGTTGTCACCTACAATCTGTCGGGGTTCACCGAAGGTAGCCGTGGTGGGGGAGAGCCGCTCGTCAACGGCAATCGCGCTCAAGCCAACAACTATCGTCTGGATGGGGTAGATGCCAATGAGTCGCAGGACAACGGCATCGCCTACGCGCCCAACGTCGACGCGATCCAGGAATTCAAGCTCATCACCACCAACCCGCCCGCGGAGTATGGCAATGCGATGGGAGCCATCGTCAACACGAGTATGAAGTCGGGCACCAATTCTTATCACGGCAACATGTTTGAGTTCCTGCGGAATGATATGTTTGACTCCAACACCTGGTTCGGAAACGCCACCAAGCAGCCTCGCCCGCACTTCAGCCAGAATATCTTCGGCGGCACGTTTGGCGGACCGATCCGAAGAAATAAGCTGTTCTTCTTCACCGACTATCAGGGCTGGCGGCGAGGCAAAGGCACCACCGCCTCGGTTCGTACGTTGATCCCGGAGGTATGGCGCCGCGGCGACCTGAGCTCGCTCACCAAGCAACTCTACAATCCCTTTTCGCAGACCGAAGTGGTGAGCGCCAATGGCGTCACCACCTATGTCCGCCAGCCATTTCCGGGCAACCAGATTCCGCAGAACCTCATCAGCCCTGTCGCACGCGGTCTCTTTTCTCATCCGGAATTCTATCCGCTTCCCTTGTTGAACCAGAACGCCAACAACTGGAACGGCGTTGGCAAGACCGGAGTGAACGACAATCAAGGTGACGTCAAGCTCGACTATTACTTGAGCACGAGCGATCAGTTCTCCGGACGGTTCTCCATGGGACAGCGTGAAGCGCCTTCCATCGATGCGCTGCCGGTGGACCCTACCCAGCCATTGAGTACGCCCACCAAGAGCGCTATGGTCACATATACCAAGACGATCTCGCCCGCGCTTTTGAACGAACTGCGCACAGGCTTTAACCGCCTGCACGAGACCAGCCTGGTGGCCGACGCCGGCGGAATCGGCAATCTGGCCGAATCGATCGGCATAAAGGGTGGAAACAGCGCCGGTCCTGGCTTGCCCAGTATCGCGTTCGGCGACGCGACAGCCATTGGCAATCGCGGCAGTGTCAGCGTGGCGACCTCCAACATTTTCCAGTACGGCGACAGCTTGACCTACAGCCGCGGCCGGCATCTGTTTAAAGCAGGCTTTGAGCTGCTTCGCTATCAGCAAAATCGCTACTACGGTTCCAACAACGGAGTCTACGGGTTCTTTGACTTCAACGGCGCTTACACGCAGCAGATCGGCATGGCCAACACCGGATCAGGCGTTGCTGATTTCCTGCTCGGCTATCCCGATAGCAGTGGGCGCTCGGTCTCCGCTCCATGGGGACAGCGTAGCGTCCGTTGGGGCGCTTTCTTGCAAGACGATTTCAAACTTCGGTCGAACCTGACGCTCAATCTCGGATTGCGCTACGAGTACATCACGCCTTATGTGGAAGTGGCGGATCGCCAAGCTAGCTTCGACATCCTGACCGGTAAGGAGCTTTTCGCCGGCAAAGACGGAAACAGCCGCGCGCTTTATCAGGCATACAAGAAGGGCTGGCAGCCCCGCCTCGGTATGGCCTGGACACCGGGCGCGCTAAAGGGCCGCGGCGTAATTCGTATGGCATACGGCATCCTGAACTATCTCGAGAGCACCGGCACCAACCGCCGCCTTCCGATGAATCCGCCGTTCGTTTACGACTTCCTGGCCTCCTACGATAACCGGTTCCTTGGACCGAGCATTGCCGACGGCTTTCCGTCGCCCGTTCCCAACAGCCAGCCGAGTGGCAGCTTGCGTATCTTCCCGCCCGTCCTGAAACCCGCATTCATCCAGCAGTGGAATGTTACTACCGAGTATCAGCTCTCGAACGCGATCACGGCGTCGGTTGGCTATGTCGGTCAGGACGCGACGCACCTGATGTTGTCCGATCGTATTTACTCGCAGGCCGTTCTCGGCACAGGCCCCGTCCAGTCGCGTCGCGGCTCTTACAACGTGCTGCCGCTCGCTACAGAAATCGTTACCACAAATCCGGTATTGAAGCAGAACTATCAAGGTCTGCAGGCTAGCCTTCGTAAGCGAGTTTCAGCCGGATTGGAAATGACCGCCTCCTATACCTGGAGCCACGTCATGTCCGACAACGCGGGCTTTTATGGGACCAGTGTCGGCAACTCTTCGAATCTGCAGAATTACCTGGACCGCAGGTCTGAGTGGGGTCCGGCAGCTATGGATGTCCGGCATGCCTTCATCGCTTCCTACAACTATGAGCTTCCGGTCGGCCGCGGCAAAACTTTTCTCGGTTCTGCTCCGCGCGCAGTGGATCTGGTCCTGGGCGGATGGGTCACGTCCGGGGTGCTCACCCTCCGCACCGGTCTTCCGCTGACCATCAATGAGTCGGTGGATGCTTCGAACACGGGGTCCTCCGCTCCTCGTCCCAATGCGATCAAGAACGGCAATCTGCCTTCCGATCAACGGACGCCGGATCGCTGGTTCGATACCACTGCTTATGTTTTGCAGGCCGCGAATACCTTTGGTAACGCCGGCACGGGAACGATTCGCAATCCCGGAATTACCAACCTGGACTTCGGCCTTCAAAAGAGATTTTATATTAGAGAAAAGACTTATGTAGAGTTCCGCGCAGAAGCTTTCAACCTCACCAACACGCCGCTCTTCACCACGGTCGGCCGTAGCCTCGGCACTTCCACCTTCGGCAAGATCACGGCGGCGGAAGCTGAGCGCGAAATGCAATTTGCGCTCAAAATTTACTTCTGACATAGAGTGCGCAATTGCTCGCTAGCACAAAAAGGGCCGGTCGCGGCCCTTCAGTATTCGTAAGCAAATGCCCGTGCGAGTCCGCGACCCAGGCCTCTGTTTTTCGGGGGTTAATGAGGAGCTCGGCCCGAAGTAAAGGAGAAT
>Ga0105237_10001519_pt1 | contig 30406 bp, 30 predicted proteins | sample KBSC24metaG_FD_81520 | JGI IMG/M metagenome (GOLD analysis project Ga0105237, IMG submission 81520) | Corn rhizosphere microbial communities from Kellogg Biological Station, Michigan, USA - KBS C2-4 metaG | ecosystem: Host-associated > Plants > Roots > Rhizosphere > Soil | place: Michigan, USA... | reverse complement strand
CGAAAGGTAATCACGCCCAAAGCGCGGTTTCCCCGATACGGAAGGTTGGATCGGTAGTTCAGTTGGTTAGAATGCCGCCCTGTCACGGCGGAGGTCGCGGGTTCGAGTCCCGTCCGGTCCGCGAGAAAAACGCTTAAAACCCGCTCTCAGAGCGGGTTTCGCTATTTCCGAGTCTATTAGTTAGTCTATAAAAATTTCTTTCACAATCTCGGCCCGGTATCCCATATTTCTTTAATCATTTCTGCCTTCTTCATCCCATCGGCCTTTATATATCTTCTAAAGGATTTTTCGGATTTATGGCCGCTTACAGCCATTATAAGCTCGATGGGCGTTCCAGCCAGGTACTCGTTCGTACAAAAGCTGCGCCGGCATGTATGGGAACTTACCCAAGCATATTTAGGTCTTACTTCTTCCAATAGTGCTGTTCCCTTTTTATGCGTCATCTTCACGGGTTCTTTGATGCCAGCCAACCGAATGATCTCTTTGACGTATTTATTGAACTTAACATGACTGATCTTGGGTATACGCATTCCATACTTATCGACCAGAATGGCCTTTGCCTCTGTTCTTAGTGGCACGACCACAGGGGCCAGCGTTTTCTTTTGGATGACGTGCAGCATTCCATTCCTGAACTCATCAAACTGAAGATTGGAGTAATCGCTGAATCGAAATCCGGTCAAACACCCAACGACGAATATATCCCGATACTTTACCAGTTGTGGCTGCGTCGTGAGATCCAAATGATAGACTCTGGACAGCTCGTTCCAATCCAGGAAGACACCATCGACTTCTTCTTCCATCCCTTTAAAGGCATCGAGGTCGATCAAGGGTATGATCTTTCTGCTCATTCTATCCTTGAGAAATGCTTTCAACTGCCGGATCGTCTTACCAATGGTATTTACCATCAAACCCTTTGTGATGCGACATTTCCGCAAGAGAGGTATTTCGTAGGTTAGATACCGAACAAACTGTTCATAGAACTTGACATCGATCTTATCGAAGGTGATAGTATACCCTAAATGTGCTTCGAAACTGGCAAGGTGTTTCTTCATAGATCGGATGACCGTCAATGTCACCGGTTGTACTAACCCAGTTTTATTCCGGATATATTGATCCAGTTGATAGAAGACGTCCTGATGCTGATTGGTGTCATCCATTTGTTCTAATTTCCAGCTATCTGCCAGTCCGAAATTCCGTTTCAGAAAGCGCATCGGACAAGTGTAGGTCTTTCGGATGGCATAGTCCACCATACTCTCTGCTTTCCGCAATTTTTCCCTCAGCATCGTCTCCATAGCATCGACATTCCCGTATTCCGGCGGAAGTTGCTGGGAGATGGAGCAAGTCCTTTTATTCCAATAACATGCTGGTATAGAAACGTTTGTACTGATCAGCACCCTACGCTGGGCTGAAAAACAGTACTGAAGGTAAATTGTGCTGGTACCATCTTTTAGCACTTTTCCCTTGAGGATCAATTTGATAGGCTGTCTCATATTTGATTCTATTTTGTTCTATACAGAATGGTTAGGAGATTTACATGTATTTTTAATAAATATTCATGCAAATGCAAAATTTTAGCTATTTTTGCAAGGTGAAACAAGTCGACAAACTCAAACAGAACCTTAAAGAAGGTGAGGTCTACCGTCGCGCCGACTTACAGCAATGGACGACCTCGGTGGATAGGCATTTGCAGGAATTGGTCAAAGATGGAACGTTGCAAAAACTTTCGGGAGGACTTTATTATATTCCGGCCCAAAGCACATTTGGCAAGGTGCCGGCAGAAGAATGTGCGTTGGTGGAAGCGTTTCTTAAAGATAGTCATTTCTTATTGACCTCCCCCAGCGATTATAATGCCCTGGGTGTCGGCACTACTCAATTATACAATACCCGCAGGGTGTATAATTACAAGAGGCATGGTGAATTTAAACTGGGAAACAGAACCTTTCAGTTTGTCCGTAAACCTTATGTGCCAACTAAGCTCACAAATGAATTTCTCCTGGTCGATTTAGTAAATAACCTTAGTCAGTTGGAAGAGGATCAGTCGGAAGTATTGAAGAAAGTAAAAGAAAAGGTTCTTGTTTTAGATCAGGCATCTCTCCGCAACCTTGCCGAAAAGTTCGGCAAGGTGAGAACCAGAAAACTATTTAAAACCCTATTGGCAAAGTAATGGCAATATTCCTTTATGAACATAAAAAGTTCCCTACCCTGTATCGAATTATCGTCCAGGCAGCATCAAGAACATGAGTATCGTTGCGTATTCTACGAATCTTTTAAATTTGATCTTACAATACCCGAGCTTAGCGCATTTCAATAATGGGTCGTAGAGAGCTAATCACAGTCATTCCCAACATCATCCAATACCAATTGAACAGCGAAGCCGAAAAGAAATTTCATCTGGACAATACAAAACTATATAGTGCCTCCCTAATCACTAACAATATCCGAGTCAGCTAAATTCTCTAAAGAAAAGTATTAACCAATAAACCCTCCTCATGGACATTTCGATCCTGAACATAGGCGACCCAAATGATATTTTACATGCCCAAGGCGCTTTTAACAACATCACGATAGCGGAATGGGAAAACTACATCACATACGCCCACAACAACAACCTCTTTGACTTCGGCACCAAAAAATTCCTGCAAGAAATGCGCTCAAAGGCGGGAAGGGCGCAACGCCTGTCCGCCAAGCAGGTTTTCAAAGCGCTCAGCTTGATCGATCGCATCGAAAAAGCCATGTCTGCACAAGAAGAAACGACCGAAGCACTTTCAGCGTTGAAAAATAATTCATTCCATCCACCGATAAAACATGTCACACTCAGGGTCGCCTGGCACGACAGCGGCTGGAACGGGCACATTTGCAAAGACCCCAAGGCCAACCGCTATTGCGGTGGGTTCCATTCGTTGCTATCCGACCGGATCAGGCGCCAAAAACAAAGCAATATGGCATCGGAGACAGCCTACCGTGGTCAAAATGTAAATGACATCGATTATATCCCGCCCTGCTTTTGGTCCCTGAACCTCTTCGGGTCGGAAGAGATCAAGGTCAAACATAATAACCCGGCAGCTCCCAACCTCGACAAGATCGGTGAAAAGCTTCCAGCCAATTCAATCTTTACCTGGCCCTTTGGCATCAGCTTTACTCATACCGGGGAGGAAAAAGAACGTGACGGTTCGTACCCTGCCAACCTCGAAACCGTCCGCATTCCCATTTTCACCGAAAAAATTCAGCAAGAAAAGAGCATTGGCTTTATTTATGCCAATTACAGCAATCCCTTTACTGAGGAAGAAGACACGTTCCTTTTGATCGGGTGCGGCATGATCTCGGACAAAGGCGAACTCCGTAAATTTGGCCCCAAAAAGGACATCGAAGCCATTCGCCAAAGCAAGCTAAAAATGCGGCATTTTCCGGAGACCAACTGGGCGTTGCGCATTTCATTCGACAGTCCGGAAAACATGGTCAGTATGCCCTATCATGAGTATATCGAATATTGCGATAGGAATCACCTTTCCGAAACACAAAGGGATGAACTCTATGCATCTATTAAAGTTAGCATCACCGAACCGGAACTGGTACATTGTTTCAAATTTGTCGCCATGGATATCGACGACGACGAAGCGATCTATCTGCTCTACAAAATGAAACAAAAACTGTGGAATGTCCGAACGGCAGGTATCGTCTCCCCGGAAGACCTGGACTACAGGATAGAGAAATTGAATTCCCTCCTCGAATTCTGCTGGCGGAAAAGAGGCCACTTCCCTGGCTTCGAAAGTCTCAGCCGGGCAGCTCTTCAATCGAAAGAGCACAATTTCCCCCTGGCGGGCTTACTGGATAAATTAAAGGATACACATGAAGATTACTCAGAAAAACTACAGGGCCTCTTAAATGACCCTTATGGCGATCCCGACTACAGGAAATACGCCAAATATCTGGACTTTTTAAAGGAGCAGCTGCAAAGCCGCCATGGAATTAGCCCACTCGAATTCCTGAAAATAGCAATGCTGAACTTAACGGAACTCCAATTTGAACGCATTCTCTCAGGCAAGATCGTCGATCCAGAAAAACCCACGCGAACCCTTCTCGAGATCGCCCAGAACCCATACCTGCTATTTGAAGAGTACATTGCCAATGACACCCTTCCCAAAAACACGGGCGACATAACGGACGGCCCAATAGAACTCTTTAAAATAGATATCGCTTATTATCCGGACATTAACTACACTGACAAGATCAGTTTCCATAGGGGATTCAAATATGATGACGGCCGAAGGATCCGCGCGCTGATCCTGCAATATCTGGCTACCTTAGAGTCTACCGGCGATTGTTTTGATGAGGCGGAAAAGATCCAACAGGCGATCAGCCGGTATCCCCTGTTTTACAAAAGGGGAACCGAATTTGTACTACCACCCGATTTCCTATTAAAGTTGCCTGAACAAGACCTGCTTCACCTGAAAGAGAAACTAAAAATTGTCATCGCTAACGACACCCGCTATTTTTATCAGCTATGGCTCTATAAATACGAGAAGGAGATCGAACAGCTTTTCCGCACGCTACTGGACGAACCTGACAATACAAAAACATTTCCCAATCTTCCCGATTATGTAACCGAAAGCATCCGGAAACTATCGGCTAAGCTGGGCCAGCATCTCGACAAAGAAGGTTTTCGTGAAGAGCGAACCAGGTTATATGAAAATGCCTTCAAAAAACGGCTATATGTGCTGGCAGGCAATCCAGGCAGCGGAAAGTCATACGAGTTGCTCAATATTATCCAAGAGCTAGAAAAACAAGGGGAAAGCTATTTACTGCTTGCTCCCACGGGTAAGGCCACCCTCAGACTGACAAACGACAAAGACTTTCCGGGAATAGAATGTCTTACTATTGATAAGCTGATTGCTGATATCGAAAAGGGAATACGATCAAAAGCATCGGTGCTGAATACGAACAACATCATAATCGATGAAATGTCCATGGTTGACCTGCTTAAATTCCAGCAGTTGTTACCATATCTGAACTACAAAGCACCGGGCTTCAAACGACTTATTCTGGTCGGCGACCCCGATCAACTGCCACCAATTGGTTATGGCAAGATTTTGCGTGACATCATCTACTTCTGCAAAACACATGAAAAATATCGAGCTAATGTCATCGAGCTTTGCACCAATTGTCGCTTGCAGCTGGCAAACAGCCGGCTTTTAGAACTAAGCGGAGCTTTCAAATATAAAGGCGAGTTTGAAGAGAGCTTAATCAAACTCATTTCGTCTGGCGCGCACGAGATTGCTCCGGGATTGCGCATCCGGTTCTGGAACGATCAACCTGAATTAGATCGTCAGCTCGAGAAGGAATTTGAACAGCTTTGTATAAAATACAAGCTCAGAGGCAATACAACCGAAAAACTCAATCAACTTCTCGGCCTCAAAATCGACGGACAACCCGACCCAAAAAAGCCGCCCCATCTGGAATGCTTCCAGATTATGACGCCATACAAATCGTCTTTCTATGGAACCGGTGCAGTCAACGAGTTTGTTCAGGACAAATTTAAGTCCGGCATCCCATATGACATCATGAACGATTGGTATAAACAATCCGACAAGATCATTCGTACCAAGAACTACTATGATAACGAGGAATTACTGATCTCAAATGGCTCTATTGGCTTTATCCGCGGTGAACGGGGAGGCCTTCTATACTTCCCCGAAGATAACTATGAGCCATTTAAACTAAACACCATGCGAAAAGGGGAACGCGAAAACTTTGAGCTAGCGTTTGCCATTACGATCCATAAATCCCAGGGAAGCGGGTTTGACCATACATTTGTCATCCTTCCCAACAAATTCAGCTTGCTTTCCAGAGAATTGATTTACACGGCGCTCACGCGCGCTAAGCAATCGGTTACGCTATTTATTCAGGGCGATTGCAGTACGGCATTTGAAAAATCCTTACTGGGAAAGGCTCGCCGTCGCAGTTTTACCGAATTCCGAAAAACGACATTGATGCTCGGTGACCCCTTCCGTTATTACACACTGGAGGCTGAGCCTGGCGTATTTGTAGAAAGCCGAATCGAACTGATGATCTACAACAGTTTGCTTCAGACTCGCCAAAAATTAGGCGCCGACAAGTTCCAATTTAGTTATGAATCAATGCCCGAAGTAGACGGCAAAATCGTCCCAATCAAAACCGATTTCACGATCTTCTACAACGGAAAGACCTATTACTGGGAACATTTGGGGCTGCTCGGTGAAAGAACCTACGAACGGAAATGGCGGGAATTCAAATATCCCACCTACGAAAAATTCGGCTTACTCTCTCAGCTAATCACCACTGATGAGTTAAACGGTATAAATCCCCAAAAGATCGACGAAGTAATTGACCGCGTCCTGAGCGATAACTTCTCCTCTGCCCCACCGAGCCGGTACTCAAAACACCATTATCCCCTTCGATGATCACTCACCAAAAACGTGACCAGACCAAGACCTTAACATCACTCATTACCGGTAGAAAACAAAAAATTGCTGAAGCTGGCACAGGCATGATTGAATTAAAAAAACTATAATCAATATGTACAAACTATCCCCCGGATCCATTTTACTACACAGTCGTGCCGACACCAGACCGCCATCCCCAAATCAACTACCATGGAACGATTGAGCAAAACATTATTGATTCACCTACTCAGCGAATATCTATTCCACGACTGCAGCGCATATTATACATACGAGGGATTCAATAATGAGGGCCGCCAAATACCTACCTCTGCTGGATTAGTTCAAGATACCAGTATTGAAATCTATGCATTCCCTAAAAATGAGCCGAAAAAAGGCCTACCCATTCTCAGGGTGAACATTTTCGACGACCCGCCCCAAGTCCATATACCCAATATTATCATGCCCCCATTATTACAGCACAAAGGTGTAGGGAAGAAGCTAATCCGTCTCATATATGAAGTTGGCGCGTTGCACGGTTACCACACTTTCGTCGTGGATTTGACAGAAGGTTTCAGAACCAGACTTTTGAAACGAGGGGCCCTCGAGACCAATACCTACGACGCCTTGCAAATAGTTGAATCCACCAAGCTGATGTAAGCCCGATCAGTCATGCACGCTGCGGACTGCTTTCCACCATGAACAATTTATTTTCAAGGTGCAAGTACCGATCTTTATTGTAAATAATACTCAGGAATACATGGGGTCATACTCCTATATTTACATAAACGGTTGCCCGGTGGTCAGCACAAAAAACGGCTTCGATCAATCAATCCCGGACCGGCTATTTCTACCCGTGGAAAAGATCAGTGAGACCCGACCAAACAGTGGTGGAAATAATAGCGTCATAATAATCTATTAAACGTATATTTTGCTTTATCCAAAGATAATGCTCATGTTCTGCTACCTTCAAAAGGCCTTTCTATTGCGTTCCTTCGAACCTCAACGTCTCTACTATTACCCAAAAACCGGTCTCGATCCCCTTTCCGGGGGCTTAATCGCGGGATCATTGTAAATATCCCGGATCAGTTCGGTATACCTGGCTTCAAAATTATTGTCATCTCTTAAATCTAGATGGATGTATTGCTGCATAAATGACGGTACACTTTCATGCATCGTTCCCTTCCTCAACACTGGAATAACTTTGTCATTATTTATTTGGTTAGCATATAGCTCAGCGTTCATTATTGAATATTCATACCCCACCCCGCCGGTTCGACCATCAGCCCTCAATCTATAGTTAGGCGTAAAAATAACCAGAATCCGGTGCGCCGCTGCAATTGACTGCTCTATAAAATGAGGAAGGCTTTTCCCAAGGGTCAATTTATATTTATCCAGGATTACCTCAATACCGTCCTTTGTAAGTCTTTCAGCTAATTTGAGCACCCAAGCATTATGGACCTCATCGTCCCAGGAGTACGAAATAAAAACAACAGGATGTCCTTCCGGTTGCAGTTCCGTTTTGGTGGCTTGAATCACATTGCTTTCAACTACTTTTTTACCCATCAACATTTCAATAGCCTTAACCTTATCAGGAAAAAAAGATCTGATCCCATCAAGAATTTTATCAATAATAGCCGCTCTGCTATGACTATCGGCTTCCATTAAAATATCATAAAAAAATATTTTCCGGCTAGTGCTCCTTCCCTCCTGGTTTCTAAGCTCCAAAAATTGTGAATAGTCAGGATGGTACGGTATGACTTCCTTTACTACCATAATGAAACGAGGCCCTGAAAAATAGGTCAGGCCGTTCTTTTGGTCATTAATAAGCTCAAATAAACGATTAAATATTTCTACCCAAGCATGTGACGAAATAGACTTTCTTTGTCCGGATTCGGCAGGGTCGTAATATTCCCCCTTATATCGCTCAATGATGCCCTTTGTCAGATCTTCGTCTGGATAATCCTTGGCATAATCGTATCCTTCCTTTAACGGCAATCTTCTAGCCAATTCAATCGTCAATTTTTTCAGATGATCATCACTGAATTGATAGAACTTCCCATGATGAATAAGGTGCGCCGACTTCAATACTTCTTGCATCTCCTTGTCATCTATTGGATAATCTTGAATCTTCTTTATAAACTCCCTCTCGAAGGTCTGCGCGGCGTATGTCAAAGCAGGCTCGTTTGCTATTTCTGCCTTATGCTTATATAGAATTTTTATAATTTCTGCCCATCGTTCTTTAAAAAGCAGCTGGTAAATTTCCTCCTGATTTATCATATCACTGTTAATCGTTAGATTGGTAATTTGCTGTAAGGTAAATAACAAAGGCTTAGAAGGGTATATGTCTGTTATCTGATAAAGAACTGACTTATCAAACGTTAGATATATTTTTTTCCGGTCGTTATAATCCTGAAAATAAGTGTAATTAGTAAGTATCTTCTCATGGAAGTCTTCTTGGGCATTCCTGTGACCGATATATCCTTCTAAAGTAGCTCTATCAATTTTTCCAATCTTAAAAAAATAATTATACGGATTTACATATTCACAGAACGGTCTTTTGTCCCTTAGGGCGATGGCCACCTCGTTCTCTGTTAATATCCAACAGTCAACTACATTATTTGGCATACTCATTGGCACAAAAACCAGCCAGTTTCTAATAACTCACCGATTTTAGCTTACAAAGTTCACATTTTATCTGGAAGCCACAAAACCTACCTCCTGTGAGAGTCTCCCGGTCAGCAATTTTTTTGAACTTCAGATCAAAACGCTTTATCAACACGCCTGATCCAAATCCAATAACGGCTGGGATATAAGCCAGGGATGGAGCTATCACCTGACGCCCAAAGGATGCTTGCATTTATCGCCGCCCAATCCTGGGACGCTGACAAAGCTCTTGCGGAACTGGTGATGACGATGCGCCCTTATTTACAGGACGGGACACCCATTAAGTTCTCATCAGTGAACCGGATGGTCGGCGCCACCTTGAAGACCCCTTTTACTATTAAATAATCGGCCAACGCCGAGAAAGGCTCAAGTTCCTCATACTTCTCGTCCCGGGCGATCTTTTCCATCCTCAGTTTTGCATAAAAAGAGTGCGTGATCCAATATGATAGGCAAAAGGGTGGCTCTGTTTTCAATTTCTTTGTAGGCCCATCCCGGCTTCCATATCCAAAACCAATACTTACTTTGCAGTAATTCACCTTATCATAATCAACGTCGAAATAATTAATAAGGGACTGCACCAGGATATTATCCCTCAGCGTGTGGATCAGCTCCGAGGGGTTTGTATCCATAAATAATACAGTATGGGTTCGCCTGGAAATTTCCACTTTCAAAAAATTTTGTGTAAAGGTACGACCGCACGTAGTCAGGCCGACCATGAATTTATCCCATGCTTAACCTCTTCTATATATTTGACAATCAACAACCTAATACACAAAAAATATGTGCAAAAATCGCAACCGTTAATAATCTCGAAAAAAGTTAAATTAGAATATGCAGAACATCAGTCTAACTAATACAGGAAATATCACTCTTAAAACCATCCGGGACTATATATTAGATCATTCCGTAACTGAAAGCGATACCATCTATTTGCACAGCCAAAATTTCGATGACCTGGCCTTCGAACATCGAGCGACTTATGGTAAGTCAATACCTATTCCATTTTTTTGTTACGAATATTGGCCACCGAAGACATCGAAGAGCGCGTAACACTCAATAGAATAAAGGTCAAAAGGAATGATCCTCAAAGAGCAGAGGGCGACTATAATCCGGGCTCTAAAAATGAATTATACTTTTCTCAACTAACTACCAGCGACAAAACGATCTTCAGATGTGGGTGGTGCGGAAATGTAGTTGATTTTGATGGTGCAGACCTAGAGCCAAGAATCAGGCTGCATAAGATCGCAATTATTGAAAAATTCGGAAAAGGTATCACCCAGCACAAAATCACCGGACGTTGTTGTCAGCACGAAGAACGAAAGCAACACATTCGAGAAGACAATTCTTAGCACGCTAACCAAGCATTATGCAGAGTCGCACTTCCACTCCCTTTGGGATATGGCAATAGGCATCATATCCAAGCTCCCCGCTCCTTGATGTACAAAAGGGTTGTTTCACTGCACTATTAATATAAAGAATTCATTATACTTGTAATCGCTGCCAACAAGTGAAGCAGCGCATCCATATGATTAAGACGCTCGCAGATTTCCTAGAAGAATTTAAAGTTAAAGGGCTCTCTCTGATCCGAGAGAATGAAGATGTTGACCATCCCGGCCTGATAGGCAATATGTATGAGGGTCTTACCCATGCAATGCTGGATCAGGCGATCTTCCAAAATCTAAACCTAAAAATCGTTTCTGGGAAAATTACCAATGCCAGAGGGCAAATGACAAAGCAAATCGACTGTATGGTGGTGGAAGGAGAAGGCCGACAGCTTCCGTTTACTGACGATTGGATATATCATTACAGCCAGGTTATTGCCGTTGTCGAGGTAAAAAAGAACCTGTTCTCCAGTGACCTCGCCTCCTCTTTTGAAAACCTAAAAACTGTCCTTGATGTTAGCAGAGAACCTGAGCGTGACGGCGATCAATACATTGTGGAAGCACTGCGGGATGCGTGGCGAGGCATGCTTCGAACAGAGTTGCCGCGGCGAGAGGAAGTCGATTTTTTGCCAGAGGAGCAGCAAGCTATATATCACACGCTATTCATGGAGGCTTACTTTCCTGTCCGAATTGTAATTGGATACTATGGCTATAAGACCGAAAACAGCCTTCGTGAAGGATTCGCCAATCTTCTGGAGGACAATCTACAACGCGGCATCAGAAAGGGCTTTGGCATTGGCAGCTTTCCCACCCTGATCATTTGTGGAAACAACTCCATTATTAAGAATAACGGTATGCCCTATTTCATGCCATTCAACTACAACAAACCGTTCTACTGGCACATCTCAGTATCGTCAAATAAGACGCCTATCGTTCACCTCTTGGAGGTAATTTGGACTAGGCTCAGTTATAAATATGAACTCTCCTCTATAATTTTCGGAGATGACTTTGACTTTGCCCCAACCCACCCCTTTCTTGACTGCAAATTTGCAAAACTACCCGACGGCACTATGGGTTGGGCATATGACTACCACATATTTACGGATGATGCTCTTAACACATCACAGACGGCCCCATCCTGGCAACCGGCATTTATATCTCAGGTTCAAGCCTCTGTATTAGTACTTTTAACCCGCACTGGCTCCATTAATTATGAGACAGACGCAAGTTTGTTCAATCTTATTCACCAAGCCGAAACAAATGTCGATAGCTTTATTAATGAACTCGTAAATACCGGCCTTATTTATAAAAAAGGACCTGAAATTCGATTTCTGAAAGATCGATGTGAGATAATTGCTTTACCTGACGGCCGATTCGCAGCAGGGGAAAACAAGAGCGGAGAGCTAAGCTACTGGCTGAATAAGTATTGGGACGAAAGAAAGCAAAATAAGGACGATCAAGGCAATGCCTAAGCCTTTGCGAGGCGAAAATTGTCAAGACCAGAAGTAGACTTTATCAAATCTTGAATTCACCGATATTAAAACATTTACATCGAAAGCATGATGGGTCATAAACCGATCAGCGAGGCATATTACAGCGTAACCGCCATCGACAAATTCAGATAGCTGGTTGACATTCCGGATGAACTGAAGGATATCCCTTATGAAGATTAATTAACTACTACCCGTCCACCATTGCTCTTCTCAAGTTGAATATTGGGGTTGCCATACAGATGCATCGCGAAGCGGCCCGCGGGCGCATAAAATGCTTGAGAGGCTTCCTCGTCATAGACTGCTAGCTGACTATTCGCTTGAAATACCGCCATGTTTACAATCGATCCTCCAACGAGCGATCCCATAAATGCCGTGAACCACCGTCGGCACATCGTCACATCGTAAGGCCAAAAGGACGAGATAACGGCCTTATAGCCAGATTTCAACAGGTCTGCACTAAACGAGATAATCTGATTGGCATAAAGAGCGTCTTCTGCTGAGCCGGTATTACAGATAAATAAGATGGCGATGGTACCAACCCCAAAAACACCAGACGGGTGGATGATACTGGTATCCGTACGATCCCCCGACCGAACGAACTTAAACCCCAATGATTCCCGGATACCGTGTGCTAAAAATACATTAATGTCCCCTTGCAGGGGTCTGTCGGGGTATCTTTTAGTATGGATAGATACGTGATATTTCTCCATTTCTTCAAACAATAAATCATAACCCCAGGATATTTGGGAATTGCCATCGTCTGTAGGTATCCACGCCTCCATCCGGAAAGATACAGGAATCGGCACCAATGCACTATACCGAGCGAAATATTCCAATGAAATAACGTTTGCAACAGGTTTTTGCGCGGCGATAAAATCCTTTTTTCCGACCCAAAGATTGTGGGGCATTTTAGCAAGTTCCGTGCTGGTACAAACCAACAATTCGTCAAAATCACCGGGATAATCAAGACGTGTCTTTGAAAAAAAAGTTAGCGTTTGCTTATAGTCATTTTCCTGTGCAGTAAGATCATATTCCACTAATGGAAGATCTTTCTGGTTAAAATAAAATCGACTAATACTCTTGGTCCACTCCAGCAAGTCTCGGTGAATTGGGGATTCAAAAGAAGAAACAGAAATACGCTTTTCCGCGTCGATAAACAAGCAAGCTTCCTTTTGGTCGTATTTAAAAACCCAAACCAGCAATTGACCCGCCCGCAGCGAAATGGATGACAACAGGTATTCCTTGTAATTAGTCAAGCGATCTTCCATCTCCCTATCCTTTTCCTTTATCAACCGTACTCTTTCACCAGTGACCTTGGTTTCCCGGTAGACGAATGTCTGATCACTCAGTACGAGGCTACTCAATAAAATACCGTTCAAATCACCATTCGCCAGCGATTCCCGGACAAGGACATCTGCAGGCACCGTTAGATTCCTGATTTCGTTGGCCATATCTGCGGCACTCCTGGTCTCAAAAGCGTTCATTAGAAAACCCAGGAACTGCTCTTTCGTTTGGCCGATGGAGCCCAATATCTTAGTCTGTATTTCAGCGGCAGTAGCCGAATCACAGTCTTTTTCCAGCCTGTTGATGAAACCGTCCAGGTCATACGCCGTATGGTATAGTCCAATGTCTTTTAGCCGCTTCAGATTATAAAGCAGGGCTAGCCAAGGAATAACCATACGTGTTCCAAACTGCTCAAACATCTCCCTGTGCTCATCCAAATAGGGATACAGATTGTCCATAGCCTCATTATTCTTGGCCAATTCTTGGAATTTGACCGAATAATACACGGCATCGAATTGTACCTTCTCCTTCGCACCTAATTCGAGCTTTTCGATTTGCACATATGCAAAATAGAAAATTTCGTTGTAGCCGAAATTCCTAAAAAATTTCAACAGCGTAAACAGGCCCCTTTTATAAAGAAAAAAGTCGACCTCTACACCGTTGCCCAGACTGGCAAAGAAGAGACAACCATAAAAAGCCGCCTCGACAAAGCTGTTTTGTTGCAAATAACAATCGAACAAAACCTCCCAGGCATAGGCTTGATTTTTATCCCGAATGGACAAAAGCAAGATCTCCTCCGCCAGATCCCGGGCCTTCTGGTAGTGATACTCGTTATTCAACAATTCGATCACATTGGAACAGGCGCTATAAAACAAGTTGCGCAGATTATGCCTGTCCAAGAATCCATAGAGTATTACCAAATATATCGACAGCAACTTGATATCATCTTCATCGATCCGGCGATAGGAATATTCATTGATCGCATCCATGGCCAATGAAATGAGCTGCTTCTCTTCGGCTTCGTTGAAAATATCGGCTATCTTGAAATCGACCAATTGAATATTTTCCCCCAGGCTCGCCATCAAACGGCGAAAAAGACCAACAACTTCGTCATCCGGTGAAACTGGTTCAAAATTAGACTTGGGCTTGACCAGCGTCACGGGTGTAGAAACACCCGTGTGCAATAAATATTCCATCAACTGCTCATTGCCGACCCTCTTCCCTTTCAGCAACGCATTGATCGTACCCCACCGCTCCTCTTGCGGAACGTATGGCGAAAACGCCATTTTGTGCAGCAATAATGAGAAATGGTATTGTACGGTCTTCTCAATTCTTTCGGTCTCCGGTTCATCCGGTTCTCTGTAATACACATAGGTTAAAAGTTGGTCTACCAATTCTATTTTGTCGGCAGTGATGTCATGAGGGTCAAGTCGGTCCACGAGATCGACTGTTATGCGCATATTCGAGCTTACGGGAGTGAAGTTCTGATTCACGATCACAAGGTTGTCAAAAATCATTTTAACAGGATAAGGCGACCTCAAAAATCCAGCTAAATTGTTATTGAATTCCTGCTCATTTTCATAGTAACTAAATCTCGCAATAGGCCGAGAAGCGATCGAAGATGTCGAAAAATGTATGGCTGCCTTTACCGATTCCCCAGTGATCAGATAATTCATCAGAAGGTGCTCATCGAGAACAGGTACATCGTTCATGGTTAAACCGCTATATGTCGGATAGGTTGTCAGCACGGCTACCAACACTTTTCGGTCCCCAACCAGACTCACCTTTTTCTCTAAAATAAAATCGCGGGCTTTCTTCGCGCGCGAAGCCGCCGAATTCAGCACCTGCAAAACATCGGAATGTTCGGCATATTTCACCGGCTGAGGAAAGGTAGCTATCTCCAGTAACAATATCCGGTTTCGGAGACGATATATCAGGGAATATCTTAACAAAGGCGACTCCATGTCTTCACCCTCTTCCAACAGTTCCATGCTATAATTATCCGATTCCCTGTCATGCATAGATTGGGCCACAAAGTCCCGAAAAGCCCTGGTCTGAAAATCAAAACTCAACTGCTCCATTCCCAGCCACCAATCATAATAGAGATCGTGATTGGGAATAACCAATGTCGGCAAAGCAAAATATAGCTTTGTACCGACTGCATAAAATGGGGTTTTCCAAAAATAAGGATTGATCTTTTCCGCGATCAGACACTCGATCAGCTTTTCTATTTTGACTTCATCGATTTTGGAGCAAATAGCCAGCGCTGTAACCAACTCCCCTCTCTCGATCCAGGCGGGCGTAGGTACCGAAGAAAGGTCATCGTTCACGTCATCCGATTTTGTTCTGAACAGCCCCAGCAAAAATGCAAATACTGTTGCTAGGTCAGCGAGGCTAAGGTTATCGAAGTACGTCAAGCTCATGGTCGCCAGATACGGGTGATAGGTCATGAGCATACTTTGCGCCTCCACATAGTAGGTATCGTCGTTGGTCTCCTCCAATACCAACCTTCCCTGTCCACGTATGACTTCACCGAAACCAAGTCCGGTCCTTTTATATTCGAACCCCTCGAAGGCTTTCCGGAACCCGCTACGCGCGGCATGCTTATGAAAACTATTCCTGACGCCGCCCACTTCCCTGATCTTATCCACGGCTTGTGCCTGCCCCACAATGCGAACGGACCGCTCTCCTGTCCATTCAACGTAGTACTGGTCATATAGCAGCCGATCCAAAATATTATCCCGCAGATTATCGATCGTATTGGCGCCAACCCAGGCACGCTTCAGCAGATCAATCATCGGATCAACGTCCTCCATTGGTTGATCATTCAAAGGAACCCGCGGGACCCATAGCTGACTCAATCGGATCAACTCCGCTGTAGCATCCACCAGCACTTCGTGCGAGGCTGCAAGTGACACCGGTTCTCCGTCATCGTTTTCAATCTTCAGGAACGGGATCGATTCCATATCCATTGGACCGGCGGTATGATTCAGTGCAGCGGCAAAGGCCACATTGTTAATGGCAGACTGTCGGTTTAGTACCTTGAACAGCAGATCTGTCAGGCTTTCCTTAGTCAGGGCAAGGTGGTCAAATAGTGTAAAAATGGTGTTGCTGATCGCGGCATATACCTCATTTAACTCCATGATGAATTTGGCGGTGTCTATCGCTTTTTGATCGCCGATGTCGATCCAGCCCATTAACGCAGAAAAAGCCCCTGTAGAAAATGCTTCATCAAAAGGATGAAACATCCTATCACTTTTTATTAGCCGGATCAGTAAATTCAGATCTAGTTTATCGCCCACGTAATGTATATTGATGTCATGATCTGTTCTATTCCAACGTCCCTTCCTCCTGCCGTAACTGTGAATATTGGCAGACCATATGCCTATCGAGCCGTTCAATTGCTTCGTCCGAAACACTATGATCATCGACAGCCGATAGGCATCGATCAGCGTTAATTCGACCTGCGAGAGGTAGGCCCGTAGCCGCAGCAGAACTCCCTAGTGGCCTATCGGCATCTGTTCTTCCAGATAGCCCTACTCGAGCAGATATTGCTCCAAGTTATTATCTTACACGTTGTGGTTTGCTCCTCAGACATGACCACTTGACCATTGCCCGTCGGTTGAAAAAAAGCAAACCGACCAGCAAGACTATATGTACATATGGTAGCCAACGGGTACGATCGAAGCCGAAAGCCCACAAAAAAACCTTTTGGCTGAAAATAAAAATAATCATTAATCTAAATACGAACTTAAAGTCTCTAATAATTATATTTTGCATCATTTCAATCAGGAATAAGCTGACTTAAATATTATACCTTTCATTAGCAAATACCTGTGATATTTCCAAAAAGTCTCACACCGCTGATATTTGCCGTCAATTCTCTCAAAATTTCCTCATGCCTTGAAAGATCATATACATATGGCAGGCAATCCTAAAAAATGGCAAGCAAAAACCTGATTTTGGCAGGAAACTTAAAAAATGGCAGGATAACCTATCTTCAAGAAGAGCTTCACCTGTTCCGTAGGACACTAAATAGCTTCCCGAATGGTGCGTTTACTTTATTGATATAAAAAGAATAGTTAAAATAATTTTATCACGATGTAGTATATTGCCAATCATTCAGTAACTAATCCTCTAGGATAAACCCACTTTCACGTGGCAGAACAAATTAATTTTCTTACCCCTGACCTAACAGGTATACACCAACTCGTTGATCGTAGAGCTATGTCTGTTCTGGAAGCCTACAGCCTTGATATGGTCACTGTTATTAACTTGTGTGGAGGTGTTCCTTCCGCTGATATTTCTAGTTATGATCTGACTATCCATTACATCAACGATACCACTATTCAGTGTACAATTGCCACTAATCTGTATAGTGCAATCAGGAGGATTAACCTCGGATTACGAGTTATTTTCAATGACTTTTTGGAGGTTACGCGTGCCGCCCAGGGTAATGGACTAGGGACTCGTCTCCTTTGTAATCAGGTTAAAACAGCCCGTGCTCGGAGATTTAGACGATTGGATGCCACGGCTGCAGGTCCGGATGGCAGCGACGTCAACTGGCAGGGATATTACACCTGGGGTCGATTGGGTTTTCAGATGGATCCGGAGGACCATGAGGATTTAATGATAATGTTATCACGGATCGGAAGACCAGAAACCTGTTTGTGGGAATTGTTACAGAATCAAGAAGGACAGGCCTTATGGCGACGGGATGGCTTTACTTGGCATGGCTCTTTTGAGCTGCATGAAGGCAGTCAAAGCTTGACTTGGCTACAGGGATATCTAGTCGATAAAAAAAAGGATTATGATATTTGAGCGGGAGTTAACATTCTTGGTATACCCCAAACAATTCCTGTTTAACTTCTCGGTATGTCTTAGCCTTATGATCCACTACAAACTGCACGTGTTCAGGGTAAGTTTCCTCAACAGCCTTCATCCCATCTTTCTGGAATAAAGAAAAAGCCTGAAGCCGTTCCATAGAAACTCTTTTGTTAGTATAGTTTGAAGCTGTTTTCATACTCACAATATAACTCTTTTTAGTGACAATTTAGTACTCCCCAGATCAGATTTTACACTGTTCTTTCGATTTTCCTGTCTTACCATTGGACTGCAAATTTCCCTGCTTTTTCAGCAAAGTATAAGAAATTAATTTCTTATAAATCCACATACATATGGGGCAAACATTTGATTATCAATTATTTGAGATAATTAATTATACCCTCCGGATTTTGAAATTTAACATGTGCTACCGACCGTCTTGAATTCGCCAAAACCCCGACCCGATCCACCCTAAAATCTAATACTTTCACGCTTTGCTTACTGACCTCATATCATGTGACTATTCCCCTGCCGAAAAGCCAAACCCGGATAGTTTCCCTTACCTTTGTTCAAAGCAGGTAAAGCTGTATAAAGAGAAGTAAAATCATGAAAGAGATGCTTTTTTTTAATCGACCGAAAAATCGACCAAATTTATAAGTAATTGATTATCTGCGGACTATGGATGAATTTTAAGTCCCGTCCGGTCCGCAGATAAATCGATGGCCCCGCGACAGCGGGGCATTTTTTATGCGCGGACGCGAACCGAGCTGGCTCGGGTGAGCGGAGCGCGTAAAAAATGATGGTACGAAGTACCGGCCATTGATTTATCTGCAGGCCCTCCCTTTGGGATCACCGGAGCTGGCCGTCCAGGTCGCGGAGGTAATCCCTCCCTCTCCACCCATTCCGAATTGGGAAGAATTGAGCTGAATTTTGCTTGGTTCTTCCCATTTTTGTTAGATCATGCCGGGTTTTTCTTTCCAGGTTTGCTTGATTTTGGATCGAACAGTGCCTAGTCCTTTAAATCCTATTTTGGATGGATGATTGAAAGTTGAAGTGACAATTTAATATCCAAAATGCAGACATTCCCCTCACTTTATAATTTCCTCTGCAGGAAGAACGCGAAGTCTATAAATTTGTATGATTATACCTGTCATATGAAATATCCTAAGTACCCGATGAAAGTGGATGATGCTCATACCAAGTATGAGTTCATAAGCGAAGGACCAAGAGGCAATATTCTAAAAGCCGTCATATATGGCCAAATCGAAGAAGACCTCTTCAATCTGGCATTTGGCGACTGGAATGCCGAACTTAAAAAAGTAGATGATACCAGTAGATCCAACAATGGAGACAGAGACAAGGTATTAGCCACAGTCGCCGCAACTGCCATCGATTTCACTAATAAGTTTCCTGATGCAATCATTTATACAGAAGGAAGCACACCCGCCAGGACAAGATTATACCAAATAGGAATTGCCAACAATCTTGAAGAAATAAGCAAAGACTTTGAAATTGAAGGATATATAAACGATACCTGGGAGCCTTTTCAGAAAGGCCATAACTATGGGGCTTTCTTGGTGAGAAGGAAATAAAACCGTAAATTTGAAAAGATTTTTTGTTATGGCACATACGTTCGATAATAATAAATTAAGACAAGCACACATTACAGTGGTTCCCGGCAACAAAATGCCGGACTACCATAATGATCCAAATGTCATTGCAATGGTTGAAAGAGCCCGTTCTTTCCTCAAGAAAGTTGGCCTCCCTAAAGGCTGGGATAAGAAAAAGGACAACTAATTTCTTCTTCCAATATTTCTCCCACTTGATTATTCTTGAAGATTTATACCAATTTGTTCGGATCCAACGATCTTCATCTTATTGTTGATAGATTTGCTCTGGTATCGACCATGCCATCACGTTTTAGGTCATAATAAATGCATAGCATAGCCTGAGTGTCAACCACCCATTTTTCATGGTTTTGGCGACCATTCATCATTTCAGCCAGAAAGAAATTAAGCGTGGATTTAACGCTGTACTTTAATTGCCAGGCGTTTTCGGCCATATGGTCCTTTACCTGAAATTATATCGAACTTCTGTCAACTTTTCAGAAACGTCCCAAAGCTTCCTGGCCAGTTCTTCGTCGTACGATTTGTCGCTTGATTTTATCAGCTTAGGATATCCCCGGAGACCATTCAAACCTGTTGGGCCAAAATATTCCCCACCGAATATATTTTCTTCTGTGGCTGCCCTTAAAATAGGCAGGGTACCCGTGTGTATATTTTGCCCGACAATGTAATTTAGAATATTGAACACTAAGAAGCCGAACGATTTTTGGAGGTTGGTTCTTGTCCATCCGGGATGGGCGGCCGTTGCAATGGCGGAAATATTATTGGATTTAAATCTTCTGTCCAACTCATAGGCGAAGAGCAGATTCGACAATTTGGCTTGTGCGTAAGCCTGATAGCGGTTATAGGATTTTTCCCAGTTCAGATCATCAAAATGAATGTCCGGCTTCATAAAGGACTCGCTATGGGCGTTGCTGCTTTGAAGAACGACACGGGAATTGGGTGTTTTCTTAATAATGTCCAACAGTAATCCCGTCAGCGCGAAGTGTCCCAGGTGATTGGCACCAAATTGAACTTCGAAGTGCTGTTTTGTCGACAGCCGGTTTGCCGGAGCCATTACCCCTGCGTTATTGATCAGGATATGTAATTGGGAATATTTTGAATGAAATTCGTCTGAAAAACGATGGATGGATTGCAAATCAGAAAGATCCAGTAACATCAAGTCTAGTTTTGCATCGGGTTGCCGGGTTTTGATGTTTTTTGCGGCTTCTTTTCCTTTGTCCACGTTACGAACGGCCATAATGATGTTTGCGCCTTTTCTGGCCAGTACTGTAGATGCTTCAAGGCCCAGGCCGCTGTTGGCACCGGTGACGATGATGTTTTTTCCTTGTTGTGAAGGGATATCCTTAGATGTCCAGTTTTTTGATGCCATTTCCTTTAATTGTTGAATTGCCCAGTCATTTCCTGAAGATGGATAAAATGTCTTTTTGATTAACTCCTGCATTAAACCTTCCCGCGAAATTTACGATAAGATGATCTCTGCAACATCCCGCTGCTTATGAAGCCTCCAGTGCGCTTCTGCAACCTCAGCTGCTGCTATCGTTGGCATTCCTTCGGGAAAATCTCCTTTGCTTCCAACAGGGATGTTTTCACTTACAACCAAGGCGCCAATGGAGACAATACCGGCATATATGTTGTCCTCCTTCAGGTCCATATTAAGCAGCCGCACATAATTTAATAACGCCCCTGCGGCGACGCCGAAGCTGGCCGTCAAATTGATGGGACGCTGGGCGGACGATGCAGTAGTGAATAAAATGCTACCGTCTTTTCTTTCCAGCATTTGTGGAAGTACGGCCCGTACGGCAGCTATGGCAGCGAGTACCTGGTAATCGAGATGATGCTGTTCATTAGCTACATCTATATTTCTCGCAGTCCGTATACTTTCCCAGTTTGGGGTTGGACTGAATTCCAATACATCAATTGCACCGTAATAATTGATAACCTCCTGCAGCGAGCGGGTTAAATGCTCCCGCTCTAATATGTCGGCCTGGAAAGACGCGGACTGAATGCCTTTTTTCAGCAAATCGTTTTTTAGCATATTTAGTTTTTCCACGTTTCTCGCAAGCAGCACAACATTGTACCCCTCTTTTCCAAATCTTTCTGCCACGGCAAATCCTACGCCCGGACCAGCACCGATAATGGCTATTGTTTTTTTCATATTTATTCTCTTGTATTTATATCGATTGATTAACGTGTACACTCGTTACCGGGTGAACAGGTCGCACCCTGAGCAACCTGGAGCAGACCGGAGTTGTCCTTCTTCCATTCCGCATAAGCAGTTTGCAGTACTTTGAGAATTTCAGTACCAGGCTCAGCGCCAGCGATAGCATACTTGCGATCTATCACAAAGAAAGGAACTCCGTTTGCCCCGAGCCTATATGCTTCTGCCCCGTCTGCTTCCACCTTCTGTTGAAAAGCAGGGTTAGTAAGGGCTTCTTTTACATCAGCATTCGTCAGACCGATATCATTCCCCAGTTTTGTTAAAACTGCATCATCAGAAAGATCCTTGCCATCTGTGAAGTATGCATAAAACAGGCATTCTTCTGCTTTTTCTCCCAGACTTTTTGTCTTTGCAAGCTGGATCAGCCGATGAGCTTTCAGCGAATTAGTGACAAGCACCTTATCAAAATGATATTCAAGCCCCGCATCCTTAGCCATCCTTACTACCTGTTGATGCATTCCGAGTGACCGCTCATAACTGATTCCTTTCCGTGCAGCCACAAAATGGTAAATGTTTTCCTGATGCTGCGGCACTTCAGGAATGGTAGGGTCAAGCTGGAAACTTTTCCATTCCACCACTATATTTTCCCTGTCAGGAAATTGCGCCAGGGCAGCTTCAAAATTCCTTTTGCCGATATAGCAAAATGGGCACATCACATCACTCCAGATTTCTATTTTCATTTTATTCTGCGTTTCTTTTTTAACGGCATCATTATTTTTCTTTTCATTGCTTCCGGTTATAGACTTGCGCTCACCGAATAGATTAGCAACAATCAATGTCAAAAGAAAGGTTGCGATTACTGCAAGCGTTTTATTTGGCATAGTTTATTTTTCTGAAATAATAATACGATACACATAGTATTGCAAACGGAATCAGCGGTGCCATACCTTTTGCAGCACCATCAGCGAGCCAATGTCCCAGGCTTGCGGAAAGCAGTAATATTCCGAAAGCGACATAAGCCCATTCTTTAAGCCTACTGGATATGGCAGGGATGAGGATAATTACCGCACCAACGATCTTACAGATGTCTAATTCGAGATTGAAATAAGCAGGGAAGCCAAGTCTGTGTATGGATTCGATTAAGTATGCCCGCGGGGCAAAATAGGATGGAAGCACAATCAAAGCCATTCCAATAACAGTAATTATCCAATAAATTCTTTTTTCTTTCTGCATTGTTCAAATATTTACAGCACAAAATTATTTTGACTTAACTTTACAATTGTTATCTGTTACCTTCTAGAAACTGGTTTCCTTTATGAAATCAAGTGGCTATTGGTAAAGCGATTACAGTAATTTTGAATTGTATGAATGCAAAAAAGACAGCCCCGCAAGCACCTGATTGTAAAGAGCAATTAATTGCGATAAAGGATACTATGATCTTGTTGTCGGGAAAATGGAAAATTCAGATTATTGGATGGCTCCTGCTCTATGGTAAGGTGCGTTTTATGGATATGCTGCGTGGGATAGAAGGTATTGCTGCTAAAATGCTCTCTAAGGAGTTACAGGAGCTTGAGCAAAATGAAATAGTGGCCCGAACTGTGATGCCTACGAAACCTATAACTGTGGAATACGAGCTAACGGAACATGGTAAGACCTTAAGCGGAGTAATTGACGCTATTTCGGCCTGGGGAGTTACGCATCGAAAATTCCTGTTTAAAAAGAAAGCTAATTAGGTCCTCTGTTTTATGCATACATCACGATACCATTCGGCATAAAAGTAATTGATTTTCAATAGATCTCCGATGAAAATGTTCGAAAAGTGTCCCCTCCAGTCCGCAAGTCACTCAGACAAAGTCTTTTAAACCCGCTTCAGATGCAATGCTGACGCGGGTTTTCGCTTTTCGGGCATGTCCAATCGCAATCAATCATGTCCATTTTCAGAAGAAAATCAGTCTCCTAGAACTGGCTTATGCTCTTACTGTACACAAAGCACAAGGGAGCGAATTCAAGAAGTTTTTTTTTGTATTATCAAACCCCTGCTTTTTGTTAAGCAGAGAAATGCTATATACCGCGCTTACCCGGCAAACCGATAAAGTAATTGTCTTATATCAGGGAAATCTTTTCGACATCAAATCATTTTCATCACCCACATATTCGGACACTCTAAGCCGTATTACAAACTTGTTTGAAAAGCCTGATATGATTGAGGTGGTTGGTAAATACTTGGAAAAAAACCTTATTCATCAAGCAAGCGATGGCCGGATGTTGAGATCCAAAAGTGAACTACTCATTTACCAGCGCATGTTAGATAAAGGGATAGTACCTATATATATGAAAAACCATTAATCATAAAGGAAGTGGAAAAACTTCCAGACTATTGTCCAACTTTTTGATTTTCAATCATTCAATTAATGTATTTTATAGTAGTTTAGAGCCCTACTAAGTCTCCAATAATCTATATTTTATATCTTTATATAGACTTTGAAAGTCTCTAAATGGATATAAAATATAAAACACTATCAAATAAATCTGCTCAAGTCATAAAACACTTCAACGACTTGAATAGGCCGGCCTTTACCATTGATAATGCATATTCACTGCTAAAGACCTCCACCAAAGACGCTGTCAAGAAGCTGATGCGTGATATGATTAAGCGAGGCCTACTCATGCGCCTGAGAGAAGGCGTTTATTGGATTATTCCTTATGAACAAGATCCCAATACCTATTTTCCCAACTGGCACTTAGTCGCCCAATATCTTGTCGGAGATGCAGAGCACTATATCGGGTACTACAGCGCGATGGAGATACATAGCTTGACTACTCAGCCCTCTCTTGTTGAACGCATTGTCACGAACCAACAGATCAAACCGTCAATGCTGGAAATCCAGGGGATAAAGTTTCAATTCATCTATCACAACGCTCACCATTTCTTTGGCGGTAAGAAGACATGGGTTGACGGCTTCAGTAAGGTAAACTGCTCTGACTTGGAGAAAACATTTGTCGACAGTCTTTATAAACCAGATTACTCCGGTGGTATCGTCGAAATAGCGAAGGCATTATACAAATCGAAAGACAAAATAGATTATCAAAAACTTTACTACTATTGTGAAAGGTTTAAAGCCCAATCAGTCATTAAACGACTGGGATTCTTATTGGATTTGCTGGAAATAAATAACCCTATTTCTGACGATCTTCAGCGAATAAGATCCAACTCGTTTATTCTGTTAGAACCCTCCTACGAAAAGAAAGGAATATGGATACACAAGTGGAATGTTTTGCAGAATATGGAAACAACAGACATTATTTCACCCATATTTACATGATAGGATCCACCCAAAAGAAATCAATGCGGTCGCCAAAAAATACAAGCTCAAGGATACTCAAATAGAAAAGGATTATGTGCTGAGCTGGATGTTGCTGGGCATCTCCAAGAATCCCATTCTTTCCAATAATCTGGTATTCAAAGGCGGTACAGTTCTAAAGAAGGTCTACTTCCCCGATTATCGATTTTCTGAGGACCTGGATTTCACTCTGCTCGATAATGGTATCATGAACGAAGATCTATTGGCAGAGTTTGAAAAGGTCTATGCCTTTTTAAAAGAAGAAGCAAATATTACCTTGCAACTGAAAGAAAGCAATACGCACGAAAGCGGTAGTCTCGCCTTCTATGCAAATTACATTGGTCCATTGCAAGGAAGCCTGACCAGCCGTGATATAAAGATAGATATCACCAGGAAGGAAGTTCTTGAATTTCCGGTCGTGGTCAAAAAAGTATTTATCCTCTATAGCGATTTGCCGGAAGAGTCGTTTTCTTTGAAATGCTATCCCTTAGAAGAGATCCTAATCGAAAAAATGGCGGCGTTAATGGGAAGAACCGAACCAAGAGACCTATACGATTTCTGGCACTTAACAAAAAGCGAACGCCTGGATACCGGGCATCTTAAACCGGAATTTGAACGCAAGACCAAGAACAAGGGGCATAACTTTCGGCTATTCGAGCAAAAGGTCTTGGAAAAGGAAAAAAATCTCAACCAAGCTTGGCAAAGAAAACTGCAAGATCAGGTCTATGACCTCCCCAAATTTGGGGACGTGTTTCGGGAATCAAAAAGGCATTTCAATCTCTAGAATCAGCAATGAGTCGAGCAGGCAAAAATACTAGAATGATGTTGTGTAGTTTTCACCCTTTTTTCTTTGGGATCGCTAAAAAAACTTTCAGAATTTTTACATTTGACGCGCCAGACATTGCTCCCAGAACAGAATTGATAATGGGGGCATTAACAGTTATAGAAGCTATAATCTGTAGATCAACCTGCGTCATCTGACCATCGTCGGTGAGGTCTGCTGACCCGGATCTATTTTGACAGCAAAAATATTTTAAAGAAATATTTCGTACTTTTAGACACCCAGACAGCCTCCGTCGCATTATTAAAATGCATTCGACAGGGACCTTACACAAGATCTCATCCTCGTATTTCGACTCCTTATAACCTGGAAGTTCTCCCAGACCTGTCATATCCGGTTATCCTGATTTATGACTAAAGTCATTCTGCCTACTGATTAAAGTAATAAGTTTTAGGCTATATAATTTGTTATAATGAATAAATTTTGATGGTATGCCCCTCCAAAAAACATGTCGATCTATTATTTCATCCGGAAACATAGTTCTTTTCTTCGCATGCGTTGTATGTTATCTGAGCCTCTCCAGATCTTTTGCGCAATCGGCCAATTGGATAGCCCCTAAAGAGGCGGCCGATATGAAGAATCCATTATCCGGCAACTCCAGTGTGTTGGCGGATGCGAAGGCCCTGTATATCGGATATTGCGGGCCCTGTCACGGGGATAAAGGCAGAGGAGATGGCCCCGCTGCCCCGGGATTAAATCCTAAGCCCGCCGACCACACTTCCGGCATCGTGCAAAGCGAAACAGATGGCTCCCTTTTCTGGAAACTTTCTGAAGGCCGTAACCCGATGCCAGCCTATAAAAAGATATTTACTGATCAGCAACGATGGGCATTGATCGCTTATATACGTACGTTGGCGAAAACTGCTAAGAAAAAATAAACCTTTTCCACAAGATTCTATACAAAGCCAAAACTAAGTTTTATGACACCAAAAAAAACGTCAGGCAGCAAGACGATCTTTATGCTTGCAAGCTTGCTGGCAACAAGTATTGTAACAGCACAACAAACTACAGTGGTGGATTCTTCTCTTTTAAATCGGGTTGCTGCTTTGGAACAGCAAGTAGCCGATCATAAACCCGGTGAAAGCCATTTTATGGTAGTAGGGCTGGCCACATTCGGCTTTGCCAACAGTAAGACAACATTTACCCCACCGGGCGGACCCAGCCAGACCAGCAAAACAAACAGCTTTGCCGATGCAGACCGTTATGAATTTAGTCCCATGCTGTTGTGGAGACACGGCACAAAATGGCTGGTTGAATTCGAACCCTCATATACCGGAGGCTCCCTGGAAGTGAACTGGGCGGACATAATCTATTTTGCAGCTCCGGGGTTGATGATCAGGGGAGGATATTTTGTTTTGCCTTTCGGTATCTATAACAGGCGATTAGCAGCGGGATGGATCAATAAAGTGGCGCCGGACCCCGTAGGGCTCGATCTGCCAGGCGCCGATTTTGGTGTAGAGGTCAGCGGAGGGCTCCCTTTGGGGAATATGAAATGGAGCTATGCCATAAGCCTTTCAAATGGGCTACAACTTTTGCCCGATGGAGAGCTACAAAATGCAGGGGTTACAGATAACAATAACAACAAGACGGTTTGCGGCAGATTTGGTTTACTACCCTTCTCCAATTCATCGCTGGAAATAGGCGTTTCCGGTCTTTATGGTGGCGTAGCAGACGCAGGCTCGAATTACCACAATGCGAATAGCACGATGTATGGCGCTGACCTGAGCTATGTAAAGAAATTCGACCCCATTCTCGTAAATATGAAGGGACAAATCAGCAGGGCGCTGGTCAATAGTCAGCAATATCTCAAACCCACTGATTCTTTGCCATACACCTTTGACAACAAAAGCACTTCTGCCTTTGCTCAACTTTCCCTCCGGCCAGTGTCTACAGAAAGCAAGTTGCTCAACGACCTTGAACTGGCATTCCGGTATGTCAATTACACCACACCGGACAACTCTATATGGGGCCAGAAATATCACGAAGAAGATATTGGTTTGGATTACTGGCTGTCGTGGAGGGCCGTTCTCAAATTCACTTATGCCAAAACTCATGCCCTGAGTACAGCCAATGTTTCGGCCGGAGGAACGCCCGGTGTTCTGAATACGAGCAATATCTATTTACAATTCTCCATTCAGCTCTAAAAAATAAATTTATGAGAACATACAACATCAAATATACTACCTGGGCCATAATAGCAGTTACGGGTATTTTGCTGATAGTTATTATGAATAGCTGCGTGGAAAGCCAGCAAGTCCGCGCTAAGACCGGAGTTAAGCTTTGGGCTGAAAACTGCCAAAGATGTCATAATACACCTACTCCAAATACATTTTCCCATGAGCAATGGATAACCATCGGCATGCATATGCAAACAAGGGCGCAGATCACAGATACCGAAAGAGACAAGATAGTTGCATTCCTGACTCAATAAACAGTCATTTCGTTTACAAAAAAAATTGCCGGCATATGAAAAATTTAATTTCTTTTGTCCTGGCTGCGGCCATTAGCTTACTGGCCATACAGTGCAGATCGAAGCCCCGCACGGACACTGAGAATACAGCATCTGCCAGGGACAGCCAGCGGATACTGATAAAGAGCGATACCGTGTTTATCATGGCAGGCATTAATTCCAAAGGAGTAGGCAGGTTCCGGGATATTAAGCTAACTCATCCGCTGGATGAAAAAATGGTAGACAGAGGTAGAACCATCTATCAATCAAAATGTTTCGCTTGCCATAAACTCACGAAAGAATTGTTGGTTGGCCCCGGCTGGGCAGGAGTTACTGACAGGAGGAAGCCCGAATGGATCATGAATTGGATTACCAATACAAAAATAATGCTGGACAGGGATCTTGCGGCACAGGCTGATATGGCGGTTTGTTTGATACGAATGCCCAACCAGGACCTTACCGACGATCAGGCAAGGGATGTCCTGGAATTCATGCGTAGAAATGATGGCAAGAAATAAGCTCACTGCGATGGCCCCTTTGTCCCGATGCGCGCCAGGGCAATTAAAACAGTCCCGGCAAACAGGCAAATTGCTGCTGCAAAAAGTAACCAGGAGAATACAACACCATTGCCGATGAACATCGTTGCAAATCCCTGGGTTATCAGGAGCGCTTCATTGATCAAAACGGCAAAGGCGAAAACCAGCAGCGCAACCGTAGTGGAATTCCGCGAGCTGTCCAATAAGCCTTTTTTTGCATAAAAAGCCAGTATAAAAAGACTGACAAACCCGAGGAAGACCAAATGAAGAAACCCCATTATGATCGGTCTGTCCCCGAATATAGCATTCCCCATTGCAGGCCAGATGGTAAAGCTCTGCAAAAATGACTTTAGCATAAAGGAGCCCAGAGATAAAAAAATAAGAAAACGGATCGCCGGCTTCTCTTGCCGGTAGTTACACCGAAGAGACCTGACAGAAAGTATCAGGAGAAATAAACTTCCAAGGAGAAGCAAACTTCCCCCAATAGCAATAACGCGGACCCATGATTTAGGGTCCTGCCAGAGATACGACAAAAATACTGTAGGCAATATAGAAATAGCCAGCACAACCGAAAACCGGAAGGTGTTTTTTTTAGCATCCGGCGTCATTTTTTTACCCAGATGATCGAAGAGCAATGCGAATATCGCAAAACTGAAGAAACCGTTGTATTGAAAATGAAGATAGGTAAATAATGCATCCCTGTAAAGGATTGGATCAAAGGAGCCTGTAAAGGAAATATAGGCTATAATGAAAGGTCCCGAAGAAGAAACGATGAGGCAGACAAGAGCAGAAATGATAAGCAATAACACCGACCTCGAACAGTTTGTTTTAAAGATATCTCTTATAAAGCACCAACCAAAAATATAGGTTAAGAGTATAAAAAAGATCGACAATATTATGGAAAAAAGGCTATACCCTTCTGCAAGGAAGACTATCATCATACTCCAGGCACTTAACACTATGCCTCCCAGGATCCATTGATAAACAGGCCTACTGCCGAGATAATCCGGCAATAGTTCATATACCATCAGGGACATTAAAGCCAGGGTCACCCAACCGCCAAAAGTAAAATGAGCATGCGCTTGCAGCAGATGATTATAATTTATAAAAGGCAGCGCGAAAACAATTTTGCTCCTTAATATGGAGCCTAACAACGCCGCCATGCAAAGACCCAGTATCGATAGATTTACCCATCTATTTTTGTTTTTCACCGGCTTCTTTTACTCTACAAATTAACTTTGTTTATTGGTATATCCTTAAAAATCTCCTTCACCATCTCCAGATACGACATTCCATGCTCAACATCGGGCTCAAGATAGCTGCCTTCGGCCCACTCATTCCAGGCGTTGATCGTGATCAACCTGGGTTGCCGGGGATGCTGGTCGAT
>Ga0105237_10001516_pt1 | contig 30454 bp, 28 predicted proteins | sample KBSC24metaG_FD_81520 | JGI IMG/M metagenome (GOLD analysis project Ga0105237, IMG submission 81520) | Corn rhizosphere microbial communities from Kellogg Biological Station, Michigan, USA - KBS C2-4 metaG | ecosystem: Host-associated > Plants > Roots > Rhizosphere > Soil | place: Michigan, USA... | reverse complement strand
TGGGAAGCGATTCGGCCTCCGAACCAAGGCCGTACATTACCCAGGCGCCCATGCTCGGAAAACCGGGAATAATCCGCCCTGTCATCATCTGATACTGCGCGGCGGAATGCACCACCATGTCGGCGTGGCACGAGCGAATCACCGCTATGTCGTCGACGCACTCGGCGATGTTCGGCAGCAGGTCCGAAACTTCAATCCCGCTCTTGCCGTATCTCTTGAAGGTCCGCTTGGTGCCCATCAGCTTGGCGGAGTCCTTGATGAATTGATACTTCACTTCACCGAATTCAGCCGGGCGGGCTTGGCCATCGAGCTTGTTCAGTAGCGGCTTTGGATCGAAGGTTTCCAGATGACTCGGACCGCCGGCCATGAACAGAAAGATTACCGACTTCGCCTTGGCTGGAAAGTTTGGAGGCTTCGGTGCGAGCGGATTGTTGCTGCCTGCCTTCAACGCCTCCGCGTGCAGCATGGAGGTGTAGGCCAGAGCGCCGAATCCGCAGAACGCGCCCGTCAGAAACTCTCGCCGGTTGCGAGTAAGCCGATAGTGTTGGGCCATGGTGATCCCTCTTAGTTCACGTACAGAAACGCATTCAGATTGAAAACGGCCAGCGCAAATTCGCGCAGCGGCTGCTTCTGCAAAAACGCTACGGCGAGTTGCTTTTCCTTCAATGACGGCGCTCGTCCAGCAGCGAGACGGTACGCCAGATCAACCTGCTTTGCGTGGTCCTTGCCGGCTTCCTTGACGAGCCGATCGGCAAGCGCATCCGCCATTTGATTACTGAAATCGCCATTCAGCAACTCCAGCGCCTGCGGCGGATGCGTACTCATTTCGCGCCGCGGACAACTGATCTGGAAATCCGGACCGTCGAAAACTTCCATGAACGGGAGCCGCAAATTCCGTTTGTGCAGCAGGTAGATGCTGCGCCGGTAGTGATCGCTCTCATCGGGCGTCACGGTCCATTGTGAGGGCTTGTAGAGCAGATTTACGAGTTCCGGGTCGATTGGAACGATTACACTCGGGCCGCCCATCTTCAAATTCAGTTTGCCGGCGACCTGCAGTGCCGCGTCGCGAATCTCTTCGGCCTCAAGGCGTCTTCGCGGGAATTTCCAGAGCAGTTTGTCGTCTCCGTCTTTTTCTTCGGCGGTCTTCTCTTCGGGGCCGATCGAATCCTGCTGATACGTGCTGCTCATCAGGATCATGCGATGCATCGACTTGAAATGCCACCCGGTCTCGATGAACTGGTTCGCCAGGAAATCCAGCAGTTCCGGGTGCGTGGGACGCAGCCCCATGCGGCCGAAATCGTTTGGCGTGCCGACAATCCCTTGTCCGAAGTGATATTCCCAAATCCGGTTGACGATTACACGCGCCGTTAGCGGATTTTCGGAGTCCACCACCCAATTGGCCAACTGCAAGCGCGGCTTTGTGGCATCCTTCGGAAGTTCGGGGACATCCTCAGGGAGGAGTATCCCCAGCGGCCTTGGACCCACTTGCTGGCCCTTATTATTCGCGTCGCCACGCGCCAGCGTGTAGATTGGAGTTGCTTTTGAGGGGTCGTCGGCCACACTGAAGATCGCCGGTAGAGGAGGTGGCGGATTGTCTTTCATCTCCGCGAGCTTGGCCTGCATTTTTTCAAGCGCCGGGCCCTTCAGCTCCTTCATCTGATCGCGAAGGGCTTTCATTTCCTTTTCGTGTTCTTCGTTCTTCGCATTCCAGGCCGATTGCTGCTCAGGCGTCGCCAACGAGACGTCGTTTTCGAAAGTGCCGGCGAAGTAGGCCTGAATCCGGTAGTAATCCGTGTGACGGAACGGATCGAACTTGTGGTTATGGCAGCGCGCGCAGCCCAGCGTCACGCCGAGCAGCGCTGAACCTACAATGTTCGTCATCTCGGTTAGGGTTTCGTTCCTGCTGCTGGCCACCGCCTGGTTCCCAGCGTTCTTGCGCACTGCGCCGAGCCGCTGAAATCCGGCTGCTGTGCGCGTGATTTCGTTCTTTGGATCAATTTCGTCTCCGGCCAGTTGCTCGCGAATGAACTGATCGTACGGCTTGTCGGAATTGAAGGCTTGAATCACATAGTCGCGATACCGCCACGCGTCATTGCGAAACGTGTCGTACTCGAAGCCGTCGGTTTCGCCGAAGCGGACTACATCGAGCCAATGGTTCCCCCACTTTTCTCCGTATTCGGGACTTGTGAGTAGTTTGTCGACAAGCTTCGCCCATGCATCCGGCGATTTGTCCCGGACAAACGCGTCGATCTCCTGCGGGGTTGGCGGCAGACCGGTCAAATCGAAGTACACACGGCGAATTAGTGTGCCCTTGCCGGCCTTCGGCGCGGGCCGCAGACTCTCCTTTTTCAGCCGCGACAGAATAAATGCGTCGATGGGCGTCTTGATCCAGGCTTTGTCGGACGGGTCTGAAAACTGGGGTACATCGGGACGGGCGCGCTTCTGAAAAGACCAATGCCGATGCTCGGCAGGAGTGTACTTTTCCAGTTCAACGCCAAACAAAAACGTTGCAAAGAGCGCGGCAATTGTTCCAGCGTATTGGAGTTTCACTTAGCTGAAATTATATATCAGACCGCTGGTTTCTTCCGGAAGACCAGAAAATAGATCAGTAGCGTAATCATGCCCCCTACAGCGTTCCCGGCGAGGTCGAACGAGAACATTCCTTTGGTTCCGTGCAGAGCGTATCCCTTGCCGTCGAACCACGTCATATAGGCGATTGGGAAATTCCCGGCAGCGTTGAAAAGGCTGTAGCGCGTCGCCGCTCCCGTGGTCTCGCGGCCAATCACGTCGAGGACCAGCGTGGTGAAGTTTGTGTACGAAACACCGACCAGGAACAGATATAGCGACGAACCCCAAATGTAGGTAGCCGGTGTCATTGGGCTCACCAGCATCGCCAGATTCACCGCGGCGAAGACAAACCCGGTGAGCGCGTACATGTAAAACCGGTTGAATCGATTGCAGAGATAGCCACCGAAGACGGAGCCCACTGCGGTGATGAGCCCTCCGCCAAATCCGGTCACCCATGTGACCACAGACCCAGGAGCATTGAAATCCACCGCCACGGCCGAAAAAAGATACATCAGGGCGCCTGAGTTGAGCGGCGCTGCGAAGAACACAAGGCCGGTAAGGCCGAGGGGCGATTTCAAGGTCACCCAAATCTCGCGGAGCATTTGGCGCAGCTTGGTGCTGAACGCGACCTTGGCGTGGGGCGGTTCATTGAGCAAGAGCGCGAGGAGTGAGGGCAGCGCGACGATCAGGATCAGAACTAATGCAACACCAGTGACGGAATGTGTTTCCGCAAACCACAGGAGAAGAGCGGCGCCGAGCGCTCCGCCGCCTACGTTGCCACATTGATACCAACCACTGGCTGCTCCTCGATTTTCTTCCGGGACGGTTGTCGTCATCAGGCCGCCAAATGCGCTGCTGGCGAGCAGGTTGATTACTGATGCGGCGAACATCAACCAGGTGAGCCATCCGAGGCGAGCTGGAATTGGAAGCAGGAAAGCGAGGCCCGCGAGGCCCGCGCTCAAGAAAGAGACGAGCACGAACCAGATCTTCCTCTTCGGACCGATATCGACGACGGGCGACCAGAGAAAGTAGTAGCTGTTCGCGGAACTGATGAGCGCGACGATGCCGGCGATCTGCTCGACGGAGACGCCCTGCTTGCGCAGGACGAAGGGCATGACAATCGCCACAAACCCGTTCGAAAATATCCCGAAAGGAAGCGAGAGAGGGCCGAAGAGCCACGACGGTGGCCGGCGCAGCGTCAAAAGGAGGCCCGTGGCATGCGTTTTGGATATCATGCCACACGCTGCTTGCGCTATCATCAATTTCTACCTGCATGGAAGAAACTCCCTCGACTCAAGAGCTGGCCGTTGGTCCTCGTGTGACTACGTTGATCGTGACGCGTAATTGCGCCGATGCGTTGTCGCGGTCCCTCACCGCGCTGGCGAAGAGTGCGAATCCGGAGACGTTGGAAACCGTGGTCGTGGACATGGGATCGCGGGATGGGAGCGGCACGCTCGACGCCGAGTTCCCATCCATTCACTTGCTTCGGCTGCCAAAATATTTCGGCAGCACGAAGGCATTGAACATTGGTATCCGCACGGCGAAGGGCGAGTTTGTTCTGCTGCTTCCGCCGGGGATCGAGGTGATGCCGGATACGATTGGGCGTCTTCTGGCGCGGCTGGAATCGGACTCGGATGCCGCGGCGGTTTGCACGGGCGTTGACCAGACATATGCTTTGCCCTCCCCGGATGCGTTGAAAGAATTCTGGAGAACAGGCCGGTTTCCCGGTGCGCAATCGATTGACCCTTCAGCCGAATCGGTGACCGTTGAGTTTCCTTATGGTGCGGCCATGTTGATTCGGCGCGGGTTTCTTGCCGGCATGAATTACTTCGACGCGAAGTATGGCAATTTTGGACCGGAGCTCGATCTCTGCTACCGCATCCGTACTGGCGGGAAGAAGATTCTGGCGTTGCCGGGCGTTCGGGTGGCGGGAAAATCTGCGTTGCAGCCGGTGGAGAGCCCGCTTCACGCGGCCGATCGGGTGAATGGCGCCGCTGTTTATCTCGGAAAGGCATTGGGCATGGGCGCGGCGATTGGTTTCCGGTTGGGCGCCATATTCAGTGCGCTAGGGCATGGGGAGTTGAAGACGTTCTTCGGGCTTGTCTCAGGGCAGAAGATCGATGGGACTCAGGAGTAGCTACTTGTTGGTATAATGTAGCTACCATGGTGACCGTCGGAAGCAAGGAACTCAAGAACCGGCTGGGGAAATATTTGAAGCTGGTGCGTGAGGGCGAGACGATTCAGATTACGGACCGGGGCACGCCTGTAGGGCATATTACGCCGGTTGCGCTTTCGACTCGAGACTCCGCTGAAGAAGCGGCGTTCCGCCGGCTCATGGCATTGGGCGTGTTGACGCCTGGAACGGGAATCTTGCCAAGCCTCCGAAACGGCTTCAAGCCGGTTCGTCTGAAACCGGGTAAGTCGACTACGGAAATGATCGCTGAAGATCGCCGCTAATGCTGTATGTGGACTCGACTGTTCTGGTGAAGCGCTATGTCCAGGAACTCGAGAGTCCCGCGGCGGATGCTCTTTTGCGGCTCCGCGAACAATCGCTCTTTACCAGCATGATCACGAAGGCGGAGGTGCTTTCCGCGTTGGTCCGAGCCAGCCGGGACCGCCGGCTCGGCACTCATGGCTACAACGCGGCGAAGACAGCCTTTCTCGAGGATTGGGAGGGTTTCCGGCGCGTGGATGTGACCGCAAACGTGTTACTCCCGGTGGAGCGCCTCGTCGAGCGGCATGGTCTGAGAGGCTTCGATGCTGCTCACCTTTGTACTGCCCTGTTCGTCGGCGCACCAGACTTCGCCTGCTTCGATAATCGTCTCCGCGCTGCAGCCGCGGCCGAGGGTCTTCGCGTGCTCCCGCACCTCATTGCGACAACGTGAAGTTCACATCAATGATCGTCTGCACTTCCACCGGCTCTCCGTTGAGCAGCGTCGGCTGATAAACCCAGCGAGAGACAGCCTCGGTGGCAGAGGGCACGAGCAAGGGATGGCCGCTCACCAACTCCAGGGCCTGCACCCGGCCGTCTTTAGCAAGCAACACATTGAACCGCACAGTCCCCTGGATCCTTGCCTGTTTGGCAAGCGGCGGGTAGCTCGGGGTGGCTTTGTCAATCAGCTTTGCGGCCTGGATATTTCCTCCAACCCGAATGCGTTTTTCCCCTGGGGCTGGGGGCGGAATCACGTTGCCACCGCCGGAGTTCAATCCGATATCGATACCGGCCGTTCCGTTAGGCAACACTCGGATGCGCATGGCAAGATGCTCGTCGACAGCATTCATGGATTCGTGCAGACGTTTGAGAGCGGTGTTATCGAGGGTATCGCCTTCGTGGACGGGCAAGGCAGCCTGAAGCCGCTGCTGCATTTCTGGCGACAGGCCGCTGAATGTGAGTTGATCCAGCGTCAGGGACGACACTCCGGGCGGTAACTGCGGGACCATATGCATCGCGTTTGACGGGCCGCCATTTCCAAGGCGGAACTTAATGGTTGCTTGTAAGGTTGGCGGTAATGACCCATCCTGTACGAAGTGCCATTCGAGGGCATCGGCCAAGGCGGCTTTGCGCAGTTCGGGTGCGCCGCTGATTACCTGGGCGTCGGTCACTTCGCCTTTGTCATTGAGACTGACCTGTACGACAACGTCACCCTCCAGGTTTGGATACTTCGGTACGCCGCCGTGCATCAGCTTGAGGCCACCGGCGTCGACAGTCATACTCATTTGCGTGTCTGGCGCCTGCGCCGAAGCTTCCAGCGGGAACATCCACACGGCGACGCGTGCGGCTATCAAGGCGATTGAAAAAGCCGTCAGCAATGTGGCGGCGATGCGTCTATTCGACATGGAAACCTCCTTCAATAGGGCGGCCACCCGGCGCGCGAGATGGCGTTTTCGCAAGAACAGGGGCGCCAATGCGAGGTCGGGCTGCAACTTCGCTTTAGCAACGGCAAGCAGCGCTTCCAGATACTGCTCGCGGGATTTTGTGACTTCTACGACAGCGCGATCCACTACTTCTTCGCGCGTGAGTTGAATCTGACCGAGCAGCCACCAGATGGCCGGATGGAACCAGAAAACTGCGCGTATGATTTCCTCGGTGATGCTGAACGTCCAGTCCCGGCGCTCAATGTGAAATAGTTCGTGCAGCATCACGGCCTCTTGCGCCGTTGGTTCGAGCTTCACAAAACCGGGCGGCAACAGAATCACCGGACGCCAGACTCCGAACGTTACAGGACTGTTGATCTCGCCGGATATCATGACCTCCGCGCCGGATTCTAGCCGCAGAAATTCCGCCCGATCGCGGTACCGCCGAAGCCGTGCGAATCCCAGAACGAGCCAACCGAGACGCAGCGTCAATCCGGCCAGATACAGGCCCGTCAGCACAGTTTCGAAGGGAAATGACGACCGCGCGGGCAATTTCACCGGCACACCGCGCTGGATCGGGCCATCTTCATAGACGACGTTGGCGGCGGGCGATTTCCACGGTTGTGCGAAGGGCAGCAGTAGACAACAGGCCAGGAGCAAATGCCAGTACAGCAGCCGAGCGCGCGGCGCGCGCATCCTTACCAGCCAGGGAAGCGCCGAGCCGATGGCGACCAGCAACAGAACTTGCAAGCTATACGCGAATGCGTTGTTCATTTCGACCTCCGGATCATGCGGCTGACTTCCTCCAGGTCCTTCTCCGTCAGCTTCTCGTCTTCCACTAAATGCATTAGCAGCGGTTCGGCCGAGCCATTGAAGACGCGGTTCAGGAACTCGCGTACCATGCCGCCGATCACCTGTTGCCGCGGGCGCGCCGGCCGGTAGAGGTAGGCCCGATCCTCCTGCGACTTCTTCAGATATTTCTTCTGTTCGAGAATTTTCATCATCGTCATTACGGTGGTGTAGGCGATCTTCCGGCGTTTCAGAAGCTCCTCGTAAACGTCCCGCACCGTCGCCTGTTCGCGTACCCAGACGATTTTCATGATTTCCAGTTCCTGTTCGGTGAGCGTGCTGCTTTTTGGCCGCATACTAATTAATTAGTACTATTCGACACCCAAGTCAAGGGAAAAGTTCCCTGGATGCCCGATATAATTTTGAGACGTGTCTACTTTTCGCGCTCTTCTCTTAACTCAAACAGACGGGGTGTTCGCCGCCTCCATCCAGGATTTAGATGCATCGGCGTTGCCTGCGAATGATGTTTTGATTCGTGTCGCATACTCCAGCCTGAATTACAAAGACGGCCTGGCGGTGACCGGCAAGCCCGGCGTGGTGCGTGTTTGGCCGATGATTCCGGGCATCGATCTGGCGGGGACAGTGGAAGAATCGGCGTCGCCGGATTTCCAGCCCGGCGATCAGGTGGTGGTGACCGGATGCGGTACGAGCGAAACGATGTGGGGCGGCTATGCACAACTCGCCCGCATTCCGTCGCAATGGATTGTGAAGTTGCCGTCGAATATCAGCGAGCGGCAGGCGATGGGCATCGGCACGGCCGGCTTCACTTCCATGCAGTGTGTGATGGCGCTCGAGGCTCACGGCCTCAAGCCCGGCGGACGCGAAGTGGTGGTTACGGGCGCTGCCGGCGGCGTTGGTAGCGTGGCCGTCGCGATTCTCGGCAAGCTTGGCTACAAGGTCGTTGCGTCGACCGGCCGCACTGAGGAGCATGATTATCTGAAGGCACTCGGCGCTTCGGAAATTATCGACCGCGGCGTGCTGGCGGGAGCTTCGAAGAAGCCTCTCGACGCCGAACGTTGGGGCGGCGCGGTGGATTCGGTTGGCGGCGGCACGCTGTCCGGCGTGCTGCGTAGCATGGCGATTGGTACGAGCGTCGCTGCGTGTGGGTTGGCGGGTGGCACGGCGCTGAATACCACGGTGATTCCGTTCATCATCCGTGGGATCAATTTGCTCGGCATCGATTCGGTGCGCACGACGCAGGCGCAACGGAAAGCGATCTGGGCGCGGCTGGCGACCGATCTTCCACTTGCGCTGCTGGATGGAATGATTCGGGAAGAACCGCTCTCCAACATATTTGCTGTTGGTGAAGAAATTCTTCAAGGGAAGACTCGCGGGCGCGTGGTGATCGACTTAAATAAGTAGGCGATAATAGAGGCTTGTGCGGCATCGCCGGATTTACGCACCTCCATCGCGCTTTTGATCCGTCACGGATTCACGAGGCCACCCTCGCCATCACCCATCGCGGTCCCGATCAGCAGGGCGTTTGGGAATCGGCGGCCATTTCGCTTGGCGCTGTCCGCCTGAAGATCATCGACTTGAGCAGCGGTGAGCAGCCGATGCGTAGCGACGATGGCGATACTATCATCGTTTTCAATGGCGAGATCTACAATCACGCCGAACTCCGCGAAGAATTGGCTGCGTTGGGTCATCGCTTTCATTCGCGTTGCGACACGGAGGTGATTCTCCGAGCGTTTTTGCAATGGGACACTGACTGTCTCACGCGGCTCCGCGGTATGTTCGCGTTCGCGATCTGGACCGAGTCCAAACGCCGCCTGATCCTGGCTCGCGACCGCGTGGGTATCAAGCCGCTCTATGTCCACTATCGCGGCCAGGACCTCTATTTCGGTTCCGAACTGAAGACGCTATTCGTCCATCCGGAAATCGATCGCCAACTGGATCTTACTGGGCTCAACTACTTCCTATCGCTCAATTACATTCCGTGCCCGCACACGCTTTGCGCTGGGATTGAAAAGCTTCCTCCCGCGCACTGGCTCGAGTGGAAGGACGGCCGCACGCGCACCGGTTGCTATTGGAAACCCGATTGGACTCCACGCCCGCGTTCGCTTGGTGCGGCTAAGGAAGAGCTCGATGCGCTGATGAAGCTGTCGGTGAAGGAGCATCTTGTCTCCGATGTGCCATTGGGAATCTGGTCGAGCGGCGGACTCGATTCTTCGACGATTCTGCACTACGCTTCCGAGGTGTCGCCGTCGCGGCTTAAGACATTTTCCGTATCTTTTGCCGGCCGTTCGTTCGACGAAAGCCGGTGGTTCCGTGAGATCGCGGCGAAGTACGGCACCGATCATCATGAATTCGATCTGAATCCCGATGTGGAGCTGGCTGACGCAATCGAACAGATGGCATATTACTCTGACGAGCCGAGCGCCGACGCGGGTGCGCTTCCCGTCTGGTTTCTTTCGCGCATGAGCCGGCAGCACGTAACGGTTGCACTGAGCGGCGAAGGCGCTGATGAATTGTTCGGCGGTTACAACACCTATCTCGCCGACGGGTACGCTCGGACGGCGCGCCATACTCCGGCTTTTCTCCGGAAGGTTGCGCTCGGAGCGATGCAGATGTGGCCGGTCTCAGATGAGAAGATCGGCCTTGAATACAAAGTGAAGCGGATGCTGGAGGGCTCCCTGTTAACGCCCGAAGCCGCGCACTTCTTCTGGAACGGAACCTTTTCGGAAAGCGATCGTGCCGATCTACTGCGCGCTTCGGCATTTCGCCGGAATATGTCGTTCAGCGAAGGCGCTCCGGCGGGTCTCGGCTACTACAATCGGTTCCTGTGGACCGATCAGCGCACGTATCTGCAGGACGACATTCTGTACAAATGCGATCGGATGAGCATGGCGCATTCACTGGAAGTGCGGCCGCCGTTTCTCGATCATCGGCTGGTGGAATTCGCCGCGCAATTACCGGAAGACCTGAAGATTCGCGGCTCGTCGCTGAAGTTTATTCTTCGCGAGTTGATGCGCGACAAACTGCCCGCCTCGGTCCTGACTAGAAAGAAGGAGGGCTTCGACATTCCCGCGCACGGATGGTTCCGGGGTCCGCTGAAACCGCTGTTGCTCGCGACAATTACTCGCGGCGCGGCTGAATCAGCGGGTGTTTTCGCGTGGCCTTATCTCGAAAAAACCCTCAATGATCATCTCGAGCGCCGCGCCAACTATGGTTATCATCTCTGGGGCTTGCTAACCTTGTTCCTTTGGATCAAACGATGGGGAATACAAGCCGCGCCATTGTCGCGGAATCGCGACGAACATCTCAGCACCGTTTCCAGTACGAGCTGATCGTCGTTTTTATCGCGGCTGTCATTTATCTCGGCTGCATCATCAGCCCGCCGCATCTTCTGGACGACGTTGACTCCGTCCAGGCGCAAATCGCGCGCAACATGCTGGACTCGGGCGATTGGGTGACGGCCACGCTCGACGGCATTCCGTATCTGGAGAAATCGCCGCTCAAATACTGGATGATCGCGATTTCGTACATGATTTTTGGGGTACACGACTGGGCAGCGCGCATTCCGCTCGCTCTTGGCGTGATCCTATTGTGCTGGCTGACAGCCCGCTTCGGGATGTGGGCTTTCCCGGCCAGCGCGGGTCTTTATTCCGGGCTGATCATGGCCACCTGTGTCGGACTGTGGCTCTTCACTCGCGTCCAAATTCCGGATGCGATTCTCACTCTTACGGTCACCTTGGCAATGTGGGGGTTCCTCCGCGCGCTTGACGAAAAAGAGCAGCGTCCGCGACTGTGGGCCGCGGTGATGGCCGCCAGTATCGGCACGGGACTGCTACTTAAGGGCCTGATCGCCGCACTGTTTCCCATCGGCGCCGCACTTCTGTATCTCGGCTTCACCCGCGACCTTACCAACCGTGCGACCTGGCGCCGGCTGCATATTCCGTCCGGCATCCTCATCGCGCTGGCGATCGCGGCACCGTGGCACGTCCTCGCCACGCTTCGAAATCCGCCGTATCTCGACTTCACCATGAAGAGCGAGCCCGGACAGTATCACGGTTTCTTCTGGTTTTATTTTTTCAACGAGCACCTATTCCGGTTTCTGAACATGCGCTATCCCCGCGATTACAATACGGTGCCGCGCACTCTGTTCTGGCTGTTCCATTTGCTCTGGCTGTTTCCGTGGAGTGTCTTTCTTCCGGTGGTGTGGAAGGTGGATTTCAAGCCGATCGATCGCGCCGGCCGCACCTGTCTGCTGGCGCTTTGCTGGATCGGGTTCCTGCTGGCTTTCTTCACGTTTTCCACCACGCAGGAGTATTACTCCATGCCTTGCTATCCGGCTTTTGCGCTTCTCATCGGCACCGCAATGTTGAGCGGCGATCGATTCGTTCGCATCGGATCGCGGGTGCTCTCGGTCATCATTCTTGGCGCAACGGTAGCGATTGGGTTTGTGCTCTGGCATGTCTGGGGCTTACCGACCCCCGGCGACATTTCGAACGCGCTGACGCAGCATCCGGAGGAATACACGCTCTCGCTGGGACACATGGGCGATCTCACGCTCGAATCGTTCGCGTATTTGCGGCTGCCGCTCATTCTGGCCGGCATCGCTTGTCTGATCGGACTCGCCGGCACGCTGCGGTTTCGCGGAGTGCGAACCTATCTGGCGATTGCGGCGATGATGTTGATATTCTTCCACGCAGCCCGCTTGGCGCTGGTTGTTTTCGATCCCTATCTTGGATCGGAGCCGCTGGCGGAGGCACTGAACCGCGCGCCGGAAGGACAGCTTATTGTGGACGATCAATACTATGCGTTCTCCTCGGTCTTCTTCTACACCAATCGGCGCGCGCTACTGTTGAACGGACGTGTCAACAATCTCGTCTACGGCTCTTATGCGCCGGGGGCGCCGGATATGTTTATCGACGACGCAAAGTTCAAGCAGCTTTGGGAGACTCCGGCGCGATACTATATCGTTTGCGACAAGACGGCCATCCGGCGCTTGTCGGGCCTGGTTGGCGACGACGCGCTTCACACAGTCGTTGAATCCGGCGGCAAGTTCGTACTCACTAACCATGCGGATCTGCGTTGACGCCACGTCTCTGCTCCTGCGCAGCGCGGGCGTAAAGAACTACGTCTATCACTGGATGCTGGCTTTGCAGCGTGAGGCGAAAGAGCACGTCATTACGGCGTATCCTCTGCTCGGCGAGGTCGGCGCCCTGAATCATGAGAGCTCGGTGCTGAGTAGCTGGCAGACTCTTCCCCGCCTTGCCCTGCTGCATATTATGAATGTGCGGCTGAATCCCGGCCTCGACTACCTGATGCGGGACGTGGACGTTTTTCACGCATCGAATCAGATTCGCAACCCGCCCAAGCGGACCCGGCTCACCGGCACTTTGTACGACATGACTTGTCTGTTGATGCCGCAGAACCACACCAGCGGAAATGTACGCGCCGAGCAGAATTTCGCAGAAAAGGTCCTCACTCGCGCTCATGGGCTGATTGCGATTTCGCAGAGCACGAAGAACGATGCGGTGCGGCTGCTGCGGCTCGATCCGGAGCGCATCAGCGTGATCTATCCGGGAGTCCCGCAATCGTTCTTTGACGTGACGCGCGGCGAAGTGGCGGCGGCCTCGGCGAAATACCGGCTGGACAAACCATACATCCTGTTCGTCGGCACCGTCGAGCCTCGCAAGAATCTGGACGCGCTGCTCGATGCGTATGAACAATTGCCGGTTTCGATCAGGAGCGAATTCGATTTGGTGACCGTTGGCCCCACCGGCTGGGCGGCGGGTTCCACCGTGCATCGGTTATCGAGCGGAATGGCCGGCCTTCGCCCGCTGGGTTATATTCCGGAAGCGGATCTGCCGGGAATCACCGGCGGCGCTACCGCGTTCGTGTATCCGTCGCTTTACGAAGGGTTCGGTTTCCCAGTGGCGCAGTCGATGGCCGCCGGCGTGCCTGTGATCACGTCGAACGTTTCGTCGCTTCCGGAAGTGGCCGGCGATGCGGCGATTTTGATCGATCCGCTGAGTGCCAGTGAGCTTCGTGAAGCTCTGGTCCGCCTGCTCACGTCGCCCACGCTGCAGAAGCGTTTGACGGCCGCCGGGCTGCAGACCGCGAAGGAGTACACGTGGCAGGTTGCCGCCAGAAAATCGGCTGAGTTTTTCGATCGTTTGCCGTAGTGTTAAAGTAGGGTTTTCGCTCTAGAATGGCTTCTGCTGCACTCACCACACGATGGAATGGCGATTACCGATTCCTGATCGGCAATTTGCTCTTAAAGGATTTCCGCGTACGCTACCGGAACATGTCTCTCGGTTTCGGTTGGTCAGTGGCGAGTCCTTTGATCATGATGGGAGTGCTTACCTTCATCTTCACGCGAGTGATGCCGACCGGGAGGCCTCATTTTCCGGCATTTGTATTGTGCGGACTCGTCCCGTTTAACTTCTTCTCCATCGCGTGGGTTACCGGAACCATCTCGCTGATCGACAACGCCGGATTGGTGAAGCGCACGACGTTCCCGCGCGAGATTATACCGGTTTCCTCGGTGCTAGCAAACGTTTTGCACTTCGTCATCCAGATTGGCCTGTTGATCGCAATCGTGCTGGCGAGCGGCTATGCGCCGAATGTCTACTGGCTGTGGCTCCCTTACATTGTCGCGTTCGAGATCGTGTTCGTCGCGGGATTGGCTCTGGCTTTTTCGGCTCTGGACGTCTATATCCGCGACACACGGTACGTGGTGGAATCTGCCAACACGGTGTTGTTCTGGCTGATTCCGATTTTCTATGACCCAAACATCATTCCGCAGCAGTATCGTGAGATCTACCGCTGGAATCCATTGGCAGCCGTGGTGATGGCGTTCCGGAATATTCTGCTCGAAAACAAGGAACCGGCCATGAGCTTACTGCTACAACTCGCTCTCGGCTCAATTGTCACGTTTGTGGCAGGACTTCTTTTCTTCCGCTTGTTGAAGCGAAGGTTTTTTGATTACCTGTGAAACAAGACGCTGCAGTTACGTTTGACCAAGTCTCTAAGATCTACTCCCGCTGCACGGGGCGTAAGCTCTTGCGGAGTCATCTGGCCACCTGGATGGGGCGCACGCCGCATCAACCGTTTTATGCGATGCGAGGTGTTTCGTTCACGCTGAATCACTCCGAGAGCGTGGCGATCCTTGGACCGAATGGCGCAGGCAAAAGTACGCTGCTCAGCATGGTGGCCGGACTCTCGTATCCGGATGAGGGCACCGTGACCATCAACGGGCGCGTGGCCGCACTGCTGGAACTTGGTTCTGGATTTCATCCCGATCTCACCGGCGCGGAAAACGTAATGTTGAACGCGTCGCTTTTGGGCCTCAGCCGGAAGCGCACGTACGATATTTTCGACGGCATCGTCGATTTCTCGGGCATCGGCGAATTCATCAACGAACCGCTCCGCACATATTCAAGCGGCATGATGATGCGGCTGGCATTTGCGGTCGCGGTGAATGTGGATCCGGATATTTTGATTCTGGACGAAGTGTTCGCCGTCGGCGATCAGAATTTCCAGACGAAGTGCCAGGAAAAAGTGATGGAGTTCAAGCGGGCGGGCAAGACGATGCTCTGCGTCTCGCATGCCGCTGCGATGCTGCATCAGCTTTGCGACCGGGCGATCTGGCTCGATCAGGGTCAACTGATTATGGACGGCTCGGTGGATGACGTGATCCCGATGTACGAAGGGCGCGCCTTGCAGTCGACCATCCGGCAAAGTCCTGAACATCAATAGCTACGCAGCGAAGATTTCGCTGCGAATTACCTCAAAGGAACCATCCGCGGTCGAGATGTTTTCGCCCTGGATCTCGACGAGCGCCGGCGGAACGGTACGTGTAGAGTAAGTGGAGACGCGGATCGATCAGCTAGATATTCGGTACATTTTTGTTGGCGTACTCTTTCACCTTTTCGATCACGACGCTCGTAACGTCACTCTCGGAGAGCACTTCCACCACAATGAAGGCGGCATCCAGCAAGTACTTGGTCTTCGGCGCAGCCAGCAGAACACAAATATCCGGCAAACGATAACGTGTGCTGGGAACGCTGGATCGCAATTCAGGGACGACTTTCAGATGCGGATACTTCCGTCGCAGAGCGAAAAGAACATTGCTCTGAATCAGCGAGTGTAACCAGTCGCCTACACTGCGGTCCACAAGAACGCCATCCACGAATTCCACATCGGGGTCGTAGGAGGTGTTCAGGTATTCTTCGACTGGATATCAACGACGTTACTTCCTTCCCGCTGGCGAGCTACTGCTGCTGCTGTTGCTGTTGGCGCTTCTGGTCCTCGTCGTCTTCGCGTTCCATATACGTCGACCAATCCTCGTTCACGTTCAGTTCTTCTTCGATAGGCGGCAGCGTATCGCGAGGGGCCACGCGGACGGCCACGGCCAGTTCGCTCTTCACCGATCCCTTGAACACGCCCTTCGTGGGGGGCACGTCGGCATAGTCGCGTCCGATGGCTACGCGGATATGACGATCGCCCACGAACAGGTTGTTTGTCGGATCGAATCCGACCCATCCGAGTCCGGGCAGGAATGCCTCTACCCACGCGTGTGAAGCGCCTTCCGCCGACCGGTCCGGGTTCGTCTTGCTGTGAAAAAGATACCCGCTGACGTAGCGGCAGGGAACGCGCAAACCTCGAACGAGCGCGATCATGATGTGCGCGAAGTCCTGGCAGACGCCCTTTTGGGCCTCGATTGCCTCGTCGATCCCGGAATCGACCTGCGTGCTTTTCGGCACATATTCGAACCAGTGATAGAGGCTTGTGTTCAATTCGCGCAGCACGCGCAACGGATTGTCACGCCGCATCACGCCGAGCTTGCCGGCCAGGTCTTCCAGGGCGGGCGTAGGTTTCGAGAAATGGCTGGGCATCAGCATCTCCCAGTAGTCACCGTTGGCAACCATCGAATCCAGTTCGGACCACGCGCTGTTCGGAAGTGAGAAAGGCAACTGCACCGGAGGCTCCAGATCGACCATCGATTCGGAGACGATCACCAACTGCTGATGAGGCCCGGGCACATCGAAGTGATGCACCGTGTTGCCGAGGTAATCCCGATAAGAAGTGGCGCGCGCCCGGGGGCTGACGGAGAGTTGAAACGACAGGCAGCGCTGGTTCATCTCTGTGCGCGGATGCAGCCGCACTTCCATCAGGCTCTCGCTCACCGGTCCGCTGTACTGAAACTTCGTGATGTGCCGAATGGAGTAGAACATCTATGCCTCGAGCGCCGATTGAACCGGATAATTAATGTAGATCTGATGGATTGCGGAGTGGATGTGATTGCACTGCTTCTCGATTGATTCGAGATACGGATGCAAGCCTCCGGTCAGGATCTCATCAATCTGGCTGAACCGCAGGGATGAGCGAAGGCGGCCAGTGAGCCGATGAATCCGTTCCGGATTGCGCGCCGGCGATACGTGCGCGATGGCATTCAACCCATCGTTGACCATATCGATCGAAAAGCGGATCGAGTGTGGAAATTCGGCGTCGAGCAGCAGGAATTCCGCTATGCGGATCGACTGGATATCGGCCGTATAGACCTTGCAGTAGGCTTCAAACGCGGTACAGCTTTTCAGAAGTCCGATCCACTCCAGGTGCGCTTCCGCGGCGGACTCCAGCGGTGGATATCGGGCCGCCTCTGCGAAGTGAGCATCCAGGAGAATGGCGGTATTGTTCGCCCGCTCTATGAAGCGTCCCAACTGGATGAAATGCCAGCCCTCGCCGTGGCTCATGGTGGAGTCCGAGATGCCTTGGAACAGATGCGTCTGTTCGCGCAGGGTCTGCAGGAATTCCAACGGCTGGGTGTCCCAATCGCGCTGCGATCCGGCACGCTTCACCTCGTGAAACAGGCGGTTGATCTGCTCCCACATTTCCGAACTGATCTGCTCGCGGACCTGGCGCGCATTTTCCCGCGCTTCGTTCACGCAGTTGACGATGGAAGTGTCGCTGGAACCCTCGAACGTGAGGGCACGGGAAATATCGAGTTCCTCGAGTTTGTTAGCTTTCTGCTTGGCTCCAAGGCATCGCAACAGGTGACGCCAGCGTTGCTCGGAGGTGAGCACCGATTGGTCGAGCATCAGGTTCAATTGAACATCGATGAGCCTAGCGATGTGCTCGGCGCGCTCCAGATAGCGGCTCATCCAATAAAGGCTGTCGGCGACCCTTGATAGGATGGTTGATCCTCTGAGCGGCTAGTGCAACACCCAGGTGTCCTTACTGCCGCCGCCTTGCGAGGAGTTTACCACCAGCGATCCTTTGCGTAGCGCGACTCGCGTGAGGCCGCCCGGTACGATGGTCACCTTCTCGCCGCCGAACAGGATGTATGGGCGCAGGTCGACGTGACGGGGCTCCACCGAACCGTCGATAAAACAAGGCGCACGGGACAGCATGATGGTGGGCTGGGCAATGTAGTTGCGAGGATCGGCGTGAATGCGGTCCGCGAACTCCTCGCGTTGCTGCGCGGTGCTGTGAGGTCCGATGAGCATACCGTAGCCACCGGATTCTCCAACAGCCTTCACCACTAGCTTGTCCAGATTGTCGCAGACGTAATCGCGTTGGACCTTGTCGGTCATCAGATACGTTTCCACGTTATCGAGGATCGCGTCTTCGCCCAGATAATACTTGATGATCTTGGGCACGTAGGCATAGAGCGCCTTGTCGTCGGCGACACCGGTGCCGACGGCGTTGGCCAGCGCTACATTGCGCGCGCGATACGCGTTAAAGAGCCCGGGAACGCCGAGAATCGTGTCGCCCCGGAACGCCAGCGGATCGATAAAATCGTCGTCCACACGGCGGTAGATTACATCGACGCGGCGGAGTCCGGCGGTGGTACGCATGTAGACGACATTGTCGTAGACGACGAGATCGCGGCCTTCCACCAGCTCGATGCCCATCTGGCGGGCCAGGAACGCATGTTCAAAGTATGCAGAGTTGTAAACGCCCGGCGTGAGCAGCACGATGACCGGATCGTGACGGCCCTCCGGCGCCAGATCGCGCAAAGTAGATAGAAGCGCCTGGCTGTAATGGTCGATCGGACGCACGCCACACTTCTGAAACAGATTCGGAAAGATACGCTTCATCACCTGGCGGCTGGTGAGCATGTACGACACGCCGCTGGGCACGCGGAGATTGTCTTCGAGTACCACGAACCGGCCGTCAGGATAGCGTATGAGATCGGTACCGATGACCGTGACATAGATGTCTTTCGGTACATGCAAACCGCGCATTTGGCGGCGGAAATGTTTGCAGCTAAAAATTATTTCGCGCGGCACCACGCCATCGTTGAGGATGCGCCCTTCGTGATAGATGTCGCGGAGGAAGAGGTTGAGGGCGGTGATGCGCTGCGTGAGACCCTTCTCGATGGTTGACCACTCACCGCTGGTCAGAATGCGCGGGACGAGGTCGTGCGGAAAGATGCGCTCGGTTCCTTCGTCGCGTCCATAGACGGTGAATGTGATGCCCTGGTGCAGAAACGAGAGATCGGCTGCCTGTTTCCGGCGGCGCAATTCGTCGGCTGGCAGCTCGCGGAGCAACTCGAAGAGCTCGAGGTAGTGCGCACGCGCGGCGCCATCGGATCCAAACATCTCGTCGTACGCTTCACTGACATCGTAATTCGAAAATGGAGGCGGCAGCGTCACTGCCGTGCTAATACTCGTACTTGCCATGTGACTACCCGTCTGACCCATTGGGCGGAGCTTTCGACGGAGAAGGCGAAGCCCGGTAATATATATAAGTGAGAACTTCAGGATAGCAAACATGCGCACCAGGATTGGAATTGCAACCCTCGCAACGGCTCCGTTCTTGTGGTCATTTGCCTTGACGATGCCAGCCGGGGTTGTCACCCGGCCCGCCGCCAATATGCATTCGGCGCCCTCCGTGGATGCGGATGTCGTTTCCCAGGCTATCTACGGGACTAACATCGAGATTCTGGAACAACGGAACAACTGGGCGCGCGTGCGGACGCCGGACGAGTACACCGGCTGGATGTACAAGGCGTCGCTTTGGGTGACCGACAAACCCTATGCCGCGGCCGGGAATGTGGGGCAGGTCACCAGCCTGTTCGCCAGCATCTATCGCGAAGCGGATGTGAGGAAACACCAACCGATTGTGACCGTTCCCTTCGAGACCAGGTTGGAGGTGGTTCACGAGACTAACTCCGGCGACACCCCATGGCTCGAAGTCCGCCTTCCCGACGGGCACTTTGCCTGGATCCAACACGGCGACGTGACGATGAAGCCGGGGAAACTGAATATTCCGGAAACCATCACGCTGGCAAAGGAGTTTCTAGGCTTTCCTTATCTCTGGGGCGGCACGTCGAGCTTCGGCTACGACTGTTCGGGCTTCACTCAGATGCTCTACCGGGAGCTCGGCGTGAATCTGCCGCGCGATGCCGATCAGCAGGCGGCGGCGAATGTCTTGGCGGCGGTGGAGAAGAACAGGCTCCGTCCAGGTGACCTGGTCTACTTTGGGGACTCGGCGCAGAAGATCACTCATACCGGCCTGTACATCGGCAACGGCGAGTTCATCAGTGCGAGCACTCACGAGCGTCCGGTGATTCAGATCACCAAGCTTTCCGATCCACACTGGGCGAAGGCATTTGTGGCAGCAAGGAGACCAAAATAAATCCATACCAGCGGGCAGCGTACTGGAGTGCGCCGTCGCTGCTGTGCCTTCTGCTCTATTGGAAGGGTCTTAACGTCTGGTTCCAACAGGACGATTTCGCATGGCTCGGATTGCACTTGCAGGTTCACGATTGGCTGACGTTTCTCCATGCGGCATTCGCTCCGATGGCGCAGGGGACTATCCGCCCGCTTACTGAACGGCTCTTTTACATGGGCTTTTACAGGTTGTTCGGCATGAATGCCCTGCCCTTTCGCGCGTTCGTATTTCTCACTCAGTTCGTGAATCTTGTCCTGATCTGCGCCGTTGTCCGGCGGCTGACGCGATCGGATCTGGCCGGTTTTCTTGCCCCGGTTCTTTGGATGGTGACCAGTTCGTTGTCGGTGGCCATGTCGTGGACCGCGACGTACAACCAGATTCAATGCGCCTTCTGGATGCTGCTCGCTTTCTATCTGTTTGCGCTCTACACACAGACGGGCGAAAAGCGCTACTACTGGTGGCAATGGGCGGCTTTCGTGCTGGGCTTTGGTGCGCTGGAGATCAACGTCGTCTATCCCGCGCTCGTTGCACTCTACGCCCTGTGCTTCGCGCGCCGGTATTTCGTGCGCACATTTCCGCTCTTTGTCGTCTCCGCCGTGTACACCGTTCTGCATCGCTCCTCAGCGCCGCCGCAGACTGCGGACGTCTATCGGATGTACTTCGATGGCAGCCTGCTCTCAACGTTCTTCACCTATTGCAGATGGGCAACCGGCATTGACCGTCTGGCCATCGCGCTGATGAAACCGGCATGGCCATTTATTGCAATCGAATGTGTTGTGATCGCCGGTCTGCTGGTGGTCCTAATCGTCAAAGGCAAGCCCGCGCTTTTCTTCGTGGGCTGGTTTGTCATCGCGCTCGCGCCGGTGCTTCCGCTTCGCAATCACATCTCCAACTATTACCTGACTATTCCCTCGATTGGGCTCGCGATGCTTGGCGCGTGGGGACTCGCCTCGGCATGGGAATGCGGCCGATGGCCGGGTGTGGCCGCCAGCCTGGTCGCGCTGCTGTACGCCGGGCCCATGATCTGGGACACGCGGGCGGAAACGCGCTTCAACTATCTTGCCTCCACTCAGGTGAAGGCTCTCGTCCTTGGCGTGGAAGCTGTCCATCAAGCACACCCAGGAAAGTCGATTCTGCTTACCGGAATCAGCGACCGTCTGTTCATCACCGGGATTCGCGACGGCCCATTCCGTATCCTCGGCATCCCGAATGTTTTTGTCGAGGGCAAAACAAATCCCGTCGAAAGTGGCGACCCGCTGGTTTACGAATACTCGAACTATCATTTGAAGGACGTGACCGCCGCTTACCATACGGGTGTGGTGAAGTAGAGTGATGCGATTTCTCATCGGCCTCGTTCTCGGCGCTTTCAGCCTCGCAGGGCAGCAGCCTCGCGTTTTGATCATCGGCGATTCCATTTCCATGGGCTACACCAAACCCGTGCAGGCGCTGCTGGCCGATGTTGCCGACGTGCAGAGGATTCCCGAGAACGGAGGACCCACCATCAATGGACTCGCGCATATGGAACAGTGGCTCGCCACCGGCAAATGGGACGTGATTCACTTCAATTTCGGGCTACACGATTTGAAGATTATGCCCGACGGCAAGCACCAGGTCGAAGTCGAACAGTATGCCGCAAATCTCAGAGTCATTGTGCAGCGATTGCAGGGCACGGGCGCGAAGCTGATCTGGGCCACCACGACTCCTGTCCCCGCAGGTAAGCTCACTCCGCAGCGCATACCGGGAGACGTGGCAATTTATAACGCCGCGGCACTTCCAGTGATGGAAGCAAACCAGATCGCGATCGACGATCTTTACACATTTGCGCTGCCCCGATTGGCTGAAATTCAGCAGCCAGAAAACGTTCACTACATCGAGGCCGGATACGAGGCACTTGCAAAACAGGTCGCCGCATCCATTCGAAAATGGCTGCCTCACTCCGCCGCGGCGGCCGCCACCCGGGAGACTGCGCCGGTCAATTTTCGGAAGGAAAGCTTTTCCACACTTTCAAACGGCAGCCACTCTCCATCGCGCCAGGTCGAGTAACACCAGCGCGCCAGTATCGCCAGATGTTCCTGCCTCTCCCGGGGCGTGGCGTGCGGAGCGGCGAGCGACGAGGCGAGTTCGCGCAAACGATGGTCGAGCGGCACTGGTTGATCGCCCGTCATGGCCACGGAAAAACAAACTGGCGCGAGCCAGACTCCTTGCATCAGGAACCACAGATTCACTGAATCACGCTGCGTGGACGCGGTCACTGCGACGCCGGAAAGCCGGTCGACATCGCGCACCAGTTCATCGCGCAGCTTCACTACCTGCTCAATGCGCTCCATGCGCTTGTGCTGCCGCGCCGCCTCCTCGAAATTCAGTTCAGCACTCAAGTGGTCGCGGGCCGATTGCGTCGAGGCGAGCAGGTGCTTTCCGCTATCGGCCAGAAACTCCGAAACGCGCGCGACCTCACTCAAGTATTCGGCCTCACCCACAACCTCCTGGCATGGACGCAAGCACATATTCATCTCGCCGTAAATGCATCCAGGATGATCGGGCCGGGGCTCGAGATCCTCCGGGCAGCGGCGGATCTGAAACAAATCGAGAAACTCGTGTTCAAACTGTTCGGCAGACACCCGTGTCCGGAACGGTCCGTAATACTGCGCTTTTCCCGCGCTGATCCTTGTCATCACCTGCGTCCGTGGAAACCGGTTCGACAGAATCAGTTTCACATACGGCGGCATGCGCAGCTTTAGAAATTCGAGATAGGTTTCGGGCATGGCGGTACGCGCTTTTTCGTAAAGGATCAAGGCGGCTTCAAGGCGTGAAGCCGCTCGCCAGATCTCAATCCGAGTAACCAATCCCCTCAAATTCAGAAGCCGAGACGGCCCAGTGCGTTCGCGCAGCAGACGCTTCAGCCGGCGCCGCAGGACATTCGTCTTGCCGAAATAAGGCTCTCCTTCCCGTAAGCTAAGCTCGAAAATGCCTGGGCCTTCCTCGAGCGCTTCCAACGACGCGTCGAGCATGCCAGGATCTTCGCCGCATTCGATAATTTCGGATGACCCTGCAAACATTCAAGCGCTCGGTTGAAACATCTCCAGGAACTCTTTGCGTCCCGGAGCTGGAACGGCAGCGATCCGGAGATTCTCTGTCACATGCGCCGCATGGCTCATTCCGCACAGCGCAACCCTGACGCCGGGCACGGAACGGACAAATTGCAGAGCCCGTTGAGCGTCCGTTTGCAACCCTGGGAGATGCTCCGAAACTTCATCCGGCAGCCCCCGCGACAGCCGCGCCTGCATCAAGGACGCGCTGGCGACGGCAGTGATTCCACACCACTCTGCCGCGTCGAGCGTGGTGACCAAACCTGCCGTTGACTGTTCATTTTTCAATGCAAACGCCTCGCGCGTGGCCAAATTCACCGGAAGCTGGATGAAACGAAAATGATGATTTTTGCCGCCGGCCTGTGAAGCCAGTTCCACGATTTTTCCCAGCGAAAGTCCCTCGGCATGGCCCGCCGGCTTACGAAATCCGTCCCAGGTCGCAGCGCCATAGAACCGGATCTGATTCTTCGCGACGAGGTTTTCCAGTAGCTCGAACGCGCGCCGCAGCCGGTCGTCAAAAATCTCCCGCGTGACGTACCTAAGCTGCGCCTCCGGATTGTGCAGGTAGAGAACATCCAGCGTCTCCAGCCCCAGATTCTTTCTGCTCCGCTGGCACTGGTCGAACAGAAACGCCGGAGCCATGGAATGCATACCACCCGCAATATCATCCTGCGATAGACCCGCCGGAACCGCATTCGGCACCAGAAATCCGGCCTTGGTGCAAACGATTAGGTCCGCGCGATTGATACCTTCCCGAAAAAGGTGCTGCAGCGCGGCGCCAATGTTCCGCTCAGACCGTTGGTGCCGGTAGTTGAGTGATGTATCGATAAAGTTGATTCCGCCACGCACGGCCGCGCACACCGCTTCGGTATATGCCCGGTCGGTTTCGTCGTCCATCGCGCCAAGGTACGATCCGATTCCCAGGCTCGAAACCGGGATTCCCTGCGCCATCCGATAGAACCCTGCACCTTCCGGTTTGGGAAAACGCGAGGCGAATTGCATTTCTTGCATTGTACCCAGCCACCCGTACAACTAGGGCTTGACAACGAAAACGGCTTGCTTAAAATGGTGATAATCTATGGGCTGCGAACACAAGCGCACCGAAATGCTCGCCCGTCAGGATGGCGTCGATTATTTACGTTGCCTCGACTGCGGTCAGGTATTCGAAGCCGAGGACCTGGAACAAGTCTCGGTCTACGAAGAAGAGTAACTTCCGATACCTGTAGCGGCTGCTGTGCGATTCTAGTCATAATGATGAGCCGACGTGTCCGGCCGTCCGGGGAACGCCCTTTAAGAATTGTGGCGATCGGTGGGGGGACGGGACTTTCCGCGCTGTTGCACGGTCTTAAGCAATTGATCCGCGCGCCGGAACCACGGCGCTTGGATATCGATATCACCGCAATTGTAACCGTCACAGACGACGGCGGGAGCTCCGGCCGCCTGCGCCGCGAATTCGATGTGCTTCCGCCGGGCGATATTCGAAATTGCATGGTGGCGCTCTCTGAAGACGAAGGGGCGCTCTCACGCCTGTTCCAATACCGTTTCTTGTCCGGCCGTGGCTTGAAAGGACACAGTTTCGGAAATCTGTTTCTCACCGCAATGACGCACCTCACCGGAGATTTCGCCAAGGCGGTGCAGCTATCTTCGGAAGTCCTGGCCAGTTGTGGGAAAATCTATCCCTGCACGTCCGCCAACGTTGTCCTCGAAGCCACATTGGCCAACGGCCGGGTTGTGTCGGGCGAAACCACTATCAGCAAAAGCCGTTCTCGTATTCACAAAATCAGTATCAAGCCTCGCGCGTGCCGGCCGCTTCCGGAAACTCTCGATGCCATTCGCGATGCGGATCTCATCACATTTGGCCCCGGATCGCTTTTCACCAGCGTGATTCCGAACCTGCTTGTGAAGGGAGTTCCAGAGGCTATCGCGAACTCGAAAGCGATCAAGGCATATTTCGTCAATCTGATGTGGCAACCGGGCGAGACGACCGATTTCCGCGCCTCCGACCATCTGGCCGCTATCCATCAGCATGCGGGCCGGGCCATTATCGATTACGCGATTGTGAATACGCGCCCCATTCCAGCGCCTCTCCGCCGCCGCTACGCCCGCCAACTGGCCCTACCGGTGGAGAACGATATGGACGGACTGGCCGAAATCGGAGTGAAAGTTCTTGGCGCGGAACTGGCCACTGTCTCGGCGAAAGTACGGCATGATTCAGGGGCCATTGCCGCCGTGGCCATCCGTCTGGCTCAGGAAGCGCGCAAAAAGAGATCTCGATAAAACACAAAACATGGATCAAAGACTAACAGTCGTCATCCTCGCGGCCGGACTAGGCACGCGAATGAACTCGCGAAAGGCCAAGGTGCTCCACAAAGCGGGGGGGCTGACTCTCGTTGAGCACGTGGTCAATACTGCGGTCGAGTTGACCACTCCGGAGCGCGTGGTTGTGGTGGTAGGCCATCAGGCGGCGCAAGTGCAGGCCACACTTGCTGTTTCTCAGGTACGATTCGCGCTGCAAACGGAACAGAAGGGCACGGGGCATGCGTTGGCCGTTTGCGCCGGTGCCGTGCCGGACCAATCGGGTTTGACGATCGTGCTTTATGGAGACGGGCCGCTTATGTCCGCGGCCACGCTTCGTGACCTGGTGGACAAACACCAAAGCTCCGGAGCCGCCGCGACACTGATCACCACGATTCTCGAAGACCCGACGGGCTACGGCCGTATCCTCCTCGACCCGGCCGGCAACGTCGACGCCATTGTCGAAGAGAAAGTGGTCACGCCAGAGCAGCGCGCTATGCGTCTGATCAATTCCGGTATCTACTGTTTCAACTCGGAGTTGCTCTGGAAATACCTCCCGCAACTCAAAGCAAATCCCGTATCCAAGGAATACTACCTCACCGATTTTGTCGAGATCCTCAACCGTGCCGGACATAAGGTCCGCCCGTACCAGCACCCCGATCCGAATGAACTCATGGGCATCAACACGCGGCTGGAGCTTGCCGTGGTGGATAAGATCTTTCGCGAACGGAAGGTACGGCAGTTGATGCTTGATGGCGTCACCATCGAACGGCCCGAAACCGTCACGATCGACATGCAAGTGAAAATTGGCATGGATACGGTGGTCGGGCCGTTCACGCAGATCCTGGGCGCCACGGTGATCGGCGAGGACTGCGTCATTGGAGCGGGCTCCATCATCAAGAATTCGCACGTGGCGGAGAACGTCGAAATTTCCCCCTACACGATGATCGACGACTCCCACCTGGAGAAAAAGGCCGCGGCCGGACCTTTCGCGCGCCTTCGCATGAACGCCCACGTAGAAGCCGAGGCTCACATCGGAAACTTCGTCGAGCTAAAGAAAACCCGCCTCGGCGCGGGCGCAAAGGCGATGCATCTTGCCTACCTCGGCGACTCCACGATCGGAGCCAAGACCAATATCGGCGCCGGTACGATCACGTGTAATTACGACGGCGCGAAAAAGCATCAGACCACGATCGGCGCTGGGGCTTTCGTAGGCAGCAACTCCACGCTGGTAGCGCCGGTGGAGGTTGGAGAAGGAAGCTATATCGCCGCCGGATCGGTGATCACCAGCGCGGTTCCCCCAGATGCACTCGCCATCGGCCGGGGACGCCAGGAAAACAAGGAAGGCTGGGCCAAGCGGCGGCGCGAGAAAACTGCCGCGAAACTCTGATATTGTGCCTGGGCGAAATCCGCCGGCTTACTCTTCGTCGCTTCAGTCATTTTGCACGCTCAATCGGATTGGAAAGTCGTCCAAAAATGGCCGCCTGTCCTAGGTCCGGGCAGATTCGAATGGCCATCTTCGGTATCGCTCGGAGGCGGAGTCAAATTCGAACGCCCGTCCGCGGTGGCGGTCGATAGCGCCGGGCGCGTGATCCTGTTCCATCGCGGCGAGCCGGCGCTTGTTCGTCTTCGTCTGGATGGGACACTCGACAAAGCCTGGGGCACCGGGTTCATCATGGCCCACGGAATTAAGATCGCGCCCGACGGCAATATTTGGGTCACCGACGCGAAGAAGATGGTCATCATCAAGTATTCGCCCGATGGTCAAGAGTTACTGACAATCGGAACACCCGGCAAGAACGGCAACGATCGCACCCACTTCGACGGTGTTGCCGATATTGCCTTCCAACCTAACGGCGATTTCTACGTCGGCGACGGTTATCAGAACACGCGAGTCATTAAGTTCGATAAGAACGGAAAATATCTATTCGAATGGGGTAAGAAAGGGACCGGTCCGGGCGAATTCGTTCTGCCCCATGCAGTGGTCCTCGACTCTCAGGGACGCGTCTACGTCGGCGATCGTTCAAACAAACGCATCCAGATCTTCACACCTGAGGGGAAGTACATCACCGAGTGGCACACTGGCTCGCCTTACGGCCTGGCTATTTCGCCAAGTGGAGATCTCTGGATGGCCGACGCTCTCACGAACAAGGTCAGCCGGATCGATCGCCAGGGAAAGGTCGTCGAATGGTTTAGCCCGCCCGACGACGGCGGCGGTATCGCCAACGGCGGTCCGCATCTCATCTCTTTTGGCCTGGACGGTTCCATGTACATCGCCTCGCCATCTCGCGGATTTGTGTGGAAATTTGCCAAACGGTAGAGCTTATTTCTTGTTCTGCGGGGACCGGACGATGATGCGGACAGCCACATCGCCGTCTTCCGAACTCTTGAATCCCACGGTGACGCGCGCCTTCACCCTCAGTTTGCCTTCCACTTTTGTATCCGCCTTGATCAGGAAGCTCCGACTCTCGGCCGGTTTTCCCAGCACTGCCCGCGAGACGGTCAGCCGACCCTCGGGAAGCTGTTGAACTATGCCGGAGAAGAACTCATAGGTAGTTTCTTCAGTGGTTTGCGGTGCGCGTTGCTTCTCCTCTTGCTGCCCCGGCATGAGGCCGGACATGATGAACGCGAGGATGCAAACCGACAAGAAGCGCCGCATTATCCAGACTATGGAAACTGCATGAAACCGACGTGAAGCGGTGATTAAAGTTTACTAATTAACTTACAACACTAACACCGGATGGTACAAATGTGGCAGCTTCGCTTGTCCGATGGCGATCAAATCTCCCTCCGGCGAGATCGCTTTGACAAACTGGGCATCCAGTTGCGCACGGAACGGCGACACACGGAAATCGCGGCCCTGACGAATGAATCCCGCCGTAGCCGAATCCACTTGTTCGGTGGGAAACTCGGGAAGCAGGTCGGCGCAAGGGATCAGGGCATCGCCGATTCTGCCCTCGGATGCCAGTAGGCCGAGATCCTCCAGCGTCCGTGCCATGGCCAGATCGAACCCACCCGACGCGGTGCGCCGCAAGATTTCGAGCCATGCTCCACAACCGAGGGCCTGTCCTAAATCATGAGCGATGCCTCGCACATATGTTCCCGGCGAACAATGGATGCGCACTTCGATCTCGGCGCCGCCGCAGCGCAGCAACTCGATAGAGTAGATCTCCACCTGTACCGGCTTCAACTCCACCGGCTGATTCTTTCGAGCAAATTTGTAGGCCGGCACGCCTCCGATCTTTTTCGCTGAAACCTGCGGGGGTACCTGGCTGATAATGCCTCGGAATTTCGAGAGTGCCTGCTCGATCTCGCCCGCATCGAACTGCACATCGACATGTGGAGATGACGCCGTTCCTTCCGCATCATAGGTATCGGTTGAATGCCCGAAGCGAATCGTGCCGTCGTAAGTCTTATCTCCGCGGCTGAAAAACTGCGCCAGACGCGTCGCCCGTCCGACCACCATCGGCAGCACGCCGGTCGCCGCCGGGTCGAGCGTTCCGAGATGTCCTACTTTCCTGGTGTCGGTCAACCTGCGAAGACGGTTCACCACATCGTGGGACGTCCAACCAGCCGGTTTATCGACAACAATCAGTCCATCCATGCCTTTTCAATGTAACAGTAGGCTACATTGGTAAACTCGAAAAGGTGGAAGAAGAAGTAATTGGCAAAGCGTACGACGGCCGCTTGATGCGCCGTCTCCTGACATACGCTCGACCCTATCGCAGCACAATCGTGCTTTCGCTGGTCTTCCTGATCGCCGATTCGCTACTTCAGGTGGCCGGCCCGCTTCTCACCAAACTGGCGGTCGACCGCTATCTGGTCCCGAATCCCGGGCGTGCTCCGAACATTCTCGACCCGCATCTGTCCAGCGATCCGTGGACCGGAATCACGCAGATCTCGGCCCTATATCTCGCCACGCTGATCGGCATCCTGTTTTTTGAATTCGCTCAGACCTACCTCATGCAATGGACGGGCCAGAATGCGATGTCCGATCTGCGGCGCGAGATCATGGATCACCTCCAGAAGCTCGACATTCCGTTCTACGATCACAATCCGGTGGGCCGGTTAGTCACGCGCGTGACCACCGACGTCGACGTGCTGAACGATCTTTTCACGTCGGGCCTGGTCACGATTCTCGGCGATCTGCTGATGCTCGGCTTCATAGTAGTCGCGATGCTTGGTATGAGCGTGAGCATGACGGCGTTTATGCTGGCCGTGCTTCCGATTGTGGTGCTGCTGACCACTATGTTCCGGCACGCGGTGCAGGGCAGCTATCAGCGCATCCGCATTGCCGTCGCCAAAATTAACGCCTATCTGCAAGAGCACGTCAACGGCATCGCGGTGCTGCAACTGTTCAACCGTGAAGAGAAGAGCAAGGAGGAATTCGAACACATCAATCGCGAGCACATGGTGGCGTTCAAGGATTCGATCTTTGCCTATGGTTGGTTCTATCCATCGGTAGAATTCTTCGGCATGCTTGCTTTGGCGCTGCTGCTGGCCTGGGGCGGCTTCCGCATTCGCGGCGGAGCGTTATCCCTCGGCGCATTGATCGCCTTCTTTCAGTACGGAATGCGTTTCTTCCGTCCGATTCAGGACTTGAGCGAAAAGTACAACATCCTACAGGGCGCCATGGCCGCGTCGGATCGCATTTTCAAATTGTTGGACACTCCGCCGGTGATCGTCAGTCCGCCGGTCACCAAGCCTATATCGAAACTGCCGGTCTCGATTGAATTCGACCACGTCTGGTTCGCCTATCGCGACGAAGACTGGGTGCTGCAGGACGTCACGTTTACCATCGCGCCGGGAGAAACCATTGCCGTCGTGGGCCACACTGGCGCAGGGAAAACCACGATTACAAGCCTCCTGCTGCGTTTCTACGACGTGCAGCGTGGCCACATCCGCATCGGAGGCGTGGACATCCGAGAGTTCGAAATTCGTCAACTTCGCCACCAGTTCGGTATCGTTCTGCAAGACCCGTATCTCTTCACGGGAACGATCGCCAGCAATATCCGGCTCGGCACGAACCAGATTTCAGATTCCGCCATTGAAGCCGCCGTTGAAAAGGTAAATCTGAAGGATTTTATCCAGGCGCTCAGTGACGGCCTGGCTCACCCGGTTCGTGAAAGAGGCCAGGGAATTTCCACGGGCCAGAAACAGCTCATCAG
>Ga0105237_10001515_pt1 | contig 30472 bp, 31 predicted proteins | sample KBSC24metaG_FD_81520 | JGI IMG/M metagenome (GOLD analysis project Ga0105237, IMG submission 81520) | Corn rhizosphere microbial communities from Kellogg Biological Station, Michigan, USA - KBS C2-4 metaG | ecosystem: Host-associated > Plants > Roots > Rhizosphere > Soil | place: Michigan, USA... | reverse complement strand
CGTGGAGGAAAAGGGCTCTCTTCCGATCGCCGCGCCGAGTTGGAAAAGGCGAAGGAGCTACTTTCCAAGAGAGTGCATCGCGAAAGAGAGTCGAAACAACACTGAGCGCGGGTCAGGCGGCGGGCAGCGCTACGCGCCCTGACCCTGCCCACTCCACGCCACGAGCGAAAAGGGTACGAAAGTTCACGTCTTCCAAATTTGGATTGGGCTCGTTCTTCCAAGTGTGGCCCAGCATCGTGACGTAAACCCGTCCGCGTTCCCAATTTCGCACCCAATCCATCGGCTCGCGCTCCTTCGAGTCTTTCGACCAGGCGTAGGTGAGAACATGTACTTCCTTCTCGACCGCGCCGTGCCGCGGATTTGCCAGCGCATGCTGTCCATGCGTTAATTGCTCTGATGGATGCATCCATTGTTTCGGCATTCCTTTCGTAATCGGATGCATTGTATCCAGCACCGTCATCTCAAAGTCATGACGCGGTCCATGGCCCGGCTGGAATCCCATACCCGCCGGCACAATTGCAACCCGCTCGTTCTCATCGACGATCAACCCAGGCCCAAACGACTTATCACGCCAGCCCAAGCCGATAATTTCGTTGTAATCATCCCACTTCAGAAATGCATTGTTGGCGGCGTGATAGCTGACGAAACCGCCGCCTCCCCGGAGATAGGTTTCAAAATCCTCTTCCACCCGCTGCGGCCAGCGAATGCCGTCCGCCAGATGGCCGCCGTTAAAATTGCTGACAACCACGTTGTACGGCCCGAAGGTAGGCGTCCAGGAATCCCATGCGCTTGCAGGCGCTTCACGCGGAGGCGTGGTGGATACATCGACACGAAAGCGTCCCGAGGCTTCAAGAATTTCGCGAATCGCACGCGTACCCGCCTGCCAGTCGTGATTGTTGATCCCATCGATGACAAGAACAGAGATCTTCGGTTCGGCCCGAGCGAACGACGCAACGAGAGGAGACAGCACCACGCTTCGGCGGCTCAACATCATGTTCATTCCGGGAACATTTTACATCACAGCCGTGAAACTGATAATAATAGTCAGCATCATGCGTGCTGTAGCCGTACTACTTCTAGCTGTGCCCCTGTTGGCACAACACGGGGCTTATCTCAATGAATCGAAAAACCCCGCCATTGGCAATCCTGCGTCCATCGCCCTTGGGGCCAAGCTCTTTGCAACATCCTGCGCGGCCTGCCATGGACCCGACGGCAGCGGAGGCCGCGGACCCAACCTTGTGCGCCGCGCCGTGTGGCACCCGCTGAGCGACGAAATGATCTTCAGCACTATCCGTAACGGAGTTCCCGGCGCGGACATGCCGCCCACCAAGCTCGAAGACGATCAAACATGGAACCTCGTAGCTTTCATTCACGCGTTGACCGGTCCAGCCAGCGAGAACAAAGTACCCGGAGATGCGGCGGCTGGCGAGAGCCTTTTCTGGGGCAGCAAAACCGGCTGTTCCAATTGCCACTCCATCCGCGGCCGTGGCAGCCGCATGGGTCCCGATCTCACCAATATTGGCAGTCAGCCACTCGCAGTGATTAAGGACGCCCTCCTCTTTACCTCCCGCCGCCTCACTCTTGCCGGCAAAGAGGGAGTAACAGTGACGATGAAAAATGGCGGCGTAATTAAAGGCATCGCGCGCAACCGCAGCAACTACGCCCTACAGGTGGTCGACGCCAAAGGCGAACTGCACCTGATCTCAATGGACGACGTCAAGGAACTGATAGTGCTCGATCACTCGCCGATGCCAAACGACTACGGCACGCGTCTTTCCGCCGGCGAAGTGCGCGATTTGTTGGCGTATCTAGCCCATCAGACGGTGCGCGGGTCGCAGATAGCCTCTAATGGAGCCAGGAATCAATAAATGAAGTCGACATTGTTCGTCATCACCTTGTTCTGTGTTTGCGCCAATGCGCAGGTTCGCTACGAAGATATTCTGAAGGGCGCCTCCCGGAATTGGCTCACTTACGCCGGGACCTATCAAGGCTCGCGCTACAGCCCGCTGAAGCAGATTACGCCCGAGAACGCTGGATCATTGGTGTCCAAGTGGGTGTACCACGTGCCGAACGCGAACGGTTTGCGGACATCTCCCATCGTCTACAACGGGGTGATGTATGTCACTAACTCGAATTCCGTTTACGCCCTCGACGCGCGCTCGGGCCGGCTGGTCTGGCAATACGTCGACACGCGTTCGAAGAAGGGGGGGGTGAATCGCGGCGCGGCGATTCTTGGCAATTCGGTTTACTTCACCACCACCGACAACTACCTCACGGCGCTCGACCGCCAGACCGGCGCACTCCTCTTCAGCAAGCAGTTCGCCGACGCCGAGAAGGGCATCACCTCGACATCGGCGCCGCTGATCGTGAAAGACAAGGTCATCGTCGGCAGCGCCGGTGGAGATAGCGGAATGCGCGGTTTCATCGCGGCTCTCTCGGCCACCACCGGCGAGGAAGTCTGGCGCACATTTACCGTTCCGGCAAAAGGCGAACCCGGCGCAGAAAGTTGGGGCGACTTAGTCGAGTGGGGCGGTGGCGGAACCTGGTTATCCGACACCTACGACCCCGCGTTAAACACACTCTTCTGGACCACGGGAAATCCATGGCCGGATTTCAACGGGACGCCGCGCAAGGGGACGAATCTCTACTCCTGCTCGCTCATCGCACTCGACTTGGATACCGGGAAGATGAAGTGGTATTTCCAATTCACGCCGCATGACACGCACGATTGGGATGCGCAAAGCTGGCCCGTGCTGATCGATATCCCATGGCACGGCCAAACCCGCAAAGTAGTGCTGCACGCGAATCGAAACGGCTTCTTCTACATGCTCGACCGGACCAATGGCGAGTTTCTCCGCGCTACCCAACTGATCGACAATGTCACCTGGGCAAGCGGAATCGACGACCAGGGCCGCCCGGTGGAACTGCCAGGGAAAGAGCCGAATGCCGACGGTAACTGGGTTTGTCCAAGTGTGAAGGGCGCGACGAATTGGATGGGCCAAAGCTATAATCCTGGCACAGGGCTGTTGTATTTACTGACCCTCGAGCAGTGCGGCATGTACACAAGTTCTTCGCAGAAACCGGTCCCCATGAAAAACTTCGGCGGCGGCGGAGCTACGGAAGAAGGAGGGCAAGTGTTCCTGCGAGCAATGGACCCCAAGACCGGAAAACGCGTCTGGGAATATCCGATGACCGGGTCCGGCCGCATGTGGACTGGGGTCGTATCGACCGCCGCCAACATACTCTTCAGCGGCGATGATGACGGACACATGATCGCACTAGACGCGCGCGATGGAAAACATCTCTGGCACTTCAATATGGGCGAGGGTCTAACGGCGTCGCCGATTACATATGAAGTTGACGGTAAGCAGTACGTAGCTATCGCTTCGGCCACAGCGATTTTCAGCTTCGGATTATTCGAACCAATGAAGCCAATGGCAACGCCAAAGGTGGTTGTGCAGCATTAGTCGACTTGGATAAAGAGGCGGCCGAGCGAGCGAATACGACCGAAAGCCGCCGGCGATAGGAAAACCTGGTTGCAGCTACGAACAGGAATTCATTGGCAAACTCTGGGCGAGGCGTTTTATTTGCGTGCATTCGCGGCCAACAAATCGTGGACCACATCCCACACCCACCGCAGAAAAAACCGAGCCCTCAGTCCAAGCGGCTCCATCATCCACGGCGGCTTCACGGGATGATAAAGCTTGTTCGTTTGCCATCCAGGCTTCGTTCGCGATGGCCTGTACCGTAGAGTGCCAAAAATACTTAACCGGCCGTTCCTGAAACCGCGCGCAGTATAGACCCCATCGCCAAAATCCAGCAGCTTGAACTCACCCTGGGACAGTAACGTAGGCAGCAAGACTTCCGTAAAACCCTCCCACCCGTCCACCTGAGACTCATGGATGAACTCCAAAGCACGATTCGATAAGCGATGAATCACATTGAAGCACCGCAACCGACTCTCTCCCGGAATCGCCTTCGTAGGATGCCGAAGACTCTCCCAATCCTCCCACCCCGGCTCCTGATCAAAGCGGCGAACGTGACTCGTAATGAAATCGTGATCGCACTTCTCATACGAATCGAGCAACGTCCGCCAGTCACCCGTGTAACGCACGTCATACTCCACAACCCAATAAAAATCGTACTCGCGATGCTCCAGGAAAAAATCCAGAATTGGGAAATGATGGTGCTCGAGCAGTCTTCGTCCCTTCATCTTCGGATAGGGAAGACGGAAGACCTGCGCCTCATCGAATAAATGGCATTGCGGATATCGCGCAGCAACCGCCGCCGCATTCGCCATCGATCGATCCACCAGCAACCACACGTCACCCGAAACAGCGGAGATCTTCTCGAACTCCGCCCGGATTTCCGGTCCCCAAACATGCGTCAACCAAAGTAAGGCAGATCGGCTCACAAGGTCAGCTCAGGCTCGCATCGGCTGCTGCCTTGCCGCCAAGAATAGAGTGGTCCATGTTCAAATACTCCCACTCGCCGAATCGTCCCTTTGTCACAATGCTGAGACTTTGCAGGTGCTCCTTGATAGTCTCCGTATTTTCGCCATGCCGAAGATCGTAAATGATATATGCCGGGTCCAGCGTAACCACCTCGGCCACCTTCGGACGCGCATCCTCTTTGAGAACGCCAACCCTTTTCAAATCCTCCAGAGTCCGGTGGACCAACTCAGCCCGGATGCGCGGCCGATAAACGGACTCGCTAATCTCAGCCTGGATCGAACTACACCCCGTGGGCGCCATCCAAGGCGAAAAGTGCGACGGAAAACTGATTCGGTGAAAAATCGTCTCCTCACTTGAAAAATAAACCCAATGCATGCGGCCCGTGGGCGCGAGCATGTTCTCTTCCACACCAATATTGACCGTGTGTACAGCGTTGCATTTTAGCTCCGCCGCACACTGCCGGATGGCGGCAGGCACGCCCTCGCCAAGCAGCTCCACCAGCGCGGGCAGCGGCAACGTGGAAATCAAGCGGTCATAGCTGACGCGCCGCCCGTCCACGAGCAAAATCTGATGCCGCACACCATCGATCGCGGCCACCGTGGAATTGAACCACAGCCGCTCCACCGGAACATGGCGCAAGAACGCGCGCGCAAGAGCCTCAATGCCACCCTCCTCCGGATACCAGAATTCCTGATTCGGACCGAATTTCTTCGTCGGATGTTCCAGCGCCCCCAACAACACATCCGCCAGGTCTGGCAGCGGCACCCGATCCGCAATCCAGTGGTAGCTCATCTGCTGGAGATCCCAAGCCCATTGCCGCCGGTTGTACGGGATGAGAAAATTCTCAGCCATCCCGCGGCCATACGTCTGGTAGATCCAAGCCTCAAAATGAGCGGCCTTCGATTGTCCGGCCCCCTGCGCTTCAATGAGTCCAAGGATATTCTCGACAATTACCGCCGGCGGTAGTCCGTATTGATTCATCTGGTACGGATACTCGGTATACACGCCGTGTGAGTAGCAATAGCTAAGACGAGTCTGTTTGCGAGTATTTCCCGGAAGCAGCCGGTCGCAAATCAAATCGGTCGCGTACGGGTCGCGCGAATAGAGAATGTGAATCGAGTGGTCAAACGAGAACCCGCCATACGTTTCCGTGCGCGCTAATCCACCGCCTCGTGAATTGCGCTCTAGAATCAGGTAGTCGCTCTTGTCGTTCAAATGATAGGCCGCCGAAAGTCCGCACAACCCGGCGCCCAGAATCACTACAGGAGAATTCATCAAGCCACCGGGAGAGTGTAGTAAGTCCCACCCTCTCGCGGATCATACCCAAGCAGCGAACGCGCTTTCTCCGTACTCAACAGACACTCGTTTCCGGTAGTGTAATTCGGGACACGCGGATATCTCTTCCGCAAAAATTCCTGAATATCTACGATGCTCTTATCCACCGTGCGGTCGGCCAGATGAAAAACGTCGAACCCGCGAGCCGGATCGGCCTCAAGCGCGCAAGCAAAACCAGAATTCGTATTCTCAATCGACGTGCTGATATAAAAATTCCAGTCGTACCCGGAGCGCATGCCGGGAAACTCCAGACGCAAAGAAATTGCCTGTGTGCCGCCGCTCTCGCAGCGCTGCGCCAGGCAGCGTTCAAACTCTCCCTTCAGAAATCCGTACGTCGTCTGCCCCTCGGCCATCGTCGGAAGGTAGTTAGTCTCAAGTATCGGGAACTGGTCAGGCCAGCCGCCATTCCCAATCCCATAAATTTGATACGAAGACGCGAAGATGAATTTCGGAACTCCCGCCTCACGTGCCGCTTCAAACACATTCACAGAAGCATCGTAGTTGATTCGCCGGTAGTCTGCCTCGGTCATTCCCCGAACATGCTGGTGCGGCAGCGCAGCCAAATGGATCACCGCATAACTTCCACGGAACCGTTCCGCCAGCCGGCCAACAGGGTCATGTATATCGTCCGCCGCCGGCCGAATCACGCCAACGGACGCCAGCGTTTCCTCCATCGCACGCATTCCGCGCCGCAGCAGAATCGCCGATAGATAAGCGGGCCGTGCGGTCCAAGTTCCAAAGTATCTGCCCTGCAAAACGTCCACCAAGCGGCCCTTCCTCCGATCGAACACGTCCACACGATAACCGCGTTCGCGAAGCCCGCCCTGCAGGAGCCGGCCGACGAACCCGTTACCGCCCGTCACAGTGATGATCTTTGCCGCTGCCATGTCACATTCTAAACTGGTACGAATGAACCTCGTTCTCGTGGGCGCCTCCGGACACGCCAAACTCGTCGCCGAGGCGGTTGAAACAGACGGACGGAATCGGATTGCAGGCTTGGTCGACAGTTTCAAGTGTCCCGGCCCAACCGATCTGGACCACGATATCCTCGGAAGCATCGCCGACCTGCCGAAGATTATGCGCCGCTACGACGTCGGGGGAGGACTTGTGGCCATCGGAGACAATTGGACGCGCGCCCGCATTGCGGCCGAGATTCTCAGCGTCGCCCCAGGCTTTACGTTCGTGAATGCGGTACACGCCGGGGCGCAAGTCAGCCGGCGCGCGGTCATTGGAATCGGAAATGTTTTCATGGCTGGCGCCGCCGTCAATGCCGGTTGCACCATTCACAACGGCTGTTTTGTGTCCACCCACGCTTCTCTCGATCACGACAGCGTGATGGAAAGCTACTCAAGTCTCGGCCCTGGAACGACCACCGGCGGCAACGTGAAGGTCGGCCCCTATACTGCCATCGCCTTGGGCGCAAACATCGTCCACGGCGTTTCCATCGGAGAACAAACCGTCGTCGGCGCGGGCGCCCTAGTACTTGACGACATACCGGGCTATGTCGTCGCGTATGGTATTCCTGCTAGGGTAATCAGAACGCGCGTTGCTGGCGATAGATACTTGTGAGCACAGTATTCCCTCCGTTGCGAAGCTTGAAAGTGAAGGAAGGCCTTCCGCGGGTGTTCGTCGATTTCGGCCTTGTGCAGCTATCGATGATCATCGCGCTGGCCGTCTGCGTTTTCTATCACGCCGCCGTCGGCCAGATCGCCCAGGCCTCCACGGTGATTCAGATCGTCAGGCGCTACTACTTCCATGATTTCTGGGCGCTCTCACTGGTCTTTCCGCTGGTGTTTCTGCTCAACGGCTTTTACACCCGCTCCCGTTCCTACACCAGCCGCTACAAAGCCCTGGTTGTGTTGCGAGGCGTCGGGCTGAGCATCCTGGTATTTCTCGCCGCGAATTATCTGTTATTCCGCGAAGCATTGGCCCCACGCAGCGTCACTCTCGTGTTCTGCTGTCTCGTCATGTTCAGCCTGACCGCCGTACGCTACGGCAAAGCGGTAATTCAAAGCCATTTCGAGATTCGTCCGCGAACCGCACAAGTGAATGGAGCTTCCCTCGGCCCGGTGCTGGTGGTCGGCGGTGCGGGCTACATCGGCTCCATCGTGGTCCGGCAACTCCTCCAGGAAGGGCGCCGCGTGCGAGTGCTCGATAACCTGCTCTACGGCGACGCAGCCATCGCCGACCTGCGCGGCCAACCCGATTTTGAACTGATCACGGGCGATTGCCGCAATATTCAAAATGTGGTCAAAGCGGTGAAGGGAGTCGACGCCATCATCGACCTGGCGGCGATCGTCGGCGATCCGGCTTGCGAGGAAGATCGCCAGATGGCGCTCGAAATCAACTACGCAGCCACGCGAATGCTGATCGAAATTGCCAAAGGCAACGGAGTAGGCCGGTTCATTTTCGCGTCGAGTTGCAGCGTCTACGGGGCCACTGACGAGGTAATGACCGAGCTATCGGAAGTGGCGCCCATTTCCCTCTACGCGCAGACCAAAATCGATTCCGAGCGAGTGCTCCTCCAAGCCCGTTCCGAGAGTTTCCATCCCACCATCCTTCGGCTGGCTACCGTCTTTGGCCAATCTTACCGGCCGCGATTTGACCTCGTTGTGAACCTTCTCTCGGCGAAGGCCCACCAGGAAGGCATCATCACAATTTACAACGGCGATCAATGGCGTCCCTTCATACACGTGCGCGATGTCGCCGCGGGTCTCATCGCAGCACTCAAAGCGCCCATCGACTCCGTGAGCGGCGAGGTATTCAACCTCGGCGACACGCGGATGAACTGCACGCTGGCGAGTCTGGGTGAAAAGATCCGCCTGGCATTCCCGGCCACGCGCGTCGAACCGCTCGAGAATTCCGACCGCCGCAACTACCGCGTTTCCTTTGAAAAGGCCGCTCGCCTGATCGGTTTCCAGTGTGCTATCTCCATTGAAGAAGGAATCACCGAGATCAAACGCTTCCTGGAACACGGCGGCGCGGTCGATTACCGCGACGCGCTGTATCACAATCAGCGCTATCTCCACAGCGTGGGAAGTCCGACGGCGAACGCGACCGACACGAACGTAATGGCTGCATTCGCGGCTGCCCCCGCGCCGGCAAGCGCCATCCCGGGAAATTCCTGAAATGCTCCGGTTCCTGAGGCCATCGCTTCCGCCGCTCGACAGCGTGATCGAGCATTACCGCGCCGTCTACGAGAGCGGAATGATCACCAATGCCGCCCTCGTCGCCCGATTCGAGGCTGCTGCCGCGGAACGGATCGGTGTCAAACATTGCGTTGCAGTCTCGAGTTGCACCAGCGGTCTGCTCCTGGTGCTGCGAGCGCTCGATCTCGAGGGCGAGGTGATCCTGCCGAGTTTCACATTCTTCGCCACCGGACACGCGGTTCTGTGGAACCGTCTGCGGCCCGTCTTCGCCGATTGCGATCCGGAAACCTGGAATATCGACCCGGCCAATGTGGAGGCCCGGATTACCGAAAGGACCTGCGCCATCGTGGGCGTTCACCTCTATGGCAATCCATGCGCGGTAGACCGGCTCGGCGATCTCGCTCAAAAGCACAACCTGCGTTTGGTATTTGATGCCGCGCACGGCTTCGGAAGCGTGAGTCAGGGCCGCCCGGTCGGGCAATTCGGAGACGCCGAGGTTTTTTCCTTCACGCCGACCAAGACGCTTGTCTGTGGCGAAGGTGGGCTGGTGGCCACCAATGACGCTCTACTGGCGCACCGCATTCGGGCAGGCCGGAACTATGGCGATCTTGGAAGCTATGACCCGGAGCTGCTGGGATTCAATGCGCGCATGCCTGAATTCCAGGCAGCCATGGGATTGGCTGGTCTGGAGCATGTGGACGCCAAAATTCGCCGCCACAATGAAATCGCCGCACAATATACAACGGAACTCACGAAAGCGAAAGGACTGGCCGTCCCGGAAGTGCGGGCCGACGATCTCTGCTCGTTCAAGGATTATTCGGTGGCAGTCGATCCGGAAATTTTTGGACTGACGCGCGATCAACTGGCGGCGGCGATGCTCAAAGAGAGCATCGAAACTAAAAAATACTTCTATCCGCCGCTACACCAGCAGAAGCTTTATCGGGAATATGCAACTTCGCTGCCGGTAACGGAGCGAATATCGAGTCAAGTGCTCAGTCTGCCGATTTACGAATCGATGACTGACGAAGACGTCGAGCTCGTATTAACGGCGGCGCAGACCGTAGCCGGCCAAAAGCAACAACGCTGAGGCAGCACCAAACAGGGTGGCCGGTTCCGGAGTTTCCACATCTGCTGCATCCACAAAGAAGTTGGCTCCTGGGGTCACCGAATAGATCGTGATCTCATTGGCGGGCGCGTTAGTCGGATCGTTCTGGCTGATCAGTTGTTCCCAAACGCCAATCGTGCTCGTGAGTTGGTTCGCCGCAGCGGGATGCGTACCTCCGCCATTTCCCACCCCCACTCCCACCTGGCCGGAAACCACGTAGATCCAGATGCTCCAGACAACGTCCATCGGCCCCGCATTTAGCGGAAGAGACTGCTGGTAAATGCCGGATCCTGGCGAGTCGGTCACCACGCGGAGGGTGTGCGTACCGTCCACTGCGGCCGGCTGGAACGCCCCAATCTTGCACGCCGGGTCGGCACTGGCATTGACGCAATACGCTGTAGAAGTCGTAGGCGTCAACCCTGCGTTATTCCAGATCAGCCAGCTAGCCGCCCCAGACGGAGCATCAGGAGGACTGGCGGCCGGACCAAGGGAAGTATCGGCCCCATCTGGCCCAATAAGCTCAAAACTCGGATTCAATACCAGGTTTTGACCAGCTTGACCAAGCACCGCGGAAAAAATCAGTACCGGAACGAGACGTAATAGACCAGTTGAAGTCACCAAGCACCTCATAGAACTCCGATCCTGGAAAGCCCAGGAGAAACGAGTCTAACACAACTACCCATGTCGCTTCAATCAGGATATTGCCAAAAAATCGTAAGGTGAATTTCAGTCAGTATCAGTACTCCACCTTAGTACTATGCGCCTAATGAAAGCCTCGAATCGAAAAGGGAAACTGATGCAGCATGGCATCCAGCACTGGGAACCGGTGCCGCCCGGAAAATACTTTCCAGGCACCCCACCACTTGCCAGTGCGTCACTGTGTCCACGGCGTTGATGTGATAAAGCCCGGCTTGCCGTCTTGGTACCCTTAGATGCACCGTATCCACTCGCAGATAACCGGGCAGGCCAAGTGGTTTGGTTTACGGCGCTCGGCGATTTTAACTTTGCTGGCCGGTATTTGTTCCACTTTCACCGAATCTTTCGGTACGCTTTGGATCGCCTCGGGCTGTAGAGGTGAGAGAGGGAGGTCCCGGCCAGCTGTTCATATTCTCGCTTTCCGAATACCTCATATTCCCGGCGTAGAATTCGTCTCGCCGCAGGTCCCGATAAGACCTCACGCGCCGCATCCACCTACGCCAGCCGTGTGGCGTCTTTGCTTCGGGAGCTTCGCTTTGATCGAGCGCGATTGCAACCACTGTCCAATGAGCCGTGCAATCTGAGTCCGGCTTCGGCCCGTCACTTTGGCCGAGAACTGCCGCTCGTTGCTCCCAGTCCCAGATTCGCGGAGCGCGGGCTCTTCAAAACGTGTCCCACCGAATATAAAAGTCATCGCGCCGTTCTACTGCGAAACGACTCGTTCGGCTGCCGATCACCAGCACTCTCATCTGTTCCAATTCTGGGATCGGCCGTTTGCGGGCTAAGATGCTAAACTGATGTTCTCAAGAGCAGCCATGGAACGCGCAGCCCATGTTCTGGGAAATCTAAAACTCAAACGGCAAGGCTTAGACGACGCGCAACTCGCGTTGTCGGCATGGCCCTCAGCCGTCGGGAAACGTCTTGCTGGCCGCACGCGTGCGATCGAACTGGTGCGGACGCGGCTGGTGGTGGAAGTTGAAGATGCGGTTTGGCAACGGCAACTCTTCGGTCTGCGTGGTCAGATCATGGTGAACATGCGCAGGATTCTCGGCCGCGAGATTGTCACAGAAATGGAGTTTCGCGTGGCTGTTCCCAAGCGCGCGCCGCAACGCGCTGAATCGCATGGGAACACAATTCCGGAAGATGAAGCCAACACGATTCACGACCCCGTATTTCGCATGCTCTACAAAGCTTCACGAAAAAGGTCAACTGCTTGAAGATCACCGAAAAAGAAGTCCGCTACGTTGCCAATCTGGGCAATGTCCGGCTCACTGACGAAGAAATTCCACGTATGGCGCGGGACTTGCAAGAGATCCTCACGTATATCGACAAGCTCAACGAACTGGATACCTCCAACGTGGAACCGATGGCCCAGGTTTTGTTTGAAGCCGACGAGACGGCGACGCTTCGTGAGGACGTCGAGCGCCCTACGCTCGGCTCAGAAGCCGCACTGGCGAACGCGCCGCTCTCAGGCGGCGGTTATTACAAGGTTCCGTTGGTCATCGAAAGATAGATGAATATTCCATCTCTCACTATTGACGAGGTTCGTTCGGGCTTGGCCGCGCGCCAGTTTAGTGCGACGGAGATCGCCACGGACGCACTACGATTCGCCGAGGCGGAGAATCCAAAGACGAACGCGCTCCTGATGATTTCCCGCGAACGAGCGCTGGCCGCTGCGAAAAAAGTGGATGACCAGATCGCCGCCGGAGAGCAACTTGGGCCGCTGGCCGGTGTGCCGATCGCCGTGAAGGACGTGCTGGTCACTAAGGGTTTGCGGACCACCTGCGGATCGAAACTGCTGGCCAACTTCATTCCACCCTACGATGCGACGGCTGTGGTGCGGCTGGAACAGGCTGGCGGCGTTGTCATCGGCAAAGCAAATTGCGACGAGTTTGCGATGGGCTCGTCGAACGAAAACTCTGCGTTCGGTCCGGTGCGCAACCCGGCTGCGCTCGATCGCGTGCCTGGCGGATCGAGCGGCGGATCGGCGGCTTCGGTTGCGCAAGGGACCTCGGTCATTTCGCTCGGGTCGGATACAGGCGGGTCGATTCGCCAGCCGGCGTCGTTCTGCGGCGTGGTGGGCGTGACGCCTACGTACGGACGCGTGTCGCGCTACGGGCTGGTCGCTTTTGCAAGCTCCCTCGACCATATTGGCCCGTTTGCGCGTAACGTTCGGGATGCGGCGACACTGCTGGAAGTGATTGCCGGACGCGACGAGATGGATTCGACCTCGGCCTCAGCACCGGTGCCGAATTATTCGGCCGCGATGACGGGCGATCTGAAGGGCGTAAAAATCGGACTGCCGAAGGAATATTTCAAGGGTCTGGCGAGTGAGACAGGCGATTTGATTTCGAAAGGAATCGACGTTCTGAAGAAGCTCGGCTGCGAGGTAAAAGAGATCAGCCTGCCCGCTACTGACTACGCCATCGCGTGCTACTACATCATCGCGACCGCCGAAGCCAGTTCGAACCTGGCGCGCTTCGACGGCGTGCGCTATACGACGCGCTCGGCCGATTCGCCGACGCTGATCGACATGTACCGCAACACGCGCGGCGAGGGATTCGGAGCCGAGTGCAAGCGCCGCATCATGCTCGGAAGCTACGTCCTGAGCGCCGGGTATTATGACGCATATTATCTGAAGGCGCAAAAAGTCCGGGCGCTTATCGCTCAGGATTTCGCGCGTGCGTTCACTGAAGTGGATGCGGTAGTCGCGCCGGTCTCGCCGTTCCCGGCTTTCCGGCTCGGGGAAAAGTTGGATGATCCGCTGGAGATGTATCTTTCCGACATCTACACCATCACTGGCGATCTCGCGGGTATTCCGTGCATGAGCGTGCCCTGCGGAAAAACTGCGGCCGGCTTGCCGGTCGGAATGCAGATATTGACGAAGCATTTTGACGAGCCGGGAATGTTCCGCGTGGCCGAGGCCTTTGAGCGCGCCGGCGGCGTTGGCTAGCTTTCTACGTCATCCACCCGGCTTCGATGCCGCGCGCCCAGTCTTCCCTGTTCAACTTTCGCGCAGCAACAGCGGCAGCGCCGTGGTCATATGCCACGCGGTGAAACGAGACATCCCACCCGCTTGCGGTCTTCTCTAAAATCGCATACTGCGCGTGCGGCGAATACGTCTCCATGAGATGCGGTACGGGCTTGTCGTCGTCGTAGGCCGGAAGTCCGACGCTTCCTGGATTGAGAATCAGCGGTCCATCCACTAACTGCACCGATCTCGGAATGTGCGTGTGTCCGCATAGCGCCACGGGTTGACGGACTCCGCCAAGAAGGCGTTTGATTTCCGCGGGCGTCCGGAGCAGCGGACGGCCGGAACCGACCTCCTCGAGCAGATAAGTGGTGTCGCTGAAAGGCGTGCCGTGGAAGAGGAATAATTCGTCTTCGACTACAGCGGTCTTCGGCAGTTGGCGCAACCATTCGATCGGCTCTGCGCCAAGTTCGTCGACCACAAAGGCCAGTGTTGGATTGCTCGTCAAGGTAGCCGCAGTGGCATCGTAAATCAACCGGTCCTGATTTCCCTGGACGCCGGCGACTAGGTTCACAGCGCGTAACCGCTGGTACGTGAGCAGGGGCTGGAGCGGGCCGTACAGGACGTCTCCCAGGTCCACGAAATCGGTGATGTCTCGCCGCCGCGCGTCGCTCAACACAGCCTCGAGCGCCCAAGCATTTGCGTGAATGTCCGCGATGACGCCGACTCTGGTAATCGACATGGTTTTATGATGATAGTCGAGATGTCTTTCACGATTGAAGTGTTCTCGGATGTCGTTTGCCCGTGGTGTTTCGTAGGAAAACGGCGTCTGGCAAAAGCGATGAAGAAGCTCGGTTGGGAAGACGTTCCGGTTCACTGGAAGGCCTTTCAGCTGAACCCCGACATGCCGCGCGGCGGAATGGACCGCAAGGAATACCGGGCAAAAAAGTTCGGAAGCCTGGAATACGCACAACAGTTGGATTCTCACATGATGGTAGTCGGCGCGCAAGAGAACATTGAGTTCCATCTCGATAGGATCGAGAGAGCTCCGAACACTTTCGATGCGCACCGGCTGATTTGGATTGCGGGCCGCGAGGGTGCACAGGACAAGGTGGTCGAGGCACTGTTCCGCGCGTATTTCACGGAGGGCCGGGACATCGGGGATCCGGAAATTCTTGAATCGATCGCCCAATCGTGCGGCGTGTCGCCAACTTTCCTGGAAACAGACCTGGGAAAGTCCGAAGTTCTCGCCGATCGGCGCGAGGCGCATGAAAGGCGAATCTCTTCCGTGCCCTCATTTCTGGTGAATGGTGTTTTCGCGACGGCCGGCGCTCAAGCTCCGGATCAACTCGCCGAATTTCTGAAACAGGCCCGAGTGGGTGAGGTCGATATAATGTCACTTGACCCACGAGTCACATAAGGAGATCACATGGCTTTCACACTTCCCCCGCTTCCCTATGCAACTGACGCGCTTGAACCACACATCGACAAATTGACGATGGAGATTCACCACGGAAAGCACCATGGCGCCTATGTCACAAATCTGAACAAGGCGCTGGAATCCGCCCCGGATCTCGCCAACAAGACTATTGAGGAACTTCTGGCCAACAACTGCGCCATTGTTCCGGAGGCGATCCGCACAGCAGTCCGCAACAATGGCGGCGGCCACTCGAATCACTCGCTGTTCTGGCCGTTGATGGGCCCGAAGGCCGGCGGCAGTCCGGTTGGGCACCTGGCTGAGGCGATCACCGGAACCTTTGGCACCTTTGACGATTTCAAGACGAAGTTCGGCGCGGCCGCCACCACTCGGTTTGGTTCCGGATGGGCCTGGCTCCTCCGCGGCCCGGGCGGCAAGCTCGAAATCACATCGACCGCCAACCAGGATTCCCCGCTCATGGAAGGAAAGCACGCCGTGATCGGTCTCGACGTCTGGGAGCACGCCTATTATTTGAAGTATCAAAACCGCCGCCCGGATTACGTTTCGGCGTGGTGGAGCGTCGTAAATTGGGCCGAAGCGGAAAAGCGGTTTAATTCCGGGAAATAACCCGTTTCCCGGCGGGCGCATTTCTGTGTCAATGTATCTGCATGACACCTGCAACCGCCTCCAATCGAACCGATCAAAATGCACAGCTGATTCGCGACAGTTACGCCGCGTATGCCCGGGGGCGATATCAACGCTCTGGTCGCGGTGATGTCGCCCGACGTTGAAACGATAACCCCGTCGGTGCCGGGACTCCACTCGGGAGGAACATGGCACGGCATCCCCGGCTTTCTCGAGTTCGTGCAACTGGTGACGAAGGATCTCGAGGTTAAGCGCTTCGAGCCCCGGGAAATTATTGCGCAAGGGGACAAAGTTGTCGGCATTGTTAATTACTCGGCAATCATGAAAGCGACCGGCCGGACGATTGAGGTCGATCTGGTCCACGTCTTCACCATCGCAAACGGGAAGGTCGCGAAGCTACGCGAGTATTACGAGACGCACCTGGCTACGGAAGCGCTGGCTTGAGTCCTTCGGTCGCTCCGAGGCCGTGCTCCAGCCATCCGGGATAAAAGTGGAAGACATTCCCGGTGAGGCTGCCGATGAAGATGTCGCCTTTTGCGCTCACGTCCAGCCAGTGCCCCGGACTTTCGATGGAGCCAAGCACCTTGCCAGTCTCCGGATCGATTTTCATGATCCGCCCTGAGAGCGTATCGTAAGTTAGATTTTCAATGTTGTCGCGGTGCGTGATGATCCACAATTCACCCTTGGGCGTCATGAAGAGATTCTGCGTTGCGCCCAGGTGTGTCCATTGCTTGATGAATTTTCCATTGGAATCGAAAATCTGAATCCGATTGTTCTCGCGGTCGCTCACATAGACGCGCCCGTCCTTGTCCAATGCGACGGAGTGGGGCGTGTTGAACTCACCGGGACCGGTGCCACGCTTACCCCACGTCATGAGGAACTTTCCGTTCTTGTTGAATTTCACGACACGGGAGTTGCCGTAGCCGTCGGAGACATAGAAATCTCCGTTCGGCGCGAAGGCAATATCGGTCGGACGGTTGAACGTCTTATCATCGGTACCGGCCTTGCCCTTGATACCAAGAGTCATCAATAGTTTGCCATTTCGATCGAACTTCATTACCTGATGGTCGCCGTTGTCCGTCACCCAGACGTAACCCTGCGGATCCACTCGCAGGCCGTGCGGATTCCCAAACATTCCCTTGCCCCACGAGCGAAGATACTTCCCTTCGGCGTCGAACACAATCAGCGGATCGCCGTGTTTTCCTCGATGAAAGACATACACCTGACCCGACGCGTCTGTCGCCACCGAAGAGACACGGCCAAATTTCCAACCGTCCGGCAGCGCTTCCGGTTCTTCTCCGAAGCGAATGTTGACGCGGTACTTGAGCAGACTGCCTTCGTGCGAATTCCATCCCTTTTGCTGCTGGGCAAAGAGAGGTAATACGAGCAGCAGTCCTATCGCTGTACGAAACATGGCACCGATGATATCACCCACTGGAGTGAAGCAGGTTGCTTCGCTGCATTGCTGTTCACTTGGCGGGTTCTGGAGCTCCGGAGGAGGCGGCACTTCCAAAAGATGCCGCCAATCGTCAACTTGGACTCGTCAGCTTAGCGCGTCGGGTACCCAGCAAATGTGGCACGCGCTTCCGAGATCGTCGAACGGGCGGAACAGCAACAGTACGCCCCGATACTGGCGGTAAAGGCCACCGGCGTAGATGACGTAGAGCGATTGAGCCTTAACGCCGCGGTGTATCAACGCCGTGTATCACGGTTGCCACGGCCGCTGTCAGCAGCGCAAAAACGCTCGCTAACCTGCCCGGCTCGGAAACATCGGGAACCTGCCTGCGTCTTTTCTGTTATAAACTAATCCGATCATGCCGCAGTTTGTGATTGAACGCGAGATTCCGGGCGCTGGATCGCTCTCCGAGGCGCAGATCCGGGAGGTCTCTCTGCAATCTTTGCAGACGCTAAATGAGATGGGACCGCAGATTCAATGGCTGCATAGTTATGTCACGGAAGACAAGGTCTATTGCGTTTACCTCGCACCGGACGAGCAGAGCATCAGGGAGCATTCCCGCAAATCCGGTATCCCTGCGAATCGCATTTCTGCAGTGCGCCGGTTGATTGGTCCAACTAATTTGGCATAGCGGAGCCAGACTCTTCGAGAGCATATTTGATCGCGTTATCCAAGCTCATGGCCCAGCCCAGGGCGTAGGCGTTTTTGGCCTCCGATTCGTCGAGCGATTTCCAGGCCGGCTGCAGCTTGTCGTCAAGTTTCGACTGTTCGGCCGGCATCAGAGGCGCGCCGATCCGTTGGCGCAAATGCGCGGCAGCCGCGGTGATGGCCAAGGCGCGCGCAGGATCGCGTTGAGCTAAGGCGGAACAAGCGAACCCTTCCAGAGCTCGCGCGATGCCCCGTTTATGTCCCAAGTTAACGAAAAGCGCCAGGGCCTCACGATAGGCCGTGTGGGCAGTCACATGGTCTCGCTCGTCGCACGCGATCTGAGCGAGATCGGTGAGTGACCGAGCTATGCCCCACCGGTCGTCGGCTTCGCGGAAAACCGAAAGGGCGCGCCGGTATAACTCGCGAGCGGCATCCACTTCACCCTCCTCGCGCGCGATGTCGCCCAGCTGGTTGAGTGACCACGCGGCTCCGCTGTGGTCCCCAAGTCCTTTAAAGATCCGCCCAGCCTCTTCCAGCGCCGTCCGGGCGCCGGTATAATCGCCGCGGCCCCTGACAAAATTGGCAAGATTATGCAGGCAACGTGCGACAGCGACCCTGTCACCAAGGGCACGCCAGCGGGCCAGCGTCTCGTCAAAATAGCTCTGCGCCGCAGCATGGTCCTGCCGATCCGACGCCACAATCGCCCGTGCGTTCATCGACACGGCAATGCCCCACTGGTCTCCCAGGCTCCGGTAAATCGATAGGCTCTGTTCTATAAAATCCGTAGCGGCTGGAAAATCGCGCTGGACCGTGGCAAACGTTGAGAGGTAAACCAATACCTTGGCACGTTCCTTGGCGGACACAGATTCGCCCATACGCAGAACCGACTCCAGCCAGCCCCGGCCCTCCGCCAGATGTTCCCGCATTTCCCAGAACCGAAATAACGCAACGCAAAGCCGGAAGGTCCATTCGACATCCGAAGTTTGAAACAACCAGTCCAGAGCAGCGCGAAAATTATCATGCTCGATATCGCACCGGGCCAGCCAGGCAGCACGATCGGTCTCGGTGAGGTCGGGATTTCCTTCCTCCGCGAGGACCAAGCAATAGGCCGCATGGGCGCGCCGCGTCGCCGGCTCCTCACCGCTAACGCCGAGGCGCTCCAGGCAATACTCCCGAATAGTTTCAAGCATCCCAAAACGCGGCTCGTCGTCGCCTTGGCCGGCCTGCTGGACCAAGCTCTTGTCGACCAGCGAGGACATCACGCTGAAGATTTCCGCTCCCAGATCGCTGTGCGTGTTGCATGCAGCTTCCGCGGCTTCCAGAGTGCAGCCACCTAGAAACACTCCCAGCCTGCGGAGCAGCTTCTGTTCGGAGCCATTCAACAGGTCGTAGCTCCAGTCAATCGTTTTCCGGAGCGTCTGTTGGCGCTCCGGTACATCCCGGGGGCCGGCGGTCAGAAGGTGCAGCCGGCTTTCGAGCCGCGTTAGCAGAGCGCTGGGAGGGAGCATTTTGATGCGCGCCGCTGCAAGTTCAATCGCCAGCGGCAGGCCATCCACTCTCGAACAGATTGCAGCTACCGTAGGTGCGTTCTCCGCGGTTATGGTGAAATCCGGTTTGACCGCCGCGGCCCGCTGGGAAAACAACGCCACTGCAGGATTACTTAGCAGGGCTTCGAGAGAATGCATTTCTCGTGAGTCGGGCAGGGGCAGGGGGAGGACTGGAAATTCGTGCTCACCGTAAAGGCCCAGAGCGGCGCGGCTGGTCACCAGTATCTTCAACGTGGCAGACGAGTCCAGAAGCTCCACCACCAGCGAAGAAGCAGACAGAAGATGCTCAAAATTATCCAGCAATAACAGAACCGGCGATGGGCCCGCCTTGCGCAAATAATCCTTCAGCAAGTCCAGAACAGGCCGGCCGCCCGTCTGGTGGATTCCCAGAGATTCCGCAATCGCCATAGGGACCGTGGCCGGATCAGTAATGGAAGCCAGGGCGACAAAGTAAACCCGTTCTTCAAACCGGTCTAGAAGCTCACTCGCGACCTGCAGACCGAGTCTCGTCTTACCGCATCCTCCGGTTCCGGTCAATGTAACCAGTCCCGTAGCCGGCGAGCGCAGAAGATGCCTTACCGTTCGCAGTTCCCGCTCGCGCCCAATCAGCGGTGTTCGCGGAAGCGGAAGGTAATAGCGGCCGGGCACATGCTGGGCAAGTACCAGCCTCTCATCTTCGCGTGGAATGCCGGGAACCGCCTCTTCCAGAACACTGGCGAGATTGGCGCTGACACCGGCAGCGCCATTGTCCTCCGCAGTCACTACCGCCGTGAATACGTATCCGCGGCGAGGCATGGTTTTCACGATCTCCTGGGCCCGATCTTTCAAGGCGCGGCGCAACTCCACCATGCACTGGACCAGCGAGTCCTCGGTTACGAATGCATCCGGCCACAACTCGCGAATCAGCTCTTCCTTGGCGATGAGCCGGCCGCGATTTTCCAGGATATAAAGGAGCGCATCGTAAACCTTGGGGCGGAGCTTTACCTCTTGGTCTGCGTTGAGTAGCGTTCCACGGCCGGGGTCCAGAGTGAATTCGCCGAACCGGTATTTGGGTTGGCTTTTCGGCTCGGCACTGCCCATAGATTACGTCCTTCCTGGTCCGTTCCCGCCTTTTTGCCTCATGAAGGCCGAGAAACTTCCGCAGGCCTCCTTTGTTTTCTTTTTTGGCTTTTCTTTGGTCTTCTTTCGTTACTCGCTTCCGGGACGGATGTTAGGTTTGACCATGCCCGATGCCACCGCCTGCACACCGATTATAGGCCGGACGCCGGGTCCGAGGAGGAAGCATGAGCAGACGAATAGATTCAAAGGACAACGCATGACGACAACAAGGATTTTTATGAACACGCGCATCGGGCATCTGACACTGCTGAGTAGTCTTATCGCGGCTGCACCGATTATCGCCGCGGACGATGCGACCACGCAGGAGACCGAGCACGCGCATGCCAGTCACGCGCAAGCCGTCCCGGCCAAGCTGGTTCAGCTCGTCCGCGACGCCACGAAGCAGTTCGCCGACGTTAACGCGGCTACAGCCGCCGGTTACCAGCCGTTCCTGGGCTGCGTCACCGGCCCGGATCACGGAGCCATGGGCAATCACTACGTTAATAGCGCCCTCGTCGGCGACAACGCGCTGGATGCCTCGCGGCCGGAAGTGCTGATATACGAACCGTCGGGCGGCGGTCTGCAACTGGTCGGTGTGGAGTTCGTTGTCATCGCCGACACCTGGCTGGCCAGTCACACCAGCCCGCCAGTGCTCGAGGGGCAATCGTTCCAGTTCATTAGCAGCCCGAACCGATACGGTTTGCCAGCACATTTCGAACTGCACGTCTGGGCTTGGCGCGACAACCCCCAGGGTGCGTTCGTGGACTGGAATAACAAGGTCACCTGCGAAAACAAATAGATCGACGCGCGACGTCCGCCCACGCGACGGCGAGGCAACACGATGGTCTTTCTGGCGGAGGCGATGGCGCCAGAAAGACAGATCCGTAGTCTAAGTAGCGAGGAGACCGAAACACATGACCGGTGCGAAACGAGGATTGATTTGGATGATCTGCTCCGTCGCCGTAGCGGCGCAGCCCGTTTCCGTAAACCGGCACGGGCGACCCTAACTCGGACGTTCCGGCTGTTGAAGCGGCCGTCGATCAAGGCGGCAGTGTCGTCCTGATGGGACATTTCTCTTTCGAGAGGCCCCGGCCACACCCGCCGGGGCAACTTTTAAGCGCATGGTCACGGTGTCAAAAAATGCCGTGCGCAAAAATCATCGTCGGGGCGAGGCTCGCGCCATTGAGGCCCGGGATGCTGCGCTTCATCGCTATCGGGCAACGTAGGGGATTGTGGATCTGACCGAGCTGTCCTTCAAACCGAAGGCCAACCAGAAATGAGCGTTATGAAACCGGAGCGATCGCGGGCACGCGGACGTATCACGCGCAAGCCTGATCTGTTGCTCCTCATTGCAGCGCGCCAAGTGCATAACCACCGGCTTTGCGATCTGATGGAAACACGTGCAAGACGCCCGCAGAAGGCGTTAGGTGAACAGGGTTTTGCTTTGGCGTGATGTTAGGTTGCGTCGCCGATTTGCTGGCCCAGGTACCGTTCGTAGCCCATCTCCTGGATTTGATGGACCTGCGCCTCGAGCCAATCGATGTGCTCTTCTTCATTCTTGAGGAGCCTCTCAAACAACTCGCGCGATGCATTGTCGCCCTCGTCGCGGGCCACCTTAACTGCGTTGTTGTAAAGAGCGACAGCCGCAATCTCCAGTTTCAAATCGCTTTCGAGTTGCTGTTTCACGTTGGAACCGACACTCAGTTGCATCGGGTCGGTCAGGCTCGGGGTCCCATCGAGGAACAGGATCCGCTCGATCAGCGATTCGGCGTGCCTCATCTCATCGATGGACTGTTTCTTAATGTATGTGCTGAGTTTCTTGTAGCCCCAGTTCTCGCACATTTCAGCATGTAGGAAGTACTGATTAATCGCCATCAACTCTTCTTTCAAAGCGCGATTTAACTCGGCGATGACCTTCGGATTACCTTTCATATAAGTGAAGTATAGATCAGGGGAGGCCGAAACAGACGATGTTTGGTCCAGCCACCGTGGCGACGAACTGCTGTCCATTTACCATGTATGTCATCGGCGAAGCCTTCATCAAAACGTTGGTTGGGAAGTGCCAGAGAGTCTTGCCGGTCCGTTCGTCCGCTGCGGCGAAAGCGCCATTGGGGTCGCCGTAGAAGAGCAGTCCGCCGGCCGTCGCCATCAGCCCCGGCCATGTTTTGGGTGTCACCGATCCCGTGTGTGGAATTTCCCAAACCACTCTTCCCGTCTCAATGTCGATCGCACGAATAATCTTCTGCGGAGGCGCTACTTCCTGCGCGGCCATCTTCCAATTCCCGTTGCGGCGGGCTCTGCACTGCTCCTGCGTCACGACATAGAAAAGGCGGGTGACCGGACTATACGCGGGCGAATTCCAGTTTGCGGCTTCCGTCGGGCAATCTAATGGAGAATCCGTGGACGGCGTCTGCGGACGGCCGTCGGGTCCGATTCCGCTGGTCCAGGTTTGCATCCTGAGGAACGATTTGGCGAGCAGTAATTTACCCTCGGTCCGGTCGAGAACGTAAAAGAATCCATTGCGATCCGCGTGGAGCAGCAGTTTCCGTTCCTGCCCTTGATAGTTCGTGTTTACGAGAATTGGCGTCTCAGTGGCGTCCCAATCGTGAACGTCGTGGGGCGTGAATTGGTAATACCACTTGAAGCTTCCTGTGGCTGGATCAAGCGCGAGAATGCAATTGGTGTAAAGGTTATCGCCCCCGCGATCATGGTCGTCGGAATCGGGCCACGGGTTGCCTGTTGGCCAGAACAGAGTGTCGCTCTCGGGATCGTACGCACCGGTGAGCCACGTTGCTCCACCGCCAAAGAACGGCTCTCCTCCTTTCCACGTTTCGGAGCCAGGCTCGCCTTTGAGCGGGATTGTGAAATGCCGCCACAGACGCTCGCCTGTGGATGCCTTATAACAGGCGAGGAATCCACGCATCCCGCGATCGCCGCCGGAAACTCCTGTGATGACGGTGTCCTTCACTATTAACGGAGCCACAGTAGAACCGTAATGCATAGGCTCGTCCGGCATATACCTGTCCCAGACCAGGCTGCCGGTGATGCGGTTGATGGCCAGGAGATGTGCGTTGTCCGTCACCATGAAGACTTTGTCGCCAAGAATCGCGAGCCCGCGATTGGTGCCAAGAGACGCGTCGCCGATCAGTCCTGCAGTGCGCGGGCGTGCGTATTTCCAGATCTGACGGCCGGTGAGTGCATCGAGAGCGATGGCCTGGTTCGGTCCGGTGATGTACATCACGCCGTCGGCGACCAGCGGCGTGACTTCGAGGCCGAAATGATCGACGGGAAAGATCCACTTGACGCCGAGGTTCTTCACGTTTGAAGTGTTGATGAGCTTGAGATCGCTATAGCGATTGCCGTTCAGATTTCCGTTGTAGGTGAGCCAGTCACCCGGATGCGGGTTGGTAATGCGTGCGAAGTCCGGGCCGGATGGCGCGGCAGTGGCTCCGGAGGCTACGCCCTCACCGATGCCGGTTAGATTGCTCAGATAGGCAACAAGATCGCGGAGTTCTTCGCCAGTCGCTGCGACCGGCTTCATCAGCGATTGCTTCTCATCGTGAATGGAGGCGATCTGATGATCCTGGAGCATATGGAATTGTCCATCGATGCTCTGCAACTGGATGTCGAAATCGGTTCTGCCGCGGGCAAAGCCTCTAATGGTTTGTCCGTCGTGGAGTTGTACGGAGAGCAGTTCGTAACCGGGAGTAATGCGCGAGTTCGGATTCCGCAGGACCTGGCGAATCTCGCCGAGCGTGAGTTCGTGCCCCACGTTCGAAAGGTCAGGGCCGAGCGCCTTGCCGCGGCCGTGAACCATGTGACACTCAGCGCATCGCCCTTTGCCGAAAAAGAACTGCTCACCGGCGACGGGCGATCCAGGCACAGCACTGCCTGCGGCCGTGGTATTGAGCGAATGGACGAATGCGGCTAGCGCGTCGAGCTGCTGCGCGGGAAGGGGGAAGGCCGGCATGCCGGACGACGGGATGCCCTGGTTGATCAAGCTTCGCAACTGCGGCACCGGCCGCGCCCGCAGACTCCTGCTTCCGACGAGTTTCGGCCCCATGTCGGTGCCATCGGCCTCGGCGCCATGGCACGCCGCGCAGTGCTCCGCGAATGCCCGCTGCCCTTCTTCGATGAGTTTCGAATCCTGAGCCCGTGCCTGGTACGGCGCAAGGAGAATTGCCGAGAGTAGGGCGATGTCGATCCGTGTCGTCATGGATGGAGTCATTATCTCTTGGCTCGCACGACGGCCGTGGAATCGTGGCGATACTTTCCGTACTCCTATTGGTCCACTAATAAATGAAGCTTTTCACCTGTTCCAATTGCCGGCAGCAGCCGTTGTTCTTCGAAAATGTTCAATGCGTCCGTTGCGCCAGGCAGCTTGCCTACCTTCCGGATCTCGCTATTTTGAGCGCGCTTGAACCGGCGGAGGATGGAAGCTTCACCCCGCTTGCGCCAGAAGCGAACGGCGCGCGATACCGGCTCTGCGATAACTACACACAATATGGGGTCTGCAACTGGGCCGTTCCCGCCGATGGCACGGAAACGCTGTGTCAGGCCTGCCGGTTGAATCATTTGATTCCCAATCTCTCTGAGCCGGGTGCCCGCGAGGTGTGGCAAAAGTTGGAAACGGCGAAGCGCCGTCTCTTATTTACGATTCTCGAGTTTGGTTTGCCGCTAGAGGCGGGCGACCCTTCGGGGTTTGGCCTCGGCTTCTCGTTCCAGAAAGAATATGGCGACCAAAAGGTGTTCACCGGTCACTCTGACGGACTCATCACGATCAATATCGCAGAGAGCGACAATCCATTCCGCGAAAAGATTCGCGAGCAGATGGGGGAAACATACCGGACGCTGCTTGGGCATTTTCGTCACGAAGTGGGGCACTACTATTGGGATCGGCTGGTGCGGGGCACCACCTGGCTGGAACCATTCCACCAGGAATTCGGCGATGAGCGTGCTGACTACGCCGAATCGCAGAAACGGCATTACGGATCAGGACCAGCGCCGAACTGGCCGTTGGAGTTTGTGAGCGCCTACGCCTCGATGCATCCGTGGGAAGACTGGGCGGAGACTTTCGCGCATTATCTCCACATGGTGGACACTCTCGAGACGGCCCAAAGCTTCGGTTTGGTACTCAATCCGAAACCCACGGGGGGCGCGCAATTGGAACGGCTGATCGCGCGGCGCTCGCGTTTTGACCACTTTGAGGAGCTGATCGCAGCGTGGTATCCCCTGACGATCGCCATGAACAGTTTCAACCGCAGCATGGGATTGGCAGACTTATATCCGTTCGTGCTTTCGGAAAGGGCGGTCCAGAAGATCAGATTCGTTCACGAAGTGTTGATGGAAAACGGCGGGCGAAAGATTTAGTGAGAGAAATCGTGGCATCGCGGCACTGTAGTCTGTGGATCTCTCCGCTGCCCAGGAATCCGGACTCCGCCGTCTGTTCGAAGCTGCGCGGCGCACAAAGTTCTATCGTCAGTGGCTCCGCGAAATTCGCCAACCTTTGACCGCAACGCTGGATTTGCTGCCGCATATTGAGCCTTTTCGGTTCGACGAAGATTCGCGGACGTTTCTCAACCGCGGCGCCTCGGCGCCTCGAGTGCGCCCTTTGCGCTACCCTCTGCCGTTGCCGAAAAAAGCCAATATTCTGGCGGCTTCCATCCAAGAACTCCGCCGGCTTGCCTCGACGCCTAAGCCGCAAGAATATCCGGTGGTCGCGTTCACGGGAATTCGCCATGGCGCATTGACGCAGGCCGATCGGGATCTCCTCTGGCGTGCATTTCGTGTGCCGGTATTTGAACAGTTTCGCGGTCTTCACGGAGAATTGCTGGCCGAAGAATGCGAGGCGCACGATGGACTTCACGTGATCGGCGAGGCGGCGATCTTCGAGCGTCGCGGGCAAGATTTGGTGGCTACTTCGCTGCTGGCGTTGCGGACACCGGTGCTGCGCGTGCTTACGGGCGTGACCGGCGAAATCGACGGGGGACTTTGCCCGTGCGGGCGACCGGGAGAGCGGCTGTTGAGCGTGGCGCCGAAACCGCTGGCGATGCGGAAGGCCGCCGGGGCACGCTAGAATACAAATGTTGGCTCCGTGGCGGAATTGGCAGACGCGCCAGACTTAGGATCTGGTCTCGAGAGAGGTTCCGGTTCGACCCCGGACGGGGCCACCAGACAAAAAAGGGCCTTACGCCAAAAACCGGCCTTGATCGGGCTTGCTTGCAGCAAGCGGCTCGTTAAAGATCGTTTAGCATCCACTGCCTACCTGCGCTAACCCTCCAGGAAAGAACATCCGAGACGAATTCGCTTTCAGGCGGCACATAAGCCTTACTCGGTGGAGCATTCAAGTGGGCATTTATGCATACTGATCTGTATACATTTGGGATTACACTCCTGTGGCATCATGGTATTATTCGCCTATGAAGACAACTGGCGAGAACCCCAACATTCGTATCACGCCCCGATCGAAGGCTGTCCTCAGAGCGCTGGCTAAGCAAGAAGGAAAACCTATGCAAGCCGTTCTTGACGAAGCCATTGAACACTATCATCGAGACAAATTCCTCGATGCGGTCAACGCTGCCTATGCCACTCTCCGAGATAATCCCGAGGCCTGGAAAGAGGAGCGGGCCGAGCGCTCCCTCTGGGACAAAACACTCGCCGACGGACTCACAGACGAATGAGTAAGTCTGAACCTAGTCGAGGCGATGTCTGGTCGATCAATCTCGATCCAACGGTGGGCCGCGAGCAGGCTGGTGTCCGCCCTGCCCTTGTGATCTCCGTTGACAAATTCAATCATGGCCCCGTTGTCCTGCCCATTACCTCCAAAAACAAGAGTCAGCCCATTCATGTGCGAGTGAAACCGCCCGAGGGTGGCCTATCGATGATCAGCTTTATCAAGTGCGATGATATATGGTCGGTATCGAAACAGCGGCTTAAAGAATTCTACGGCATGGTTTCCGGGCAGACGATGGCCGAGGTTGAAAAGCGCATCCGAATCCTTCTTAACTTATGAAAACGCCGGCTGTGACTAGTCAACATAACCCCTCCGAACCATTGCCATAATAGTAGTATCTTGGGTCGATAGATGACGAGAACAACCGTTGCACTGTTGACCGCTGTAGCCGCAATCCTAGTGCTCGCGTTTGCTCTCTACTCCCACTTTTCCAGAGATCATCTAAACGTAACTCCGGACGCCGCCCGTGAGATCGAGAAAGCAAAAAGGCGTTGAGCTAGAATCATGAAACGATGCTCTCAAAAACTCTGAGCGGAATCGTCATCTTCACTGTAGGTGTGAGCGTAATCTGGTGGTGGCTCGATCCCGTGAGCTTCGCGCAAAACCCGATTATCACCTTCTTCAAAGGCCTTTCCAACTGGACTCCGGGGCATCGCTAGCATTAATGAGTCATCGCATACACAATATAGTTAACGCCGATTCGCACGCCTAGCGCTGAATACTTTTCCGGATATTCGGGATTGTCCGCGTGCTCCCAGGAATCGCCGAGGTCCATGTTGTGGCAGATGGCGACCATCAATCGGCCGCGGTCGTCGTAGATACCGCGCCATCGCGGTTCGAATCCGTCCTTCTCAGAGGTTCTTCCGGTCTCGAGAAACTGCGCGCCCGGTACCTGGTAGCGGTTGTCCAGATCGAAAACAGTGTGGAAAATGGCGTCGCTATTTTCAATTTCAACGATTGGGCGGTCCGGGAATACGCGTTTCATGCTGGCGACAAAAACAGACCATTCGTGCGTACCATGAAAATCGTCGCACATGAAAAACCCGCCGCGCAGCAGGTAGTCCCGCATCTTTTTTGCCTGGTCGTCGGTCAGGTCCCAGTGCCCGACTTCGACGCCGTAGAGCCAGGGCCAGTTATACACGTCGTCACCGTCGTCGAAATTCACGGGCTGCTCGACAGACCGCGCATCCACGCGCGTCAAGCGGCGCACGGCGGCTGAAAGGTGACGGTCCGACCGCGGATAATCCATCGTCCAATTCGCCGCGCCCTTCGTCCAATCCGTATAGGGGCGGTCGCTGAATCGAACCGAGGGATACATCAATCGCGCGAACACCCACTCGGCCGGCGTCCGATAGTCGGCCGGGAGCGGAAACTGCTCGTACTCCCAACCCGGGTATTCGCGGAACGGCTTCTGAAAGGCGTAGAGCGCGCCTACCAGGGAAGCGGCGAGGACCACGTAGACGACGATTCTTGCGCGCACAATGCTCTCTATTATTATGCGACGTAGTCGATCAAACCTCGTTTCGGGGCATTCTACGCGAAGATTTCGTACTATCAAAAACGCCCCTCAAAAGTACCGCCCGCTATAGGAATAAAAGAGAATAGTAGAAATTCTGGTTCGCTGATAGTCTGAGATCACAAGAGGAAACTCATGCTAACGCGAAACGGAAATGAAAGGGAGCGGATCAAAGCTCTGGAGCGATATCGGATTCTGGATAGTTTTCCAGAACCGGCGTTTGAGCGCCTTACCGAGCTGGTGGCAGAGATGTTCCGGACGCCTGTCGCGCTGATATCGCTTGTCCATCAGGACCGGGTCTGGTTCAAGTCGCACTGGGGTACGGGAACGAGAGAGATCCCGCGCAGTGTGTCGTTTTGTTCGGAAGTGATCTCAGGCGAGCAGGTACTGGTGATTCCGGATACCGCAACCGATCCACGGACGGCGAATCGCGCGGCAGTGGAACGATTCCGCTTCTATGCCGGAGCGCCGCTCCGCACGCTGGACCGTTACAACATCGGCACGCTCTGTGTGCTTGACACCAAGCCTCGCCACGATTGGACGGCATTCAAAAGCCGGGTACTGAGCGACCTGGCGGCAATCACTGTCGACGAGATGGAGCTACGCAGAATGGCGACAGGACGCTGGCAGATAGAAAGCGCTGTCAGGTTGCGGCAATTGGACATGGCAGTCCTCGCCTGATTCGGATGTCTGCATGAAGGACGTCAAATGCGATACACTGCATGACTGTCCATGAAAGACAATCTTGTTGCTGAGCTGACCGCCGAATTCTTCGGCACATTCATTCTTGTTCTCTTCGGAACCGCTGTCGTAGCCATGGTGGTTCTATTTGGAACGGGGGTTTCTGGTGAAGTCGTTAATGGCGGCTATACCAACATCGCCATCGGCTGGGGGCTCGCGGTCACCTTCGGCGTTTACCTGACGGCCAAGATCAGCGGCGCCCACCTCAATCCGGCGGTGACCCTGGCACTGGCCGCCTTTCGCGGATTTCCGTGGAGAAAGGTGGTGCCCTATTCACTCGCCCAAGTCGCCGGCGGATTCTGCGCCGCCGCGATTACTTTTTTTGAGTATCACCCGGCAATCCTCAAGTTCGATCCCGATCTGAGCAAGACGGCGGGCGTGTTCTGCACCTTCCCTGCATTTCCGAACCTGCCGATGGCCGGGCTATTCGACCAGGTACTGGGCACGGCTCTCCTGGTGCTTTGTATTTTCGCGATCAGCGACGAACGGAACCTTCCGCCGATGTCGAATCTGGCACCGGTGCTTGTGGGTTTGGTTGTGGTGGCCATCGGAATGTCATTCGGAGCGCTCCACGGTTATGCGATTAACCCGGCGCGCGACTTCGGACCCCGGCTCTTCACGGCTATCGCCGGATTCCGGAACAACGGCCTGACGGACGGCACTAACGTCTACTGGGTTCCGATTATCGGACCTTTGATCGGAGGCATTGTGGGCGGTGGCGCGTATGACTTCTTCATTCGCCGAAATTTGACTGTCTAGCGGCCGAGAAACTTTTCCAGTTTCTCAATTTCCCGCTCGGCGGAACCCATATTCTTCTTTGCCCGCGCGGGATCACCCGACTTCAGAGACGCCTCTGCTTCGGTGAGGTATGCTTCCATCCGCTGCCTCGATGAAACGATATCGCCTCGCAGGTTCAACCCAGATCTGGCCTGCTGCTGCTGTAACGTGTCAAGACTTCCCT
>Ga0105237_10001507_pt1 | contig 30622 bp, 19 predicted proteins | sample KBSC24metaG_FD_81520 | JGI IMG/M metagenome (GOLD analysis project Ga0105237, IMG submission 81520) | Corn rhizosphere microbial communities from Kellogg Biological Station, Michigan, USA - KBS C2-4 metaG | ecosystem: Host-associated > Plants > Roots > Rhizosphere > Soil | place: Michigan, USA... | reverse complement strand
CTTCTACCAGGACCGGAACGGCGCCTTCCAACGCCAGGCAGGCCTGGTGGTCAAGACGGACCTTACAGGACGCCTCATCTTCGCCCTCGGCCATCCCCGAACCATCGGCGTCTATAAGGACGATGAATATTTCCAGCCCACCGAGACGGCCGTTGCTCCCAATGGGGACATCTATATAGCAGACGGCTATGGCTCGGACTATATCATACAATACAACAGCAAGGGACAGTATCTCCGGCACTTTGGAGGACATCACAATGCCAACCCGGATCATAATCTCGTCAATGCCCATGGCATCTGTGTCGATCTTAGGGATAAGAACAACCCTACGCTGATCTGCACTTCCCGTGAAGAAAATTGTTTCAAAATATTTACCATGGACGGGAAATTCATCCGGCGTATAGACCTCCCCGGTATGTACGTATGCAGGGCGGTGCCGGACGGCGACAACATCTATGCGGGCATCTGCTGGTCAAAGGACGCCAACGGTAAGAAGCTGGACGGAGATTCCGGGTTCGTCACTGTCCTGGATGCCGGCAATAAAGTGGTTTCCAATCCCGGCGGCGCGGCGCCCGTATATAAGAACGGCATGTTACAGCCGACCCTGGCCGCAACTAACCCCGTCTTTCAACATGGACATGACGTATGCGTGGACGATGACAAGAGCCTTTATGTCTGTCAGTGGAACGCGAATCATACGGCCCCCGTGAAGTTGACGAGAGTTTAAACCGGGTTCATAATATTATCCATCCTTTTTACAGGATAGTCTATTCTTTCGCAAAATGCATTCCGCTAATTTCGGCGTCATGTTAAAAAAGCATTTTGTTCTTGCTATACTCCTGGTTAAGGTTCTGACTATCACGGCGTCGGCACAATCGATCGGCCGCGCCTCAATTGGACAACAGCCGCCGTTGCATTTATGGTATGACCAGCCCGCTCACCAATGGGAAGAGACCCTTCCGCTGGGCAATGGCCGGTTGGGGATGATGCCAGACGGCGGTATCGCACGGGAGAATATTGTGCTCAATGATATTACCCTCTGGTCGGGCGCACCACAGGACGCCAACAACTACGATGCGTATAAAAAGCTGCCCGAGATCAGACAGCTGCTGCTGGCAGGCAGGAACGATGAGGCGCAAAAGATCGTCGACCAGTTCTTTATCTGCAAGGGCAAAGGCTCCGGCGGTGCCAACTGGGGATGCTTTCAGACGCTGGGCAACCTGGATATAGCCTATCAATACAAGGACACAGGTTTTACGGACTACAGACGCGAACTTTCGCTGGACTCAGCCATCGCCCGCTGCCATTACAAAGTGGGTAACACCACCTTCACCCGCGAATACTTTACCAGCTTTGGGGATGATATAGACATGATACGGCTGACAGCGGACAGGCCGGGCGGACTAAATCTTCGTTTGTCGATGCACCGCCCCGAAAAGGCCGCCGTCTTCACCAAGGGTAATACCCTCATCATGGAGGGACAGCTCGACAACGGCATCGATGGCAAGGGCATGCGCTACCGGGCTTGCACCGAGCTCCGTCTCAAGGACGGACAGCTCCACGCCGAAAAAGATGCACTCAGCATACAGGGCGCCACGGAACTGATCATATACCTGGGAGCAGGTACAGACTGGCGCAACCCCAACTATAAAGAGACGATACGAAAAACCATGGCGGTGGCGGAAGCAAAAGCCTACACTGTCCAAAAGCAACAGCATATCACGCAGTACAAAAAGCTCTTCGACAGGGTACATTTCCATCTCGGAGGGCCAACAGCAGACAGCAGTCTGACCACGGACAAACGCATCATCGCCTTTCGGACATCAGGTGGCGCGGATAATGGATTTCCATCCCTGTTCTATCAGTTCGGCCGCTACCTCAGCATCAGCAGCACAAGGGTAGGACTGCTACCGCCCAATCTGCAGGGTCTATGGGCCAACCAGACACAGACACCCTGGAACGGGGACTGGCACCTGGACATCAACGTACAGATGAACCACTGGCCGGTGGAGGTCTCCAATCTGTCTGAGCTGGACCTTCCGCTCGCGGACCTGGTAAAAAGGATGGTGCCCAATGGAGAAAAAACAGCCAGGGCCTATTACAACGCCGAAGGCTGGGTAGCCCACGTTATCACCAATCTCTGGGGTTTTACCGAACCCGGGGAAAGCGCTTCCTGGGGCGTGACAAAATGCGGGTCCGGCTGGCTATGCAACAATCTTTGGGAGCACTATGCTTTTACAAGCGATAAAAAATACCTCGCCGATATCTATCCGGTGCTGAAAGGGTCCGCGCAATTCTACAAGAGCATGCTGATCACCGATCCCAAAACAGGCTGGCTGGTAACGTCGCCATCTTCCTCTCCCGAGAACTGGTTCACCCTGCCCAATGGCAGCAATGCCAGCATTTGTATGGGGCCTACCATCGATAATCAGATCATACGGGAACTGTTCAACCATGTGATCGCGGCTTCGACCCTGCTCAATAAGGATGCTGCCTTACGCGACACGCTCGCAAAAGATTTGACGCTATTGCCGCCTCCAGGACGCATCGCCAGCGACGGCAGACTGATGGAATGGATGGAAGAATACAAAGAACCCGAGCCGCAGCATCGTCATGTGTCCCATTTGTACGGACTTTTTCCCGCCGACCTCATCACGCCGGAAACTACTCCTGATCTGGCAGAGGCCTGTAAGAAGACGCTGGAAGTACGTGGCGACGACGGCCCCAGCTGGAGCATCGCCTACAAGCTGTTGTGGTGGGCAAGACTGCATGATGGCAACAGGGCTTATAAGCTGCTGCTCGAGATGATGAAATCCACGCTCAAGACAAATATGAACTATGGCGCGGGCGGAGGTATCTATCCCAACCTGCTTTCCGCAGGCCCGCCTTTTCAGATCGATGGGAACTTTGGCGTTACGGCCGGCATCGCGGAAATGCTGCTCCAGAGCCATGCGGGCTTTATCGAGCTGCTGCCCGCCGTCCCCGATGCCTGGAAGAGCTCGGGTGAGATCACAGGACTAAAGGCACGGGGTAATTTCACCGTGGACATGCAATGGAAGGATGGGAAGATCATTCGCTATCGCATCGCCTCCCCGGCGCCGCAGAAAGTAAAGGTTAAGTTCAATGGCCAGCTAAAGGAGATCATCTCCGAAAAGATCTGATCACTTCTTCATCTTCAGCCTGTCCGCTACCAGCTTCCCGATCTGTATGCCCATGAGATTGCTGGCGCGCGTGCTGTAACGGAAGTGTATACCCCCATAAAACCGCGAATCCATTGTCTCCAGCGCTGCATCCCGGAAAGAAGTAAAGGACCTTTTGTTGATGCCGAACTCAAGCTCGGTCGTGTCCGTATACGAAAATTTATCTCCAAAGACGCTGGAAAGCGCCTCCGCCGCGGACGCCGAGATGGTGCAATGCCCACAGGTATATTCCGGGAAGGGCGGGGTCTGCAGATGCGGCCGCCAGTTGGGGTCGAAGTATTTATTGATCACGGTCTCGGGTCTTGCGGTATTGTAGATATATTTTATATTCCAGCACTGGATAAAGGCGTCGAACAGCGCAATGGCGGTCTTGGCGTGGGCCATCACGGTCGTGGGGAAGTCCGCATTTGCTTTTTTCGCCGCGATGCCGGCAACACTCATCCAGTGACCGCCCGGAGAGAATTTTTTTGTCCCGAACATCAGGTGCCCCGATACATTCAGCTTAAAAGGATTGTCATCCCAGAAATCCGCGATATTGATCTCTTCCGGCGTCAGGCTGTCCACCTTATTCTGAATAAGCTTTACTTCCTTGTAATAGGGCGCGTTCTTGTCGGTCACATTAAAAGCATAAGGGGGAGGAGGCATGAACTGGTCGAGACTGTCCATTACCACGTACCGGATGGTGCTCCAGTGCGGCTCCATGGCGGAGGTATAGGCGGGTGGGGTAGGGACCCATCTGCCAGGTGAATCCTTGACAGTGTATTCCGGCGCACCCCTTGTCTCCAGGTACCTGTCCTTCTTGCTCCACCGCATGATGTTAGCGGCCACGGTATCGGCAAATGCCAGGGTGTTGGTGAATTCATCATCGGGCATGCCGTGCTCTTTGGCCATTCTTTTCAGACTGTCCGTATATTCATGCATGCTGCCTTCCGGAAAGGTCACGGCCTCTCCGAGCTTACAAAATGCCAGCAGGGATGCCAGCTCATAGTCGATCTTTTTTTCCTTATCGGGCCGCGCGATAACTTTCAGACCGTGCAGCTGACCTCCCAACGGGAGATATTGGTCAGGGTAGCCGGCGGCCATCGCTTCATAACCCGCCACAGCGGCATACATATAATTACGGGATGCTACGATAGGACCGAAGTTATTCCCCATCACCACCGTATTCAGTTCATGGACGGTATTGGAATAAAGGATCGGGTCCTTGAATATCTTGTCATAGTCATGCTGAGTATGGCAGGCCGTTAGCAGTACGACGGCGCAGCACAGGCAAACAATTGGATATCGCATGCCCTAAGTTATGGCAATAACCCATTTGGGAGATATTTTTTTACAATTATTAGCCAAATTAATCAGCTGTTAAGGGCCTTGTTAATGGCCGGACCCTTTTTTTGCCATATGACCCGAGCTTGCGAGAGCCATGGTACCATTTAAAAAAACATTAACTCATCATGAAAAGAACGATTGCTTTCCTGTGGGGCTTCTTGTCTTTCCTGACACCAGTCCTGGCCCAGACAAGCCTTCTTACACAGCTGGACTCCTGTAATGTCACCTGGAATGAGCCGGGCCCTGGCCCGGCGGAGTCGATGCCCATCGGCAATGGGGATATAGCGCTTAATGTTTGGGTAGAAAAGAATGGGGACCTCGTCTTTTATATCAGCAAGACGGATGCCTGGGGGGCGGAGACAAGACCGGAATGGGACCAGTGGATGAAGACAGGTGGTGTGCTTATGAAGCTGGGGGCGGTACGCATCTCACAGACCCCTTCCCCTTTGACGGCAGATACCCCGTTTATCCAGGCCCTGCGTCTTCACGAGGGGGAGATCCTGATAAAAGAAGGAACTGCCACCCTTCGCGTCTGGGTCGACGCCAATCATCCGGTCATCCGGGTAGAAGTGGATAACCCTTCCGCCGCATTAAAAGTGACCCTTGACAACTGGCGGCTTGGCCAGGGAGATACCATCCTGCCTGGACAGACAGGAAATATTACCTGGTATCACCAGAACTCCTCTACGGCAGACCCTCATCTGGCCGGTCGTATCTTCGGCGCTTCCATCATATCCGGTAAAAAGCTTATCTCCATCTACCCGCTGACTACTACAGATGCTACTCCTGCTGTATGGCAGTCACGTCTCCGAAAACAGATCGCCGCCATTGGATACCTCCCCCTCGAACAGACCCGAGCCGCACATCGCCGCTGGTGGGATCAGTTCTGGCATCGCAGCTGGATCTTTGTCCATGGGGACCAACAGGCGGCCAATACGACAAAAGGATATATACTTCAACGTTATATCACGGCTTGTGCGGGCCGGGGCGCCTATCCCATAAAATTCAACGGCTCGCTATTTACCATCAGCCGCGATTTTCGCGCCTGGGGTGGTCAATACTGGTTCCAGAACACCCGAGCCATGTACTGGCCCCGGCTGATGGCAGGGGATTTCGACATGATGCTGCCGCTCTTTAACATGTATGCCCGCATGCTGCCGGGTAATGAAACCCTCGTAAAACAGTATTATCATCATGACGGCGCTTATTTCCAGGAGACCACTCCGTTCTGGGGCGGATTGCCCTACATGGGACCCGAGATAGAGCCAAAATATACAAACCACTATTTCACGCCGATACTCGAGCTCAGCATGATGATGCTGGATTATTTCGAATACACGGGTGATACGGCCTTTGCACGTCAGACGCTGGTACCGGTAGCCACCGCAGGTCTGATTTTTTTCGATCAGCATTTTGAAAGGGATATCATGGGCAAGCTGCTCCTGGACCCGGACAATTCTATAGAGATGTTCTGGAAAGTGCATGATCCCGCTCCGGACATTGCGGCCCTGACGGCGGTTCTCCCCCGGATGATCGCATTGCCGGATGGCCTGGTCGGCACAGAGCAAAGACAGGCCTGGCGACGGCTCCTGGGAGAATTGCCTCCCCTGCCCATGGGCGCCACGGCGGATGGCAAGCCGATACTCTTGCCATATACGGGTCTTCAGACGGCCAAAAGCTTTAATGAAGAGAACCCGGAGCTGTATGCCGTGTATCCCTACCGGCTGTATAGTCTGCAAAAGCCTGAGCTCGGGCTGGCACAGACCACCTTCCTCCATCGCAGGTTCAAAGACAAAGGCTGCTGGGAACAGGACCCCATCCAGGCGGCCATGCTGGGCTATGCCGATGTCGCCAGGGAATTTACCTCCTTTAACCTCACCCGCAAAGAGCCCGGCCTCAAGTTCCCGGCCTTTTGGGCCACCGGTCATGATTATGCGCCGGATGAGGACAATGGCGGCAATGGCGAGAACGGCCTGCAGCAGATGCTGATGCAAACCGACGGCCGTAAGATACTCCTGCTGCCTGCATGGCCCGCGGGCTGGAATGCCGACTTTTCACTCAACGCCCCCTACCGTACGACGCTGCAGGGCAAGGTGATGAATGGCCGGTTGACGGAGCTGATCGTAACACCCGCCTCCAGAAGAGCAGATGTTGTCATAAAAGACGCGCCGGTGTCTTTCGAAGGAGAAAAGACAACCTGGCGGGATGGTTTTGACAGGTATGACTATGTCATGGATGAACAGACAAATGCCATCACGCCCATTAAGGCAACAGCAGAAGAAGGGTTTGGCGCCAGGCCCGCTGAAAAAGGTAAACTGCGTTGCATCGTCGTCGCTCCGAAACATGCGGCGCCGGGTAATCCCTGGTCATGGCGCGGCTGTTACTGGGATCATGAGCCGCAGACAGAAGTGGAGCTGCTCCGCCGTGGCTATCACATCGCCTTTATCATGTGCGACCCGGATGAACACTGGGACGCATGGTATGATTTTCTGACGGGAAAGCACGGCTTGTCAAAAAGGCCGGCTTTCGTCGGTATGAGCCGCGGCGGTATCAACGAATATGCATGGGCTACGACGCATCCCGATAAAGTGTCCTGTATCTACGCCGACAACCCCGCCCTTCGTCCCGAAAGCATGGAAAAGCTCTATGAGCTGGCCCGTCATGATATCCCCCTGCTCCACGTATGCGGCAGCTATGATTTCCTGTTACAGGAACATACACTAAAGGTGGAAGACAGCTATCACAGCCTGGGAGGTCGTATATCCGTGGTGATCAAGGAAGGTCCGGGCCATCATCCGCACAGCATACGCAATCCCGAAGTCATCGCCGGATGGATGGAAAACAATACAGCCCCCGAGGGGGGACTGCCGCCGGTGATCCCGGAAGTTGATTTCCATAGGAGCTACTACTATAGTTTCGACAATACCTACCGCTATCTCAAGGAAGAAGATACCTACGCCACCTGCAGAGGACCGCTCTTCACCGATTGCTACGATAGGTATGACGAGATCACTGGCTCGAACCTAAACATCGATGGCATGACCATTATCGTTCCAAAGACGCCAGCTCCCGGCAAGCCATGGGTATTCCACGCCGATCGCATCGGACGTGAGGCTGATTCTGTAGACCTCGCGCTGCTGGCCAAAGGATTTTATATCGTAGCAGCCCCCGTGACCTCCCAGGCCGGACCGGTGACAGAACAATGGGATCAGCTCTATGAGCAGCTGACCCAACAGGGTTTTTCCAAAAAGCCTGTCGTGGAAGGGACCGGCGCTGCCGGCGGCGAAGCGTATTATTGGGCCATTACCCATCCCGACAAGCTGTCTTGTATCTATACAAAAGACCCGATCCTCCGCAGCCTCCGTGCAAAAGGTCCATTGATCGACAGCCTGGCCATCCTGACGAAGGCGGACATCCCACAGCTGCTTCTCCACGACGCAAAAGTTCCCTGGTATCAGCCGCTGGGAGGAAATGTAAAAGTATTTGTAGATAAAAAAGCTATATATGAAGAAATACTTCTTTCTGCTCACGGGGCTTTTGTTCCCGGTCTGCCTGATAGCACAAACACAGCTGCTGGCCGGCACATCCAAAATTAATATCACGCCACCTTTTCAACCTTAATTTTCCCGGGCATCAGAATTGCAGTAACTTCCCTAAACTTTTAATCATGAATACGAAAGAAATCGCCAGCCGCCTGGTAGCGCTTTGTCGTGAAGGAGAATTTGAAAAGGCTCAGAAAGAGCTGTTTGCAAAGGATGCCGTCAGCATCGAGCCGCAGGAGACACCCGATTTTAAAAAGGAGACCAAAGGATTGACCGCCATCCTCGAAAAGGGAAAGAAATGGTCATCTATGGTGGAAAAGACCAACGATATGGAGGTGTCCGAACCTGTATTGGCCGGTAATTCTTTCGCCGTCACCATGCACATGGATGTGGTCATGAAAGGCAAAGGGAAAATGGATATGACGGAACTTTGTGTCTACCAGGTGAAGGATGGGAAGATCGTTTCCGAATCCTTTTTGATGTAAGGGCGGGGAGTCATGGGCCCGCCGACAGAAGATAAACTGCCATATGAATAATTATGACGCCATCGTCGTCGGGTCCGGCATCAGCGGAGGCTGGGCGGCCAAAGAATTATGCGAAAAGGGACTAAAGACCCTCGTTCTGGAGAGAGGCCGCAGTGTCGTGCATCTCAAGGACTATCCTACAGCCAATATGCGATCCTGGGAATTCCCGCATAGAGGGGAGATGCCCCGGTCGTTTGTAGATGAAAATCCTCTTATCACACAGGCCGCGGGTTTTGGGGAAGATACTGCCCATTTTTTTATAAAGGATAAAGATCATCCCTATGTCCAGGAGAAGCCTTTCGAATGGATCAGGGGCTACCAGGTAGGAGGTAAATCCCTGATCTGGGGACGTGCCTGTCCGCGGTGGAGCAGCAATGAGTTCATTGCTCCCGCCAGGGACGGATATGGCATCGAATGGCCGATCACCTATGACGAGATCGCGCCCTGGTATTCGCATGTGGAAATATTCGCGGGCATCTGCGGCAACAGAGATGGGATCGCCTCCATGCCGGATGGCGAATATCTGCCGCCTTTTGAATTCAACTGTGCGGAAAAAGAAATAAAAAGAAAGATAGAAGCAAAATACAAGGACAGGTATTATATCCAGGGCCGCTGGGCCCAGCTGACGGAAGCCAGGGACATACATATTAAGCAGGGCCGGGGACAATGCCAGGCAAGGGACCTATGCATGCGGGGCTGTCCTTTTGGCGGCTACTTTAGTTCGGTGTCCTCCACCTTACCCTGGGCGCAAAAGACTGGCAATCTCACCATCCGCCCCTTCTCCGTCGTGCACTCCATTATCTATGATGAGAAGAAAGGCAAGGCAGTGGGTGTAAAGATCATCGACGCCAATACAAAAGAGGAAATAGATTATTATGCGCGGGTCATCTTTATGAATGCATCCGCGCTCAACACCAACCTGATCCTCCTGAACTCCACCTCGGTCAGGTTCCCTAACGGCTTTGGCAATGACAACGGTCTGCTGGGAAAATATGTCTGCTTTCAGAACTATCGCGGTTCCGTAGGCGGCAGCATCGAAGGTTTCGAGGACAAATATTATTATGGCCGCCGTACCACCGAATGTATGATGCCCAACTTCCGCAACCTTGGAAAGAACGATATGGATTTTGTAGGAGGATATATGGCCTTCTCCGGAGCCTATAGGAATAGGGGCATCGAACCCGCGGGCGCCGGCATCGGCGCGGATTATAAAGAAAATATGAGCGAGCCCGGCAAATGGGGCATGTATATGTATATGCAGGGCGAGACGGTCCCCAAGGAGTCCAATCATGTTGCCCTCAGCAAAGATAAAAAGGATCAATGGGGGATACCGCTGCTCGTTACCTCTGTAGGCTATGATGATAATGATGAGAAGCTGTTAAAGGATTTTCTTACACAGGCCAGTGAAATGCTGGACAGCGCAGGTGTAAAGGACATCCGCCAGTTTGACAATCACTGGGCGCCGGGCAGGGATATCCATGAGATGGGTGGCTGCCGGATGGGCAAGGATCCAAAGACCTCCCTTCTCAACGGCCATAATCAATTCCATCAATGTAAGAATGTATTTGTCACGGATGGGGCCTGCATGACCAGCACCGCCAATCAAAGTCCCTCTATCCTGTACATGGCGCTGACGGCAAGGGCCGTCAACTATGCTTACGAAGAAATGAAGAAAGGCAATCTATGACAAGGGATTCATCATCCCGATATGCGTTCCATTCCAGTCGGGGAAGAGCGCTTTGTCATTGCCCAAATGCAGATGTCTGTCGGCCACTTCGCTGAATACACACCGGAAATCCGTGGTCACTTTCAGGTCCCTGCGATCTTCCAGGTTCTCGATGGCCAGCGTGTCTACATTGCCATGGACCTGCCCTCCATTCACATCATTACCCAGGATAAAATTACAGGACGCCCGGCCATGGTCTGTTCCTCCGGTACCATTTTGATGCACGGTCCGGCCAAATTCGGTCATCGTCATCACGGTCACATCGTCCTGCCAGGCGGAAAGATCGGTCCAGAAGGCGGTAATGCTGTTGCTGAGATCGGTGACATTACGCGCAAAAATGCCATTGGCGGCCCCCTGGTTGAAATGCGTATCCCATCCGTTGGACTCGGTAAAAGCGATCTCCAGCCCCACATCCATCTTTATCAGCTGCGCTATCTGTTTTAAGTTATTACCCAGGGGTGAGTTCGGGTATACGGCATTGTTATCAGGGCGGTAGTTCCGGGTATCCGCCTTTTGCAGCATCTTGATGGCTTCGAAGCTTTCTTTACCCGTCTCTTTCAACAGACCGGGCGATGTCTGATCATAAAGGTCCTCAAAGCTGCTGGCTACCTTGCCGGCCACCATCGGATTGCCTTTTAGCTGGATAGCGAAGTCCTGCAGGTTGCTGATGGCGACGGTTGGATTATCTCCATAAAAGCTGCGGGGCAGGGCAGAGGTAATACTCACCGCGCTGAAAGGCGTGAGGCTGTCATGTCCCAGCAATCCCACGGCCCTGTTGAGCCAGCCGCTGGCAGTGCCTTTATTGAAGGGCGTGCCCGACTCCATAAAGTCCTGTGCATCGAAATGCGAGCGGGTGTTGTTGGGAGAGCCTATCCCATGTACAATGGCCAGCCGCCTGTCCTTGAACAACGGTAGGAAGGATTGCATGGAAGGATGCAGACCAAATCTTCCGTCCAGGTCGATCAGCGGATTGTCATTACCGCCTTTGGCGGCTGAAATAAAAAGGGTAGGCCGGGCGGCCTGCAGATTGGCGTCCGTAAAAGGCGTCACCGCCATCAATCCATCCATCGCGCCTCTCTGAAAGATACAGACCAGCACCTTTCTTTTTTTATAGGGTCTTATGATCTTGTCACGTGCAGCAGCTTCCGCCAGGAAGCCGGGTATGCCACCCATCATGCCGACGCCCAATAGCGCCAGTCCTCCGCCTTTAAGAAAACCACGTCTCGTGACCATATAGATACTTTTGGGTGCACCCAGTATGGGTTTCGCCGAAAATTAATCCATCCACGGTGCACATTTAATGATGGGCCTTTGGCCAGCGGAACCGTGTTCCGCTTATCGTCTTTGAAATTCTGGTGAACCAATAATTACGCCTACCACCTGCGTGAGGGAGGCCGAAGGAGGAAGAGCCCTGGTACTATCCGGCTCCCCATCCGCCGCGCTCACCTTTTGCGGCAGGTTGGGATCATTCAACATCGGTGTCAGTCTTTTGATCGTTGGGTCCAGGTCGCGTTCGGGCATGATGAGATGACAATAGGTCACCAGCGCTGCCTGCGCGCTCTCGGGTTCATGGTTATTGTTCAGGGCGGCCAGGTCGAAGCCTAGACCTGGTATCCTGCCGGTAGTGAACGCCAGCCCAAAGTTCATACGGCTCAGCAGCGAGCCGGTATTGATCCAATACTGTCCTTTATCCGGAAATCCTGTCGGGGCCTGGTAACAATACATTTTTTCTCCCATACGGGTGATCCAATTGTACAATTGCATGGGCTGTGCGATCCGCGCATGAAGACTGCGGACAGCGCCGATGGCCAGCTCAAAAGGCGACTTTGTTTTTTCCCGTATGGCCTGCGCGCTCCAGAATTCAGGAGAATAGACCATCGTCAGCAGCACCTGGCGGATATCTCCATTTTTGTCGGTAAAAGTCTTGGCCATCCTGTCGACCAGTGCGGAAGAGGGATCGTCGTTGACAAATCGGATGGCGATCTTGCGGCAGATAAAATGCGCCGTGGAAGGATGATGCGCCAGCATATCCAATAGCTGCAAACCTTCGTCCTCGCCGCCGTCGGGACCAAAATGCCTGCCCAACACGGTTTTCTCGCCCTTGTCATGTCTGTTCGGTGTAAAAAGATAGGCGCTTTCACGGACGGTCCATCCGGTAAGCACCCGGGCTGCCTGCGTAACATCCTGCTGGGTATAGCCGCCGTCCACACCCATCGTATGCAGCTCCATCAGCTCACGGGCATAATTTTCATTCAGCCCCTGGGATTTGCGGACCATCCGGGCCATCGGCCGCATCTCATCCCGCCTTTCATCCATAGCGCCGCTGCTGGAGAAATTATCTAGGTAGTAAAGCATGGCAGGCGACTGGGCCGTAGCCTTCAGCAGATCCCCAAATTTGCCAAGCGCGCCGGGTCGTATGACATCCCGCTCATACACGGGAATGAACTGGGCACAGTCGTTCTTGGTAACGGAGACATTGAAGTGATTGAACCAGAAATCCGTCATTACTTCCCTAAGCTGGTTTTGCGTATAGGCCGCGCGTAATATCTTTTGACAGTACAGCTGCCGGAACAATTCGTTCTCGGGCTTAAAGCCCTTTTTATCCATATAGTCCCTGACAAGATCCCGGTAGGCTTTTTTATCCGCCTTGACGCTGTCCTTATCGATGATGCCGTCCCGGACAGCCATACGGATGACCTGCCCGTTCCTGGGGTATGTCGCGGTTATCTGTTCATTGCTAAGTTTTAGTGCGTCGAGGGGAGCCAGCAGTGTCTCCAGGGAATCCTCCGGCAGATCCGCCTTCAGTTGCTGTTCGAACCATTTTTCCAATCCCATGCGGGCGACTTCGTCTACCTGCCCGGGGGTAGCGCCGTAGGTGAATCGGCTGAGTAGATGGGCTGCCGCCTGTTTTTCGGTGAGACCGGCTTCGCGATAAGGCATGCGATGCGGCCTTTTTTCACCCCAGAAAGAGCTCAGCAGGATAACTCCCCCAAGGATAGGCAGTGTTAGTCGGAGGAACTTGGTAATCATAGATAGCTACGACTCGGGGGAAGTCCGCCGGTTTAATGATCCGGGGTTTCTTTTCTAAGAAATTTTTTAAGGCTGCTATTGATATATAACAGGATATCCTCATTCGATGCCTTGCGGCAAAAAGCATACGAGGGACGGTATCGGTACATGAACAGCTGCAGGGAGTCGCCTTTCAAACCCGTGACCCGGGTGATATAGGCCCTTTGCCACCGGCTGTCGATATAATAATCCTTTTCATTTTGAGCCAGCCGTTTCTTCAGCCGCCTCCGCTGTACCTGTACATGGCTAAAGTAGTCGATGGGGCTGAAGCTGACACCCACCCCATCCGAAAAAGTCTTCCCTCCTGCCAGCTTCACCTTGTGGAACTGATCCAGGTAGGCGTACTCCTCCTTCCTTTTTAGTGAGTCCAGCTGGTAATTGCTCAGATCACCCACCCGCACGGTCGGCAGTTCCACCACGTTGGGGTCCATATAGACCATATAACCCTCTTCGCCGCCAAACATCCAGTCGCTGACCAGTGCGGTATCCGGCTTATAGCCGGCGGATGTAAAGACGACGGTATCGCCTCTTTTGGCAGGTATCTTATAGTTACCGCCCATGTCGGAAGTATTGTATTTTTTTTGAGAGATATTATGTACGCTCACGGACATGATCACTTCCTCGCTGGCCTTTTTGTGGACTTTTCCACGAAGAACATCCTGGGCAAAGGCTCCGGTAGAAAATAGCAGCAGACAAGGTATTCCATAGACAGTGCAGCGGGGAGGCATGCAACAAAATAGAAATAAATATTCAGGTTGCGGATGCCGCCCCCTGCAAGCTTTTGTTAAAATAGATCGATCCTGAAAAGCTCACTCATCGCCTTTTGTCCTTTCCCCGTTACGATAAAGACCCGCGCATCCGATCCCGGCCGCAGCCAGTGTGAGCCCAGCATTTTTGACAGCAGCGCGGCGCCCAGCGATCCCGCCAGGTGATGCTTTCTTTCGGTCCAGTCGAGACAGACCCTGGAAAAGCTGCGTCGTTGTTTTTTTAGCTCGGCACAGTCGATGCCCATCGTATCGAACCATTTGACACCGGCGGCCGTCACTTCAAACTCCTGTCCCCGGTGGACGATCAGTTTTTGACGCAGCAGGCTTTCGGTCACCTGTACGCCTACTCTTCCCGCCAGGTGATCATAACAGTGGCGGCAATACGCAATAGGTTGCATTTTTTCCAGAGGGGGCGTCTTCACGCGCTCTCGTGCCGGCAGGAGGTTGGCCATGGCTTCCAGCGCATAGGCGATCTCGGGCCGCGAAAATGTGTAATAGCGGTGCCGTCCCTGTACTTCCACATTCAGCAGTCCGGCATCCGACAGCTTTTTCAGATGCATGCTCAGGTTAGGCCGTGAAGTATCTGCCTGGATGGCCAGCTCCGTGGCGGTATAAGCCTTGCCATCCATCAGGGTCCACAGCACTCTTCCTCGCACGGCGTCGCCTATGAGCGAGGCGATATGGCTGAAATGATCTTCCATGACATGTATAGTTCAGTATAAATTGAAATATCGATGCCGAAAGTTACGACAAAAAACGGACCGGGGGTTCGTTGTCCGAAGGACAGACATTAACGGTTTGCGGGAATTGGGCTAATTTTTGTCGAAGACCAATTCCCGCACATTATAAGGTGAATTTCACCGTAGCGGTGGTGTAAAACAGGGCGGCGCTGCTTCCTGTCAGCACGTGCTGGGGCAGAACATAGGCCGGCGAAAGTATCAGGTTGAATTTTTTATAAGCCAGGATCATGGGGAGGCTTGCTTCATAGGACAGTATGCTGAATTCCCGGCTGTCCTTTGTCACGACCTCCTCCCCGGCGGGGAATAACAGGAAATGCTGCTGTTGCAGATAGGTTTGTGTAAAATGCTGCGTCCCCGCATATACATACGCCGAAGGGTCCAGCACGATGACAGCCTTGCCGAATACACGGGTGAATTTGATAATATGATCCAGCCCGGCCTGTGCGCCGGGATCGGCCTGGTTGCTGAATTTGATGTCCCCGCCGATGGTGATGTTCACGATCTTGTTCAGCTGGGTGATGCTGGCCGCGACGGATTGTTTGATGGCGGACTGGATAAGATCGGTATTGTCCTGGTAAATATAACGGGTGGTGGAAAGACTGCCTGACCAGCTGTTCTTCTTATTGTGGAAATTCCACCCTCCCTCCACCAGCGTGGCGGCGTACTGCGTTTGCAGGTTGTTGTGGATAAACACAAAATTGGCGTTGACATAAAGCCCGTTGCTGAAATTGACCCCGACAAAAGGATAAAGCCCCTTGCTTTTCAGGCTGTCGACACGACCGTAATAATTCATGGCGGAATTGGCCGTGACCCCAACGACGAAATGGGTGGTGGAGTCCTGGGAGAAAGCTGTTTGAGCGCACAGCATCAAAATACAGATATACCGGTACATAAAATAAATATTGAAAGCGACCGCCGTTAGGCGGCCGCTGTTGTTACATAGGGGTTTTATTGCTTCTGGACATCAGCGCTCGTTGAGCTCTTTACTTCAACATTGGCGGAAGAACCTTTCGAGGCATCGGAAGAACCGCTGGCCTGAGCCGAGGTAGAGCTATGCGCGCTGGCATCTACCTTCGTATCCTTTACCTTGTTGACGGCAGCAGAGGTCTTTCCTTCTACCTGGTGCGCCTCGGAAGATGCCTTGGCCTCCGCTTGGTGGCCAGCAGCGGATGCGGAAGCTTCCGTCTTCTGGCTGGTATTAGCAGCAGTCGATGTAGTGGTCTTGGCGGCATTCGTACCCGTAGTCTTTACATTACCGGCAGTAGCAGCCGTCGCTGCCGTGGATGCCCGCAGCGCATTATTGACAGACGGCGTATTGACAGAAGCAGCCGAGCTAAGATGAGTAGAGCTGACGGCGCCAAGCCTGATCTGGGCGGAAGATGTCTTGCTGATAACTAATGACGCTCCTGCGAGGAGACATACTGCGATGATTTTTTGCGTGTTCATAATTCCTATTTTTTTAGTGTGAGAGATTGTACAGGTATATCAACCCTCCCGCCCCCTTGTTACCCCCCACGCTAAAAAATTTTCAAAAAAAAACCCCTTCCTGATTTGGGAAAATGTGTTCAAATCAGGAAAGGGGAGTAACATTTCGCTATTGGTTTTCAGTCAGATACGCGTGGCATGTCCGTTGCCTTATTCAATGGGAATAAATATCTATAACGTATGAAAAAGATCCATATAGCCCTTACAAGTGAAGACATCACGATACCCGGAGTTATAGTAGCCTTTATTGCCGGTTGTCTGACCGCAACGATATTTTGGTATTTCATTAGTTAGGTTCTTCTACCTTGTCATAGTATTCCTTTTGAAGGTTTAGCGTCTTTGTGTCCGCTTTGACCACCTTTATAGCTTTCTCTAAAGAGCCCACCATAAAGTCAGTCACAAATTTGCCCAGCTCACGCGTCGCTTTAGCGCCCTCTCCGGCATAATGGTTCGGATAAGAAGCATACCACCAGATGGCCGTATATACCCCGGGAACAGATAGCCGCTGCTGATTGGCGCCGCTCTCGATCCTCGCGCTGTCCATCTTTACCAGCTCGGGCCGCATATATAGCAATACAGATGTCTCCCTTTCACCCGCATGTCCATCAGTGGCGGGATCGCTTTTATGCAGCTTGGCATAGCCGGCCTTATAGGCGGAGTCTAGCTCCGGCTGGAAATAATAAACGGCATAATCATGCCGGCGCTCGAGACGCGTCTGTATAAAATAGCGTAGGAATTCAGGATTGCCGCCGTGTACATTCACGATGACGATCTTGTTGAACCCGTTGCGCGCGATCTCTTCACAGGTGCTTTCCAGTAGTTCCCAGACCACTTTTTCCGGCAGGGCAAAAGCCCCCGGCTCGTGTTTTGCCTCGTTGATCTGGCCGTAGAAATAATCCGGGAAGACGACGGCATATTCCTTTTTTGTCGCCCTTGCCGCCCATTCCCGTACCTGGATAAGGTCCGATCCGATGGGGGCATGCGGACCATGTTTTTCGAGGATCCCGATGGGGAGGATACAGGTACGGGACGATCTTTCCAGCGCCCTGGGCCAGTCACTGGCGGTCAGCTCATCCCAGCGGCAGGGAAGGTCCTGTGCAAAGCTTGCATTCACCAGCAAGAGGAGGAAGGTCAATAGCTTGATGTTTCGCATATACATATTTATTTATATCCTTTTTATTTATATCCTTGATTTTGGGTCAGCGTCGCCTTGCCACCCACCGTGGTCAGATCGATCTGATTCAGCGGGATGGGCCAGTATTCATTCTTGTTGGCGGTGAACTTGCCGCCCACGACATCGGTCGTGTACTGGGACTCGAACTGGAAATAATTGTTCATCGTCGTGGCGGCTATACCCCATCTCGCCAGGTCGAAAAATCGGTAGCCCTCCATCCCCAGCTCCAGCTTCCGCTCAAAATAGATGGCCTTCAACGCCAGGTCCTTGTCCGTAAAGAACCCGGTCGGGTAGGGACTGATCACATAGTTGGCCGCCGGCGTATTGGTAAAGCCTGCCGCGGGATTGGCATCGTCGATATATTTATGCACCCAGCTGGCAGGTCTGTCGGCTATGCGATGCCGTACCCGGTTGACATACCCTTCGGCCACATCCAGGTGCCCGAGCTGCGCTTCCACTTCTGCCGCCATCAGCAGTACGTCGGCAAATCGAATGACAAATACATTGATGGCCGATCCGGGCGCCCATTGTGAATTGTCCCCATCCGCATCGGTGCTGGAATTCCACCACACATTCTTGATGGGAGAGAAGGGACCGGCATAACTCTGCGCCCTTATCCAGTCGTTACCGGGATGAACGCCATAATCCAGGTAGGGGATACCCCTCCGGCCTACGGTCCAGTCCAGCCGGGGATCGAGGTTGCCGGCGTCAGGCACAAACGCATCCGTGGACAACAACCCCTGGTCATTCTTTACAGCATGACTGTTATAATCGTCGAGATAAGGCAGACCACTGGCATCCGTACGATACGAGTTCACCAGGTCGATGCTGGGCTGGAAAAATCCGCAGCAGGTAAAAGGTATGCCGGTGCCATACGGGAAGTTCAGCATATCCCCCTGGTTGGCCTTGGAGATAGAGCCCGCGATGGCATTGGCGGCATTTTCCACGACAAAGATCGCTTCGGGATTGGCGGTCTCCTGTGAAGGACGGTAGTTGTCCTCGAAGTTGGGATTCAGGTCGTATGCCAGCCCATTGGGTGTATTGCCGTTGTTGATCACATCTATAAAGACAGGCTCCGCATCGGAATATTTCTTTTCAAAAAGATAGGTCTTGGCGAGATAGGCCGCGGCCGCCCATTTATTGGCCCGGGCGATATCGGTCTGTGTGGAAGGAAGATTGTCCCAGGCGAACTTGAAGTCATCCTCTATCTTCGGCCAGATATCGACGGTATTGGTAGGCTTGAGATTGGTGGTCGTCTCGTCTATCCAGGGCAGGTTATTGAACATACGCTTGATCGTAAAATAATAATGTGCTCTTAAAAAACGTGCCTGTGCCTCGACATCCTTTTTTTCCGCATCCGTCATATCCGTTACCTGCGCCAGCGTCTTTAGCACAAAATTGCAACGGGTGATCCCCTCATACACGGCCTTCCACTTGTCATCCAGCAGGGAGTTGTTGGGCGCCACGCTGAAATTGAGGACAGGTATCATGACGATCTGATCCCCGCCGTCGCTACCTTTATGCGCCTCGCCGCCGGCGACGCTGCCGAAGAGCCAGTTGCTGGGAGCGCATGCCCAGGCATTACCGCCGCCCAGGCTTTGTATATTGCCGGCGGCCTCGTCATAGTCCTGCCCATCCAGGGCGGCATAGGCGCCGATCAGCAGCGCATTGACCCCCTTCTTGCTGACCATATTGTCGGGCTGCAACGAACCCTGGGGTTGACGGTCTAAAAAACTTTTACGGCAGCCGCTGCATAACAGGGCTATCAGTGCAATATAGTTTATAATGGATCTCATAACTTCTTTTTTTAGATGTAGGATTAGAATTTAAGACTTACGCCGGCGATGAACTGACGCGTGCTGGGATAGGAACCTTCGTCGATGCCAAATTCGGTAACGCCCTTGCCATTGATCTCTGGGTCCTGACCGGAGTATTTGGTGATGGTGAAGAGGTTCGTGGCCTGTACATAGATCCGCAGACTTTCGATACCCACCCTTGCCAACGGGGATTTGGGAAGCGTATACCCCAGCACCAGGTTCTTTGCCCGCAAATAAGACCCGCCCTCGATATAGTAAGAGTTCGGAACACCATTGGTGCTGGCATTGCCTTCGACCTCTTGTATGGATGCCTTGGCATTGTGATGCGTGGGTGTCCAGGAATTGTACAGCGCGGTATAACCCTTGGCGCCGGAGAAGGAAGGATAAAAGTCGGTCCACCAGCTCACCTGGTTCCAGATCTTATTGCCCTGCGATCCATAGAGGAAGATGCTAAAGTCGAAATTCTTATACGTCAGTCCCAGGTTAAGCCCATAGCTAAAGCTGGGACTCGGATTGCCCAAAAAGGTGCGGTCGTCGGAAGTGATCTGCCCATCCCCGTTGACATCTGCATAGCGGAATCTGCCCACGCCTTCATCTGTCTGATAGGTAGCGTCGGCGGAGCCGGTGGCCTGCTGCGCCTTTTGGTCGGCGCTGGAGATATCAGCATCGCTGTTCCAGAAGCCGATGATCTTATAGCCATAAAAAGACCCTACGGAATGGCCCACCTGGTTCTTGATAAATTTGTCTCCAAAGTTCCTTCCATCACCCGAGTAGAAATAGTCGACGTCATCGGTCACCTTGGTGATCCTGTTGTTATAGGTGGTAAAGGTCAGCGTACCGTCGAATTTGAGGTCGCGGGTGAGATCCGCATGACCGCTGACAGAGATGTCTACACCCGTATTTTTCATCTGGGCGATATTGACATAGGGAGCCACGGCCCGTCCATAGGTGCCGGGCAGCTCGGGGTTGAGCAGCAGGTCCTTGATATTTTTCATGTAGTAGTCTGCCGTGACACTGATCGCCCCTTTGAACAGGGTGGCGTCGAATCCGATATTGGTATTGATATCTTTTTCCCATTTCGCATCGGGGTTGCCACGCTGTCCCTGCTGAAAGCCCTGCGACACGGAATTGTTCGACCCGGTGATGTCATAATAAGAAGATTCCTTGTTGGCGACATAGGTGCTGAAAGCATTGTCGGAGCTGAGATTGATCTGGTTGCCCATGATCCCCCAGCCGCCCCGGATCTTCAGATCGCTGAGCCAGTCGAGGCCTTTCATGAAATCCTCTTCAGATAGCCGCCATGCGGCCGTTACGGCGGGGAACCATCCATACTGGTAGGTCTTGAACTTGGAAGAACCATCCCTTCGCAAGGTGCCGCTGAGCAGATACCTGTCCTTGAAGCCATAGTCGAACCGTGCAAACTGCGACCAGAGACCTTCCGAGACCCGCGTGCTCGTGGCCTGCACCGACCCTGAACCCGTCGACAAAGTCGTAAAGTTCGGATCGAATACAAAATAGCCAAAGACATTCCCGTGCATCGTACCCGAATGGGAGTCGTATGCCTCGGTGCCCAATAAAAGCTGTAAGCTGTGCACCCCGGCAAATACCTTATTATACTGCAGGGTATTTGTCCAAGTCCAGGTATTGCCATAATAAGAGTCTTCGGTGTAGCTGTTGGTAAGCTGGTTCTCCTGGTCCTCGTAGGTAGGGTAGGAGAAGGAGTGCGACTGCCCGTTGGTCACTGATCCGCCGAAGCTGGTCCGCAGCGTCAGCCCTTTGACGATATCCGCTTCAGCATACACATTCCCAAACAGGCGGTTGTCCTGCGTCCGGTCGTTGGAAGTACGTTGCTGTATCGCCAGCGGATTGTGCGCATCTCCGAGTTGACCGCCATAATTCCCTGCATAGTTGCCCTTGATATCATAGAGGGGAATGATCGGTTGCTCGCGGAACGTATAGGCTATCGCGCCATACGCCTGCAGGGCATCGACATGTGGGTTCATGGCAACAGAATAGCTTAGGTTCTCACCCACCCGGATGCCTTTCGTGACATTGAAGGAGGTGTTGGCGCGGATGGTATATTTTTTCAGATAGGTCTTCGTCAATACTCCCTGCTGATCGTAGTAGTTAAAGGACATCAGGTATTTGGCCTTGTCGCTGGCGCCGCTGATGCTGACGTTCTGGCTGTGGATGGGCGCGTTGCCAAACACCGAATGATACCAGTCCGTCCCTTTTTTGTTGGCCCGGACGATATGATAGAAGCTGTTGAAATCATCCTGGTCCGTATAGTTGGAATTGATATAGTACAGGGATGGATCGACAGCCGGATCGCCTTCCTTGGCGCCTTCGGGAAAGATATAATCCGGCAGCACGGGAGCTGGCCCCGTGCCATACAGCGGGTCCGCCGAAGTGCTTGTCACCGGCGTGCCTGAGTTGGCCAGCGCATTGAATTTCAGCTGCGCCATATCCTGCGGACTCAGGATCCGCCATACATTGCCATGCTTGGGGACCTGCGAGCCATAGTACGCGTCATATGTAACTTGCGGCTTGCCCGTCCGTCCTTTTTTGGTGGTGATGATGATGACCCCGTTGGAGGCCCGTGATCCAAAGATGCTGGCCGCGCCGGCATCCTTCAGCACCTGTATGGAAGCTACATCGTTGGGGTTGAAATCCGTGATGGACTGTGTAGGGACCCCGTCGATGACATACAGCGGCGTGTTGTCGCCAAACGTGTTGATACCGCGGATGCGAACCTGCGGCGCTTCGCCGGGCTGACCGGAGCCGATCACTGTCACCCCCGCCGCCTGTCCCTGGAGCTGTTCCGTGATCTGGCTGGTAGGCTGTCTGTTCATGTTGTCTACATTTACGACCGTGACCGCACCCGTCAGGTCTTTTCTTCGCTGGGAAGTATAACCCGTGACGACCACATCGTTCAGCACCGTGGTGGATTCTTTTAATACGATGTCCAGGTTGTCCGAGCTGCCCGCATCCATCTCGATGCTTTCAAAACCCACCGAGGAGATGACGAGGCGGTTCCTGCCGGCCGGCAGGGTGATGGAGAATTCGCCGGTGTTCGAAGTGGTTGCGGCGACCTTTGTCCCCTTTACAAGAATGGTGGCGCCAACGACTGGCTGATGGTTAGTGCCGCCCGTGACGGTGCCGTTGATCTTTTTCTGGGCCCATGCTCCCGTTGCGAGACATAGGGACATAATGATAAGGCAGGGCGTAAGCACCCAATGGGAAAATTGTCTTTTCATAAGCTCTAGTTTGAATGAATAAAAAAATGTTACTACTAAAACAGAGCTTGAGTTTTGGAAGTCTTCCGGGGCGGAGTAACGGGGACGAATTAAAAGGGGGACGTATTATTATGGCTACAAAGCTGTTTCACTGAACTTTTCCATGACCAGGGCCGCGGCGGCCAGCAGTGATGCATCATGACCCAGCTGCGAGACCTTTACACGCGTGTCTTCCGCCAGCCGGGGGATACAGTATTGGTTCAACGCCTGCTGGATGGGTGCGATCAGGATCTTGCCGACCTCGGCCCCTCTGCCGCCCAGGATGATCAGCTCGGGGTTTACGATATGGATAAGGATGGCGATGGCCTTGCCGATCTTGAATCCCATTTCCGTCAGCAGCTCGATGGCATATTGATCACCCTGGTTGGCCGCCGCCATGATGGCCTCGCTCATTTTTTCGGGACTGTCGACCATTTTCAGGCTGGAGATCTTTCCGGCTTTGATCTCTTCCATGGCCCGGTGCGCGACGACACGCAAGGTGGCCTCCGTCTCCAGGCAGCCCCGTTTGCCGCATTCGCAAAGGGTGTTGCTCTCCGAGATGGGGATATGACTGAGTTCGCCCGCATATCCCGTATGACCACCGAATAATTCTCCTTTTACGATCATACCCAGCCCGACGCCCCATCCGATGTTGATGACCATAACATCCTTTAGATTTTGCGCCAGGCCTTCTTTTAGTTCTGCCAGGGCCAGCACGCTGCTGTCGTTTTCGATATGCACCGGCATATGCAGATGCCGCTCGAGATAGTCGCGCAGGCTTTCCTTACTATCGGTGGAGAGGTAGGTGAAGTTGATGCCCATCCGGGTATTGACAAATCCGGGCATGCTAAAGCCCGCGCCGATGATCTTCTTTCGGTCCTTCCCCATACGGCCGAGGACCTTCGTCAGCGTCTTTGTCAGGATGAGAAGCGCATCCTTATTGTTCAGCAGTCGCAGCTCGATGGTCTCTAAGGGAAATACAAATTGATTCGACATATCCAGCAGGCCGATACGGGTATAGAGCTGGTCGATGGATACGGAAAGGATATACATTTTGTCCGGCTTGAGGGCGTAGATCAGGGGCGGGCGGCCGCCATTGGATGGCGCATAGCCCTTCTCGACGACATAATCCGCGTCGATGAGTTCGTATAATGACTTGGTGACATGGGGGACGCTTTTGCCCAGGGACTCGCTCAGATCGTTACAGGAGGCCGTGCCGAAGAAGTACAGCTGGCTCACCAGTCTGTATTTCAATTGACTATTAAATGGAATGGTTTGCCGGGCGATCATTCCGCAGTTAGTTTTAGTGTTGGTTTATAAACTTAATAAAATATTTAATAAGTGCCAAGTATTCCTGTTATTTTTATGGTATGACCGTCCTGGAAGAGATACGAAAGCACAAGATCGTGGCCATCCTGCGGGGAGTCCGTCCCGATGCCGTACCGGGTGTTGCCGCTGCCCTTTATGCCGGGGGTATCCGGTGTCTGGAGATCACCCTCAATTCCCCCGATGCCTTTTCCGTCATCAAATCCCTGTCGGCCAAGATGGGGAATCACCTGCTGATAGGGGCGGGGACGGTGCTCGATGCAACGGAAGCCCGGCAGGCCCTGCATGCGGGCGCCCGGTTTATCATATCTCCCACGGTGGACATACCTACCATCCAATATACCCGCCAGGCGGGCGCTGTCAGCATTCCCGGCGCCTTTACCGCAACCGAGATCCTCACCGCGCACAGGAGTGGGGCCGATATCATCAAGGTCTTTCCCGCTTCGGTAGGGGTAGCTTATTTCCGCGACCTGCGCGGGCCGCTTCCCCATATCCCTCTCATGCCCACCGGGGGGATCAACCTGGAGAATATAGGCGACTATCATAAAGCTGGAGCCGTGGCCTTTGGGGTAGGCAGCGCCCTGGTGGATGGGAAACAGCCCGTGACAGAGGAGTATCTGCAGCAGCTGACAGCGCTGGCCAGGAGGTATTCCGAAGCCCTTCCTTAAATGGGAAATGCAGGAATCTGGAATTTTTCTAATCTTCAGATAGTCAGGATTGTAATAAATGGCATATTTTAGGTGATCTTTTAGTTATGAAGGCATTCTTCGGCAACTTGTTTCGTTTTATCAGAGGCACCATTCATTACCGGTTGCTCCACAGAGGGCCTGGTCCATTCTTCCGGCAAGCTCCCGTCATACCTATAAATAGCTATCGCTTTGGTACGCTGCCCGGTCGCCGTCGTCGTGGTATGAGCAAACAGGCTACACCAGGCAAGGTTGCTACGCTGACTTCTTCGCGCAGGAGCGCTTCTTCGAATTAAGGTGTATCCCGGCCAGCCATGTTTTGATGATCTATACTTCCATTGCCGGCTATTAATTTTCTTTCGCTGTACCAGCATTCGGTGTTGTACCAGAGAGTGGATACTTCATAAGGCAGCCGATGCCTTTTCCATAGATTGATCACGACGATATCTTCTTCTTTAACGACATGGCTCTTGCACATGTCATAAACGAGGTTCGAATTATACGGCGGGGCGCAGTAATAGGTGAGTCGTATTTCTCTTTTAAGAATATTGCCTTGTATAAGAATAAAAATATAGAAGTTCGGGAATGTTGATCAAAATTTATTATGTTTGAACATTCTAATATAGTCCATAATGAAAAATTGTCTCCTCCTGACAGCCCTCTTGATCTCAACTTTATATGCAATGTCCCAGGCGCCCGCCCCGCATTGGCTCTGGCAGATTGGCCGGCCCGATGGCAGCGTAGCCGACCTGGCCGGCCCTGCCGATAGGGGCGACAAGTTCGAAAAGGACGGCGTATTTGTGGTAGGACGCAGTAGCGAAAAACAGGACTGGCCCTGGGCTCACCCCGGTCCGGACGATGGCTGGGCCGGCAGCCGCCAGCACAGCTTCTTCATAATTTTTGGTATAAAGGACCTCCCCTCCGCCGACAGCTGTCACCTCCGCATCCGCCTCCTCGATACCCATAATTCCCGGGGACATGTGAGCATCCATATCAACGGCCGGGAGTTCCAGCAGACCCTGCCCCATGGCACCGGCCAGGGTATATATGGTCACTTCACGGACGCGCACCCCTCCGAGCTCAACATTGCCTTCCCTTCGAGCCTGCTCAGCAGGGGCGACAACAGCATCAGCATCACCTCCACGGGCGGCAGCTGGTTTATCTACGATGCGTTGGGCCTCGAAACCCCCGCCGCTATCACTACCCAGCCCGTACGCGGCACAGTCTTCCTTTCCGGCATGGTGGGCCTTCCCTTTATTGCCAAAGGATACGACAACGCATCATACCAGCCGGCACAGCTCTCCGTATTGAACACGGGCGCACCGGGTGAGCTCACGGTAAAGATCCAGGGCATGGACCCGCAAAAATTACAGCTGGCGGCGGGCAATCAGCAGCTGGAGATCCATACACCTGTCGTGACCACGGATTCATCGATCACGGTCCAGGTGGAGCAGGCCGGTAAACCCATCGGCGAAAGGACCCTGGCATTACAGCCGGTCACCGTGCGCACGATCTATATGCTGCCCCATTCCCATAACGATATTGGCTACACGGAGATACAGACGGCGGTGGAAAAGAAACAGATCGACAATTTATTAAAGGGCATCGAATTCGCTAAAAAGACAAAAGACTATCCGGACGGCAGCCGCTTCGTATGGAACCTCGAAGGCACTTACGTGGCGGACCTCTTCCTCCGTAGGATGAACCCGCAGCAAAAACAGGAATTCCTGGACGCACTAAAGGATGGGGGAGTGGCCCTCAACGGTATGTACCTGAATACACTGACGGGACTTTGTAGGCCGGAGGAGCTCCTTCGCCTGTTCAAGTTCTCCACAGACCTGGAAAAACTGACGGGCGTCAGGACAGACGCGGCCATGATCAGCGACGTCCCGGGCTATACCTGGGGCACGGTCGAGGCCATGGCGCAGGCAGGGATAAAATATTTCTCCGCCGCCCCAAATTATTTCGATCGCATTGGCGACATCCTGCCGGCATGGGAGAACAAACCCTTCTATTGGCTTTCCCAGTCGGGTAAACAAAAGCTCCTGGTCTGGATCCCCTACAAAGGATATGCACTGTCGCACGGTTCCTACCTGTCGCCACAGTTTGTCGCCTCCTACGCGGATGCTTTACGCAAGGCCCACTATCCCTACGGGATCTCCTATATTCGATGGAGCGGTCACGGCGACAATGCGGTGCCCGAACTCGAGATCAGCGACTTCGTAAAGGACTGGAACCAGAAATATATTGCCCCGCATTTTATCATTTCCTCCACCAGCCGCGCATTCAAAGCCTTTGAACAGGCCTATGGCGACAGGCTTCCAACAGTACAGGGCGACTGGACAGGATACTGGGAGGACGGCGCAGCCTCTTCCGCCCTCGAGTCATTGGAGAACAGGATCAGCTCTTCCCGCCTGTCACAGGCGGAAGTGATGTGGTCGATCACAAATCCCGATAAATTCCCGGCCCCGCAGTTCAACGATGCCTGGCGTAACGTGCTCCTCTATTCGGAGCATACCTGGGGCGCCGACGTCAGCGTCACCAACCCCCTCAGCCAAAAAACCATCGAACAGTGGGATATAAAAAAGTCCTATGCCGACACGGCCGCCCGTTTGTCAAAGATCCTCCTGGAAGAAGCAACAACTCCAGTTGCCCGTGAGGGCGAAAGGATGCGCGGCACCGTCGGCGCCAACTCCAACGCCGTCGACATTTTCAATACCAACTCCTGGACCCGCACCAGCCTCGTCCTCATACCCGCCGCCTTGTCCGCACAGGGCGACATCATAAAAGATGCGAAAGGCAAAACCATACCCTCCCAGCGTCTCTCCACGGGCGAACTGGCCTTTGTTGCCACGGATATCCCATCCTTTGCTTCCAGGCGTTATTATGTTTCAAAAGGGTCCCCGAAAAAGGCATCCGGCGATGTCCAGGTCACAAACAACACCCTGGACAACGGCCTCATCCATGTCTCCATCGACCCGGCCACGGGCGCCATCACCGGCGTCCGCACCCACACACTCGATAATAATTTCATCGACTCGGCCGCAGGCGCCTATGCCAACGATTATCTCTTCCTCCATGGCAGCAATTTGAAGGATCTCCAGCGCAACGGCCCGGCAAAGATCACCATAAAAGAAAAAGGACCGGTCCTGGCCACCCTCCTCATCGAGTCCTCCGCCCCGGGCTGTAACAAGCTCACACGCGAGGTCCGCCTGGTCAACGGCTTCGATCACGTGGAAATGACAAATATCCTGGACAAACAGCGCGCGGAGCTGAACCCGCACCCGGGTGACTACGCCTGGGCCAATACGGGCGGCAAGGAGAGCATAAACTTCGGCTTCCCCTTTCACGTCAACGACGGCCAGGTCCGCATCGACATCCCATTCTCCGTCATGCGCCCCGAAAAGGACCAGATCCCGGGCTCCTGCAAGAACTGGCTGGAAGTAGGACAGTGGGCGGATGTCAGCAATGACCAGCTGGGTATCACCTGGGTGACGCTCGATGCACCGCTATTGGAAGTAGGAGGCATCACGGCCACCTTATTGGGCGGTCAGTCCAACCCGGATGTATGGCGCAAAAAGATCGAACCCACCCAAAAGATCTATTCATGGGCGATCAACAACCACTGGGAGACAAATTACAGGGCCTACCAGGAAGGGATCATCACTTTCCGCTATGCCTTACGGCCCCATGGGACTTTCTCTCCGGCGGAAGCCACCCGGTTTGCTACCGGTCTTACCCAACCGCTGATCGTTACCCGCGCCCTGGATAAGGAACATACCCTGCCCCTGCTGATACTGAGCAACAAGGACGTCATCGTACAGGCCCTAAAACCCAGCGAGGACGGAAAAGCCTGGATCGTCACGCTCTTCAATGCCTCGGGCAGCGACGCCCATACATCCCTCCAATGGGCAGGGCAGGTGCAGGTCATTCATTACAGCAATACCACGGAGCTACCCGCAGCATCGGTACAGGATCAAATAGACATCGCACCCTGGGACCTGGTCACGATACGGGTGGAAAGATAGCGGGCGCACCATACGGGAAAATGACGTAATTTAACTCCATGCGTATAAGAACCTTATTGGCGACATGGATAGCATGGAGCGCGGCCCTGTCGGCCTTCTCGCAAAAGAATATCGATAGCATCCTGCCGGTCCGGGGATTTTGTATCAACGCCCCCAGACCCGCGGGCCTGGATTCCTTTATCACCTTCATCGATAAAGAGCTGCCTTCCCGCAAGGTCAATACGCTCTTCCTGCTCATCGACTACCGGTACCAGTTCGCCAGCCATCCGGAACTGTCGGACACGGACGCCTTGTCCAGGGCGGATGCAAAAAGGATCGTACAGACCTGTCAGCGGCATAAGATCCGCATCATCCCGCAGATAAATCTCCTGGGTCACCAGTCCTGGGCCAGCACCCCAAACAAGCTGATGAAGGCATACCCCCAGTTCGACGAGACACCCTGGGTCAAATTCCCGGAGAAATATGAATGGCCCAATCCGGATAAGCTCTATTGCAAAAGTTATTGCCCCCTGGCGCCGGGTCTTCATGACATACTCTTTGCCGTTATAGATGAATTATGCGATGCCTTCGAGACGGACGCCTTTCACGCAGGTATGGACGAAGTATTTTACATAGGAGAGGACCAGTGCCCCCGCTGCGGCGGCAGGGACAAGGCGGAGCTCTTCGCGGGCGAGGTAAGAATCCTCCATGATCACCTGGCCCAACGGGGAAAGGAGCTATGGATCTGGGGCGACCGGCTCCTGGACGGAAAGACCACGGGCCTCGGCGAATGGGAAGCCAGCTATAACAATACCTACCGCGCCATCGATATGATCCCGAAAGATGTCGTCATCTGCGACTGGCATTACGAACGGGCGGACCAGACGGCGGTGCTTTTTGCCATGAAAGGCTTCCGCGTAGTCACCTGCCCCTGGCGCGACGCCGGAATAGGAGTTACCCAGGTCAAAGACATGGTCCATTTCCGGCAGGTGTCCACCCCCGAAATGAAACCAAGATTTCTGGGTATTGTGGAAACCACCTGGTCGCCCACCGATAGATTCCTGCGAGGATATTATAGTATCACCCAGCCGGCCGGACGCCCCACGGGCACAGGAATGGACCCGGAACGCACCCCCTGGAACTGCTTCAGGGCGGTATTTGAAGAGATGGGACGACAGGCAGGGAATTAAATTTTTATCGCCCACGGGGAAATTTGGAACTTAATTTGCTGGCTATCATTCTATTACAAGTGCTTCCTTCTATAACTCGCTAATATACAATTGAATGGCGTTCCTGTCGTTTTAATTGATGCGAGGAAACCTTTAACGAACCCCCTAATAATTTTAAGATTGGAGGTTACATTTCATCCTTCAGAACTTACCAATTATGAAAGTCGCGGGAAAATATACCGATGCTGAGCTGATAGTAGCTATCAGGGATGAGAGGAGCCTGAACCAGGCCATCCTGTTCATCTACCAGCAGTATGCCGCGTCCACCAGCTCTTTTATTATTCATTACGGGGGCAGCGAACAGGATGCCGATGATGTATTCCAGGAGACGGTCGTTTCCTTTATCGAAGTGATAAAAAAAGGGAACTTCCGGATGGAGGCCAGTATAAAAACTTTCCTGGTATCCGTCGCCAAGAACATCTGGTTCAACGAGCTGAAAAAACGCGAACGATCCGGCCATCGGGAGAAGATCTACGAACACGGCCGCGATCAGAAAGAAGAGGATATCAGCCACCAGATAGGCGACCTGGAGAAAAAAAGGCAGCTTCGCGACCTGGTTAACAATCTGGGTGAACCCTGTAAGAAGATACTGATGCTGTTCTACTACGAGAACCTGTCCATGAAAGAGCTCGTCGAGCACCTGCCCTACGAGAACGAACAGGTGGTAAGGAACAAAAAATACAAGTGTCTGCAGGCGCTCACCGGGTTTATAAAAAGCAACCCCGCCAT
>Ga0105237_10001503_pt1 | contig 30687 bp, 23 predicted proteins | sample KBSC24metaG_FD_81520 | JGI IMG/M metagenome (GOLD analysis project Ga0105237, IMG submission 81520) | Corn rhizosphere microbial communities from Kellogg Biological Station, Michigan, USA - KBS C2-4 metaG | ecosystem: Host-associated > Plants > Roots > Rhizosphere > Soil | place: Michigan, USA... | reverse complement strand
GATGGGAGTTGTTCTTCCGGCGGCTGGAGGTGGCGTTGAGCAGTGGCCAGGACATGGACTGGAGGGCCTTTGACGCCGATGTGAAGAATTGGGAGTGGCAATGGGTGAACAGTCGTGATAAATATGAGGATGCTGCCCACGGCGATGCGGTTCAGATAGCTACTGCTTTGTATAAAAAGTATATTGCTATAATGCAGGAGCCGGTGGCGACCAATGACGGCATATTTCCGGCTGCCACAGAGGCCCGGCCCTTTGTAGATTTTGACAGCAAGGGGTTCCTTATAAATGGGAAACGAACTTTTCTTGCGTCGGCCGGATTGGAATATGCACGTATACCGCATGAGTTGTGGGGGGATCGGTTGTTGCGGCTGAAGCGGGCGGGTTTTAACTGTATCGAGATATATACATTCTGGAACTGGCATGAGCCGCAGGAGGGGAAATTTGACTTCAGCGGGGATCATGATCTGGGGGCTTTTCTCCGGCTTGTGGGGAGCATGGGGTTATATGCTATCGTTCGGGTAGGACCTTATTATTGTGCGGAGTGGGACAATGGCGGCTATCCATTATGGCTGCGATTTAAGGAGGGTGTTAGAGTGAGGGAGGACAATGAGATGTTCGAGCGGTGTGTGGACAGATTTTTCGACAAGCTGCTGCCTGTTGTGTTTGGGCAGCAGATACAGCGGGGAGGGCCTGTGATACTGGTGCAATTGGAGAATGAGCATCCACGAGGGTGGGGCACCTATATGCCGGATGGATACTTCCGGCATCTGCAGCAAAAGGCGCTTTCGATGGGTTTGAAAGTGCCTTATTTTTTTAGTGGATTGCATCATGCGAGTGATCCTGCGGGCGATGCCGAAAATTTGGACGACCCCACGCGAAACAATCCCTGGATGTCCACGGAGTTCTGGAGTGTCTGGTATAATGGCTATGGATCGGGAGAAAAGGAGGCGAAGGAGTATGCGCGGAGGACCTGGAAGATCATTGCACATGGAGGTAATGGCTATAACTATTATATGGCGCATGGGGGAAGCAATTTCGGGTATACGAATAACGACGAAGATGCCGCCTCGTATGATTATGGAGCAGCCGTGGGACAGGCGGGTGATCTCCGGCCCATCTATTATAGTTTTCGCAAGGCTGCCTGGTTTGCCCGGAGCATGCAGGAGATATTGGAGAACAGTGAAGATGCTACGGAAGAATGGAAAAGCGCGTGCAGCGATACTGTGCTGCATGTAACGGCTAGACGGAGTCCTGCGGGGGAGCTGTTGTTTGCGGACAATCCGTCGCAGCGGGGGCGGTCATTGCGGATCGATGCGGGTAAGGGGCGGATGCTGCCGGAGCAGGGGCCATTGGAGGTGGCGCCGGGAGAGATCGTGCCTATCCTGCATGATATACCGATAGCACCGGGGATCAGGTTGGATTGGGGACCTGTGCGGCTATTGGGGATCAGTAAGCAGGGGAATAATACGACGCTGGTGACCTATGGGGAGGCGGGGAGTCCGGCAGAGCTTTATTTTTCCGTTGAGGGACAGAGCCGGGTGATAAAAAAGGTATTCAGGGATGGTGATACTCCCGAGGTGGATACGCTCTCTGCGGGAGGGAACACCGTGCAGGTAATGAGAGTGAACAATAAGCTGGTAGATCGTGTCTGGTTTGCGGATAAGGGGATAATATTTGGGCCGTCGTATGTGGGTGACGTGAATGGTGCAGATGTTACTGCTGAGAAGCCTTGGCCAGCGGGAAGTGTTGTAGCAAATCTTTCGCTAGCCAACTGGTATACGAAGCAATGGGACGCGCCGGCTGGCGCGGCATTCGATGATCATAGCTGGCTATTGGGTAAGCAGCCGCCGCAGACGGGTTCGGATGGGGATGTGACTGCGGATGCGTGGTACCGAAGCAAAGTGAATGTGGAGGAATCCGGCGATTATGTATTACAGGTGGAAGGCGGCGACAGGGCGACCGTGTTTGTGGATGAGAAGCCGGTGGCACGTGTGAACCTTCATGATGGGGAGATACCTTTGACCTTGTCAAAGGGGCAGCATGTGCTGGCAATCTTTACGGCTCACGACGGGCGGGATAAGCTGGCGGGATTTTTAGGTGACATGCACGACGTGGATAGCAAGGGACTTACTGGTGTGGTGACATTGGTAAAAGGGGCGAGCTTAAAACATACGATAGAGGGCTGGCAGGTATCGAGGGATGGTAAAAAGGACTGGAATGAATATACTATTGGTCAGGATGTGTTCAATAAGCAGCAGGGTACGGCGTGGTTTCGGGCGGTGCTGCCTGAGCCGCCGGCGGGTATTACGAAGGGTCAGCTGATCTTCCGGAGCGTGGATGAGAATGCTACCGTCTATCTCAATGGGCGAAAGCTGACGAGGCATGAGGGATGGAATATTCCATATAAAGTGCCGCTGGAGGGGTTGGATACCATAAAGCGGCCACTGGAGCTGACCATTTTTATAGAGAACTATTCGAATGAAGGCGGGATCGATCAGCCGGTGAAGGTGAATTATCTTACGAAGGCGGTGGAAGTAACGGATTGGCATATGCGCGGAGGGGTGGACTCGGCGGGGGGCTGGATGAGGGAGAACGAGGCGGCGACCACGGCTGATCAGAAGGCCAGGATGGCGGGTGAGGATACAATGACACCTCGTTTTTATCGGGCGACATTCAAGGCGCCGGCCTATGGCACGGTGGGGGACCACCTCATCTGGAGGGTGGAGACAAAGGGGCTGGGACATGGCTCTATCTGGGTGAATGGACACAATTTGGGTCGATATCCTGAGAAGACACCTGCGCCGGGGCTTTATATCCCGGAATGCTGGATGCACCCGGGCGGTAATGAGCTGCTTATTTTTGAAGAGGATGGGAAGAGCCCTGCCGGGGTGGCCATCGTGCCGGAGCTGGCTGCCAGCAGAACGATATTCCACTTTGTAAACGGACAATGATGCGTTGTTTTATAAGATATGGATGGCTGCTTTTTATCTGTCAGCTGCTGCAGGCGCAGTCAGGTGATCCTTTGGCATATGTAGATCCTTTTATCGGCACCACGCGAAGTAATGTATACACGCGGTGGGGGAATGAAGGCGGTACGTATCCTGGCGCCGTTGCGCCATGGGGTACTATGCAGCTGACGCCGGAGACGGCAAGGGCGGGAGGATACGATTATAAAGACAGTACGATCTGGTTTTTTAGCTGTTTTCATCATATGAGCGGCTATCCCAACGGCTCGGCGGGAAGGATGAGGATCATGCCGGTGGGCGGTGCGGAAGGCGGAAGACCTTTTCGTCATGAGGACGAGCGGGCGACGCCTGGCTATTACCGGGTGCGGTTGGCGGATGATGGTACGGTGGTGGAGGCGACGGTGTCGGAGAGAGTGGGGGTGTTTCGAATGACCTTTCCATCGGGCGTCACGCCAAGGGTATTTATTGGCGGCGCAGGAGCTAATACTGCCCTGCAGTTTAACAGATCTTATGTGAAGGAGCAGGTTTCGGACGACGGTATGCTGTTGCGTTTTTCTACTGATACGGGCGCTATCATCATTCGAGTCAGTGTTTCGTCTGTGGGGGAAGCCAGTGCACAAAAAAATATTGTCCGCGAGACGGATGGGCTGACATTCGAGGACGTGCGTGAAAGGACGGAGGCTGTCTGGAGGAGGCAATTGGGGGTGATTGAAGTGGATGACCCTGACGAGGTACATAAGAAGATATTTTATACGGCCCTGTATCATGCGATGCTGCTGCCCTGGGTCATCTCGGATGTAGATGGGCAGTATCGAGGACAGGATGGGGCGGTGCATATAACGCGTGGACAACATGAATACGGCGGATTTTCCGCCTGGGATACGTTCCGCAGTCTGCACCCTTTGCTTTGTCTGCTGTTCCCTGACCGGCAGCGGGATATGGTCCTGTCGATGATGGATATATACCGGCAGACGGGTTACCTTCCATCCGACCCTATGACGGGGAATCATGCCGTGGCGGTGATCGCGGATAGCTGGGTAAAGGGCATACGGGGTTTTGACAGCGTCGAGGCCTATGCCGCCATGCGGAAAGGAGTGATCGATACGCCGTATAGAGAGAAAGATATGGCAGTGTATCGCCACCTGGGATATATACCATCGACCTATCCCGAGTCGGTGACGAGAACCCTCGAATATGTCTACGATGACTGGGTGATCTCTAAGTTTGCGGGTGGGCGGGGAGAGGTAAGGAGTGGTTACAATTACGGGCAGTTATTCGATCCGGCCACCCTCTTTATGCTGCCACGACAAGAGAATGTATTCAACCGGAATCCGGGTACCATTGGATACAAGGAAGGAGATAAATGGGTGTATTCTTATTTTGTACCGCAAAACCCATTTGGTCTTGTCAACCTGATGGGTGGCGATGAAGAATTTTCCTCACGACTGGATAGCGCCTTGCAACATCAGGATATAGTTTTTGACAACGAGACGGTCTTACATATTCCTTATCTTTTTGAATTTGCCCATCGTCCGGGTAAAACATCCGACTGGGTTTGTGCCATCAGGGAGGGAAGATACTCCGCTACACCCGGCGGATTGCCTGGGAACGATGACCTGGGGGCGATGTCGAGCTGGTATGTCTTTAGCGCTTTAGGGTTTTATCCTCTGAGCCCGGGCATGCCTGACTACGCGGTAGGAACGCCTCTTTTTCGGAAAACGGTGTTGCATCTGGCTTCCGGAGATGTTACTATTACCGCACCGGGTATCAATACACGGAATAAATATGTGCGGCGACTAACGTTGGACGGAAAGATCAGTTTATTTTGGAACCTGCTGCATGAAGATATCAAAAGGGCCAGGGACATCGTTTTTGAGATGGACAGTATAACCACGCCAACACAATCTATTTTTAGAACGGCGCCAGATTTTGTTTTTCGTGATATTTCTGTTTCGAAAAAGAAGCTGGCCTCCAACGAGCTGTTCTGTGTGCGATGGACGTTGGACGGGCATTTTTCAACGGGTACGAAGATCGTGCGGTTAAAGGTCAATGGTCAACGATATGCCGCAAAGAATTGCCTGGTGCCCATAAACGGGACGATCGTCGACTCGATGGACTGCCGGCTATATGCGTTAGGTCGGGCCCGCCTGGAGCTCGAAGGAGAGGAGGACTGGCATGTGGATGTGAAAGTGGTAAAGGAGGGACCCCTGCAGAGTGAGGTGAAGGATGTATTTGCCCCTGCGTTGGTAAGAGAAGGGCAGGAGGAGAAACTTTCTTTTATAGTTCAAAATATTGGGGGTGTTGCCCGTACTATTGTAACGCCTGTAAAGGTGGATGACAGGGTGGTATATGTGGATTCGTCGTGGCTCGCGCCGGGGGCATCGAAAAAAGTTTTGGTTACGCTGCCCGCATTTCCGGCTGGATGGCGAATGCTGAACGTGGGCGGCAAAAAGGAAAAGTTCAAAGTATATCGCCGGCCGGAGGAGTCTATGCTGCTGGATCTATCAGCCAATGGAAAGGACAGCTCGGGATTTGGACATGACGCAAAAGATGTTGGAAAAGGGCCTTTGTTTGGGAAGGACTACTATTTAGAAGTGCCGAATTCATCCTCATTAGACAGTATGGGTGAAACGCTGACGATGATGGCCTGGGTCTATCCGGCGGGGAAGGGCGATAATTTGGTGGACATATTTACAAAGGGAGATAATCATGTATTGCAGGTAGGGGGCAACCGGACCCTGACCTTTTTTGCGGGCGGATGGGGCAGAGGGGATTGTACCATAGATCTTCCGTCCGACTGGTGGGGACATTGGCATCATATTGCCGGTGTATGTGAGGGGACCGTTCTGAAATTATATATCGATGGGGAATTAATGGGAACATCCGCCGTAGACGGACGAGTGAACCTGTCTGTTACGAATAAGTGGACGCTGGGACGTAATGAAGAATTCCCGGGACAAAGAGTATTCAAGGGATATATTGAACACGCCAGGGTGTTTACTGAAGCGCTGACGACAGAGGCGATCAGGCATCTTTACCAGTCATCAGGAGCGCCACCTTCTCCCCCACGATAGGAGCCAGCGCTACGCCCATCCCGCTCATACGGACGGCGCAGCATATCTGTTTGTCGACTGCCCTGACGATGGGCATTTTTTCACTTCCCATACCCATGATCCCGCTCCACCGGTGGTCGATGGTATAGCTGCGACCGGGGAGGATAACTTCTTTTAAAAAACGTTCCAGCTCATCCTGTATCTGTGTCGTGATGGCCATCTGGTCCGTCGTCTCAGCTTCAATTGCTTTATTGCGTGCTCCTCCGAGGAGGATCCTGTTGCCCAGATTGCGGAAATAGTAGAACCCTTCATCATAATGAAAGGTGCCTTTAAAAGGCAGCCCTTCGATGGCTGAGGTGACAAGTACCTGCCCCCTGGCAGGGATGATGTCCAGCTGTGGAAGAAGCTGCCGGGCGAAGGCATTGGTGCATACCAGGAGCTGGGAGGTGGTAAAGGAAACAGGAAGGTTTGTATGCAGGCGCAAATGGTCGCCTGTCCTTTCGTAGCCTGTTATTTCAATATTATTCAACACGGTGACGCCCATGGATTGTACCAGTCGCAGCAGGGACTGGCATAGCCGGCCCGAATGGAGCTGTGCTTCCGGGGTATTCTCGATAAGATGCTGAATGCCTGCAAATCCAAATTCAGCTATTTTTTGATTGACCAGCCGGAAGGTCTTCTGCATCTTTACCGTCTTCTTGAGCAGCTGATTGAACCGGTCTATCTCACTGCGTAATTTATTTATATCAGCGCCGGGGCCATCGGTGATCAGCTCATAGCCGCCGTAATGTTCGAAACCTATTTTCTTTTTTGAGAACAGTTTGTTGATGCGACGGAGGCCTTTGTATCGCATGGTTACCAGCTCCAGCATTTTGTCCTCACCCATCTTGTCCGCGTCGGAGATGAGCTCCGTGAGACTGCCAAAACAGGCAAAGCCGGCATTGCGTGTGCTGGCGCCCGTGGGTATCAGTCCTCTTTCGAGAATGGTAATGGATAGTTTAGGTTCAAGCTTTTTTAAGTAATAGGCGCTCCACAGGCCAACGAAGCCGCTGCCGGCAATGATGATGTCGGTGGGGGCAAAAAAACTTTCCAGCTCCCATACGGATAGATCGTTCATACTGAAAATTAAGTTTTTTCCGGGTGACTTTGTCTATTTTTACGGAATGTTGGGTACTCATCGGGATGATCATTATATATTCCTCCTACAGGAAAAGGGGCTTAGCGAGGTCATGATAGATTTTAGCTTTTTTATCCAAAAAGGAATGTCGGCCCTCTTTATTCTGCCAGGCCAGGTGCATCGTTATTTGGAGTCGGATAAAGCTACCGAAGGCTGGTTTCTGGCGGTGGACGCCGGGCTGATACCCGACGTCACTACCGCGAATAGTCCAATTTTTACCGGTGATTGTCTATTGGCTGTCCAGCCAACCTGCAGTTGTTTTGCGTATGAATAAGTTAGCACACGCCACAGTAGGACTTTTGGAACGAAAATGGCTAAAAACGGCCACGGTACTGGCTATCAGGGTCTGGGACCCCGCTATTTTCTTTGAGATAGACCTGCATCTTCCGGATTGCGATATGAGCAAATGTGGTGTTTCCTATCTTGGTATCAGTTCCTCCCATCATCAACCCGCCCCGGGCAAGCGACTGGTCTTTCTGGGCGATGAGACTACGATCGGCCATTTCTTTGCATTGCATCAACTGGCCGGGAAGCATGCACGGGTCGAAGGTGCGATCGTCCTTGCACATAAGCATCATCAGCATGAGTTCTCCGATTATTTTTCTTACCTGGGGTTACAGACGCTGGATAAGGAAGGTGCGGGAAGATATGGAGAATTGGAAAAATGGGCGGATGAGCTGAAGACAGACGGCCAGGATACCGTATTCTATCTTGCCGGCTATAGTCCGGCGGTAGTTAGGCTGCGTAAGCTGCTAAAGGGAAAAGGAGTTGCCGGCAGCCAGATCAGATGCCAGGGATTTTGGGACTGAAAATTTTTTCAGGAGTGCCCTGCTGTCTTATCCTTCCTTTGTCCAGCCAAATGACCTCGTCGGCCAGGCGTAGTATCTCCGGCAGATGGTGGCTGACAAGCACAGTAGTGAGCTCGTAGTGTTTGCGGATCCTTTCGATGTAGTCCTGCAGGCGATGGCGCATGTCGTCATCCAGGGCGGAGAGAGGTTCGTCGAGCAGGAGGAGCCTGGGTTTCCGGACGATGGCACGGGCCAATGCCACTCGTTGCTGCTGCCCTCCCGAGAGAAAGGCGGGACGGGTATCCTGCAGCGGGCTCAGTTCCATCAATTCTATCAATTCATGCATCAGGCGGGGATCTTCATTTTTTGGCATCGCATATCGGAGATTGTCATATACGCTCCAATGAGGGAAAAGGCCAAAGTCCTGGAATACAAATCCAATCGAGCGGCGCTGGGTCGGCACATTTATTTTTTTACGTGAATCATACCAGGTTTCTCCGTTCACGGCGATATATCCGGATGATATGGAGGTGAGCCCTGAGAGCATACGTAATATGGTAGTTTTTCCCGCACCGGAAGGCCCATACAGTGTGAGCAGCTGTCCCTTCTCCACTTCAAATGCGACATCCATCTGCTGCCTGCCGGCAGAGGTTAAAAGAATTTTATTTGCCTGGAATTGTATCATAGGGTTATGACAATGGGTCGGGCTTGCTGAAATGATGATTGACGAGATGTACTATCATAAGGATGCTAAAGGAAAAGGTAAATAGAATAAGAGCGTATTTGCTCGCAGCGGCATAATTCATAGATTCCATTTCATCATAGATAGCCAGAGAGGCGAGACGGGTACGTCCGGGAATATTACCTCCTATCATCAACACGACGCCGAATTCTCCGATGGTGTGGGCAAAGCTCAGCACAATGCCGGTGAGCAGAGAGGGGCGGATATTGGGCAGCAGCACTTTTATCAAGGTTGTCGAGCTCGACTTGCCCAGGGTATAGGATGCTTCTCTCAATGCAGGAGGGAGGCTTTTGAAGCCTGAGAGAAGGGGATTTACCATAAAGGGAAGGGAATAGAACAAGGAAGCGATAACCAGGCCGGTGAAAGTGAATACGAGATGTGATGGTGAGAGGGCTATCAGCAGATAGAAGCCCAGCACGGTGGGAGGGAGCACCATAGGCAAACTGATAAGCGCTTCGATTACGGCCTTACCCCGCCGGCGGCTATAAGCCAGCCAGTAAGCCAGCGGTATGGATATCACCAGCAGCAGCATTGTTGTGATGGAGGCCAGCCGGAAGCTAAGCCATAAAGGTTGCCAATCAGTCATACATTTATTGTCTTATTCGCCAAACCCAAAGTATTTCAATATCGCCCTGGCCCTGTCCGACTCTATAAATGCGGCGAATTTTTTTGCTCCTTCATTTCCCTTTGCATGTTGCAGCAATACGAACCCTTGCTTCAGGGGCTGATGTGCTGCAGAAGGGATCAACCAGTATTTTCCTTCCTTTTGCAGTTGTGGAGAAAGCGCCAGCGAAAGGGCAATGATCCCCACATCGGCTGCTCCGGTGCTGGCAAACTGGGCCGTCTGAGAAATATTTTCCCCTATGACCAGCTTTTCCCTGACTTTGTCATACAGTTGGTAGTGTTTTAGGCTTTCTTCGGCGCGTTGCCCATAGGGAGCATGCGCGGGGTTGGCGATAGCGATATGGGTGACGGAGGGAAGCAGAAGCGTATTCATTCCTTCCTTGGAAGGATCCAGCTTTTTACTCCAGAGGACCAGCTGTCCGGTGCCATAGGGTTTTATCGGGGAGAGGGTCTTATGCTGTTGTTCCAATTTCTGCGGATAGCCCAGGTCCGCCGAGAAGAAGATATCAAAAGGGGCGTCATTGCTGATCTGTTCATAAAAATTACCCGAGGAACCATATACAAGTTTTATTGATATATCGTTCCCGGTGGGAAAGGCTTTTACAAGCGAATCCATGGCAAATTTCAGATCGGCCGCGGCGGCTACGAGCACTTCCTGTGGAGGAGTGGCTGGACGGGAGGCGGACAGGAGCGTCAGGCCCAGACAACAGTATAAAATTGGGAGGAACCGGCTCATTTATATTGTATTAAATATAAAAATACGCCTTCCTTTGAAAATTATAGCCGTAGGAGTGAACTAATCTTTTCCTCTGTTGTTCTTATATGACATTTTAACAAGGGGCATTCCTAACTGCCCCTACCGATGGTGGAGCGAAGAAACCATTCACCCAATACCAGGCTACTGCTAATGACCTCATGCAGCGATTTATGTAATAAAACACTCTAGGGATATTGGCAGGAGAATTGTTTGAATTATATATCACGATTTAGAAGAATTATTATACAACAGAACAGATCTATTACAATTTTACGCTATGGACATTCGCGCCTATTTAAAACGTATTGATTACGACGGGGTTGTTTACACGGACTTATCAACTCTTTATTCCCTTCAACAGCACCATGTTTTCGGCATTCCATTCGAAACGCTGGACATACACAATCATATCCCCATAATCCTTCAGTTGGATTCGCTGTATCAGAAAGTGATACTCGACAGGCGGGGAGGTTATTGCTACGAACTGAATACTTTATTCCACAGATTACTGACCATAAGCGGGTTCAAGGTCCACATGGTTGCGGGCCGGCTGCTGCATGGTCATGGTTATGGCCGGGAATTCGAACATATGGCCCTGATCGTGGAGTTAGAAGGAAAAAAATGGCTGGTTGACGTCGGTTATGGGGATTTCTCTCTTCGTCCATTGGCCATCGCGCCCGGAGCCATACAAAGCGATGGTCGCACTTTTTACCAGATAATGGAAAACATTTCTGTAGATGGCAAGGAGTATCTGGGCGTCGCCAAATGGAATGACTCAAAACAAACATTTAAGATCGAATACATTTTTACACTGACTCCCCGCGGTCTGCATGAGTTTGCAGAGATGAATCATTTCCATCAGACATCCCGCGAGTCGCATTTTGCCAGGACCTTGATCTGCAGCCTGCCTACTCCCGAAGGCCGTATCAGCATTATAAGCAACAAGCTGATCCGTACTTCCAACGGAAATAAGCAGGTGAAGCAGATCGCGGACGAAGACCATAGGGACAAGATCCTGGAAAAATATTTCCATATGGATATGGTATACCTCGTTTAACGAACCGACGGTTCGTTGTCCGGAGGACAGACATTAGATGTTTCCAAACAACGGGTTATATTTTTCGAAGGACCCGTTGTTTGGACATTTTAGAACTCGACCTTGTAGTTCAGTACGGGTATCAGGCCCACCTGGTAGATGGTGACCACCTTCTTTTTTACGATGTCATATTGCTGATCATACACATTCCTTCTGCCTGTGAGATTCTGAAAATCCATGGAGAGGACGGTGGTGAGATGGCGTCTCTCTTTTTTCAGGCTCAGGCGCAGGTCTGTTCTGAAATACGCGGGATTGGTCAGCGAATAGGCTTCTTTTTGATAATAAATGGTCTGGTTTTGCAGGGTGGACTGGACTGCGTCGATGGGTGTTGTCCTGAAGCCTCCTGCATAGATGGTCTTGATATTGATCCCAAATATCTTTGACCGGTCGGCCCGTTGGGACCATATGAATTCCTTCCCGGCTACGAAGTTGATCGCGTAATGCCCGGAAAACCGGGTATTTCTTTCGATGCCATCGAGGGCTGTATATTTTGATTGATAGAGGGAGGTGTTCACCATATAGTACAGGCGGTGGCTAAGGAATTTCTCCAGGCTGAGCTCCATCCCATAATTCCGTCCTTTGCCTTTGTTCACCAGGGGATCCGATACATAATCACTGCTTTCGATGTTGAGTGTGGAGAAAGTATTGGTATCGTTGGCATTGACGGGTACGTTGTAGAGCCTCTGATAATATAATTCTGCCTTCAGGTTAAGATCGGCGCCCAGCCGGTGATTATAGGAAAGGACATAGTGCTGGGCATGGGTGAGGCCTAATGCCCCATTGGGGTGATAATAACTGCCTCCTGATGTGGTGTCTTGAGCGAAATAAACTCCCAATGCCTGTATCTGACTGTGAAGACCGACGCCAAGCCCGATGCTGTTATTGCCGTCTATTTCCCATTTTACGGAGGCTCTGGGTTCGATGGCCCTGGAATGATTAAGCAATAGCTCGAGGTAGTGAACACCCGCATTGAATAGAAGACGGTCTGCGGGCCGGCCCTGCCATTGTGCAAAAGCCTGTATGGTTTGCGTATGACCACTGGCATCCACCTGTCTCAGCAAGGGAGCTTCGGGAGACTTCCGGGCCTCCTGATAATAATTGAACCCGATGAGGTTGACTATATAGCCGGCACGAAAGATGTTGCTCGACCCAAAGCGATGGTTCAACGTAGAAGTGAGGGTCCATTTGGGCGTCTTGTCATTGGATGTATAGTTTCTGGAATATTGATAGCTATCGTCCATGTAATCCACCGATATTTTTGAGCCGGTGTAGGAGACGGCCAATACCGAGCGCAGATTGGTCCTGCTGCCCAGGAAAATGTTGTGCGTGAGTCCCGTCATGGCTGTTGTGCCTGAATAGGTCTGCGCATACCGGTCGTCCTCCTCTTTCCATTTGGTGGAATCTTTCTTAGGAGTACCCTTTTGTGAACTTAGTCCCGCGAAGCCGAAGAGGCTGAACTCACCCCACTTGCGGGTAGGCATATATATGTTGTAGGAGAGGTCCTGAAAGACGGGTACGCCTGATCCTATGTCCAGCCCTGTTTTTTTGAGCAATGCCAGGGTAGAATAACGATAGTTCACAAGAAATGACCCCTTGTAAAAGGCGCTTAACGGTCCTTCGGCGGACGCATCCAGTCCCAACACACCTGCCTGCAGAGTATATTCTCTTTTTTCGTTATTACCCTTGCGGAGATGCAGATCGAAAACACCGCTGAGCGCGTCCCCATATTCCGCCGGGAAGGCGCCTGTCAGAAAATCGGAATTGGACAACAGCTGTGCACTGAGAATGGATATACCCCCTCCGCTGCTGGCGGCTGAGCTGAAGTGATTGGGATTGGGGATATCGACTCCCTCCATGCGCCATAACAATCCGGTGGGAGAGTTGCCGCGGATAACGATATCGTTATTGCCATCGAAGGGTGCTATGACACCGGCGAAACTTGTCGCCATGCGCAGCGGGTCGTTGACAGCGGCGGGGAATTTTTGTGTTTCTTCCACGGTGAAGGCCCTGGAGCTAACGACGCTCATTTCGTTCAGGGGTCTGTTCCTCCTGCTGCCGGCACGAACTACCACTTCATTCTCCGTATGTGCGGCAACTTCCAGAGGTATATTCAGTACAGATTCTTTTCCTGCTTCGACAAGGATATTGTCCAGCATGGCCTCTTTAAATCCTGTGTGCGAGATGCGCAGCTGTCTGCGTCCGATAGGAACATCCCTGAAATAGAAGTTGCCGCTGCTGTCCGCGATGGTGGACCGTTCTTCATGTCCGCCCTCGCCGAGGAGGGTGATGGTGGCTCCGGACAAGGGCCTCGATAGTATCTGATCTGTAACGGTACCACGTATGCGTTGTGTTAATCCCTGCGCCCGCAAGACCCCTGCATGGAGCAATAAGGCGAAGATGCATAGGAGTTGTGCTTTGAAATTGGATAGTGTCATGATCTTCGGTGTTTATTCTATAACAACCCATCGAAGCGCTACCCCTATGCGGTACAGTGATGTTATAAAAAATTGATGCTGGCGCGCCATCCGATCCATCCCGTGACCTTGTCGGAAATACGCCAGCTGCCATAATTGTCGGCGACGGGCGAGAAGTCATGGCCGTTGACGGCGATCTTCTTATCGAAGGAATAAATAGCCAGGGAAGGACCCCCTGAAAGAGAAACATATTTTCCCAGGCGTACACGCAGGTCGAGACTGAATTTATTGATAAAATTGGAATGTTTGTAATTGCTCCATTCGCCTGCTACGAGCTGTTCGGAGCTGAGCTCGGGGTTGAGCGAGAGCGTTTTGCTGAGATGAAAGCGATGACCCAGCCCAAATCCAAAAAGATAGGATCTTCGATCGTTGATGGGGTTGTAGCCTGCAATGATGATAGTATAGAGCTTGTCGTTGCCCGACCGGTAGGCGATATTCAACGGTGTTACTTCATTGGAGAATAGAGATATTTCATGCATGCCATGTTTGACGATATTGATCAAGCCGATGCCATAACCTTCGGATGTGTCGGAGATATTGACCAGTCCGATCTGTACGCCTTTCAATTTTTTGGCGATATTGATGATCCCCGCAACCTGCATGCCTTCCACGGAATTCGAGACCTTATTCATGATGCCTGCCAGCTGGATACCATTTAGCTTACCTTTATTGAAGTTGCCGATGCCGGCGGCCTGGAGGCCTGTTACGGAATCCAGTACGATGTTGTGTGAGCCTGCAAGCTGGACCCCTTTCACAGGGCCTCCGACGACGTTGGCAATCCCCGCTGCCTGCAGACCCTGTACTTTCCCTTTGTCAATATTGATCACTCCGCCCAGCTCCACGCCTTCGAGTCCGGCGGTATAACCGCCTATGATATTTAGGGAAAGCTTATTGGTTATCTGCGGGCTCAGTAAACCCTGGGTACTTAGCCCCGGCACGAGGGAAAGCTGAAAGGGCTGTTGTATAAAATATTTATGGAGGTTGATGCTCTGCATCTTCAATTTCGATGAAAGCAGCAGTTTGCCAAGACCGCTCATCTCTACGCGTATAGGGTCCTGGCGCAGATAAATGGAAGATCCGTCCAGCTCTACCCGGATGGAGTCCGATGGGAGATAACCTTCAGGACCGATAGTGACCATTTTTTTATTGGCGGAAGAAGGGGCGACTGTTATGGTGAGCTTTTGGTTAACGCCGGGCTCGACCTTTACGGTAGTGTCATCATAGAATTCTTTACTGACTGTGAGGGCGGCGGGGCTGGACCTGTTCTTCATCCGTATGGTAAAAAAACCTTCTTCATCGGTAAGGGTTGCGATCAACCCTTGTTTGTCATAGACGCTGGCCTGGCCGACGGCCTCGCCTGTATTCTCGTCCAGTATGACGCCTTCGACCACGTACTTTTTATCGTTTTGCACCGTGTGCGGTGGGGGGACAATCGTTGGCGGGGGCGCCTTGCGAAGAATGATATAATTGCCGTTGACCTTATATTCCAGCCGGCCGCGGAAAAGCGTATCCAGGACCTGCCGGACTGTTTTGTGTTCGAGAACCAGGTTGACGATACTATCTTTATCGAACAGGGAGCTGCTATAGGAAAAATAGAAGTGACCCGCTGAACTTAGCGTTTTCAGAACATCTTCTACCCGATGGCGGGGCGTGGATATGGTAATTGGCTGATCCAGGACATTCTGGGCCCGAAGCGGCGACCGGGCAGTGAATAGTGATCCTGCTACCAGTAAGGTATAAACAAATCGTATATGTTTCATGATCTTATCTTATGGTTGTAAAATGTACTGGCTGCCAGCGGAGGTGGCCCTGATGCCGAATGTTTGTTCTATAATTTTTAATATCTGTTCCAACGATAGGTTACGAAATACTGTATTGATCTGTAGATGGCTGAGGGAAGGGTCGACCACGATCTTCACATCGTAAGCTTCTTCCAGCGAAGCTGCCAGCTGGGGCAGCGGGGTGTTGTCGCAAATAAATTCCCTTGTACGGTAGTATTTATAGAGCTGGCTCGTTGCCGCCTCCTTTGTCAGGGAGGTATCTCCCCTGTGCAGGATCAGTTTTTCCGAGGGGTGTACGAGGACATCGTGGATGGAGTCCGTCACACGGATCAGCCCGGACTCAACAATTATCTCCGTGGCGTTCCCTTTGTTGCGAACATTGAAGGAAGTGCCCAGGACAGTGATGGTGACATTGTCTGTATATACTTTAAAAGGCTTTTCCTTATCGGATGCTATTTTGAAGAAGGCTTCTCCCTTTAGCAGCTGTACGGTACGTTGTTTGTTAAAATTAGCCGGATAGCGGATGTCGGATTGCTTGTTAAGGGTAATGAGTGAACCGTCCGGCAGGGTGTCGTTCAGCGGGGCTGTCGTGCTGGCGAGTTGCCTGTCGGGGGCTGGGCCTTTTGCGAGATAGACAATTCCTGTAATGGAGGCCGCTAAAAGCGCTGCTGCCGCTATTTTTACCCAGATGGGGCGCGTCATCCGGACGGGCGCGTCTTTTACGGCCTGGAGGTGAGCCGGCCGATGGATCTTTTGTCTGAATTTCTGCCAGGCAGCGTCTGTCTGATCGTCTGCCGCATTGGCGTTGTCGCCCAGGTGACGGCTTTCACGCCAGATGAGCTGGAAGTGGTTGTAGAAATGTCTGTTGGCGGCATCGGCTGCCAGCCAGGCTTCTACGCGGGCGTTATCATCGGGGGATGTCTCTCCCAGCAGGTATTTTACCAGCAGGTCTTCATGGATGCCGTAAGGGCCCCCGGGGTCGGTATGTATATCTTTATTCAAGGGCGGTGATTTAAAATGTTAAGGAGGAGAAGAACGATAAAAGGCAGATAGTCGACCAACTTCACACGTAATATTTTTAAGGCCTTGCCCATCTGGTTCTCCACTGTCTTGACAGAGATGCCCAGGCGCTGGGCTATGTCCAGATAGCGGAGCTCTTCAAAACGGCTCAATTGGAAGATGGTCCTGCATTGTTCGGGCAGTTCGTTGATGGCTGTCTGCAGGCGGCGTTCCAGCTCGCTGAACATCACTTTTCTATGAGCGCCGTCTGTCTGGTCTTTCATACTCCTGGTGATATATGTTTGATAAGTGAGCCTTACTTTTTTATGTTTGAGATGATTGAGGCTTTCGTTGTAGACGGCCCTATACAGATAGGCGGCTAATGAATCCTGCAAATGCAGTGAATCCATTTTGTCCCAGAGCTTATAAAAGACGTTTTGTACGATGTCTTCGGCCTGGTCGTGATCCTGTAAGATGGTAAAGGCGTACCTGTACAGGTTTTTAAAATAGGATTTAAAGACCTGCTCGAATCCTGTTTCATCCCGACGTTTTAGCAATTGTATGATCGTTGCATCGGTGAATTCCATGCTTACGGGTGTAATGGTTGTTTTACTGATAACTGTCGTTGTCAATAACAGGTGTTTAGATAATGACAACTGAGGGAGTGTTGACCCCTATTGGAGGTAAAAATATTATTTTTTGGGCATTCTACTCCGTCCTAAGACTCTTCGACGGATTGGCCAACGCCGCCCGGATGGCATGAAAGCTGATCGCAATGACGGCCATGACGACTACTGACGCGCCTGCCAATAAGAATACCGCCCAATTGATATTGATCCTCACCGCATAGCCCCGCAGCCAGGCATTCATCAGAAACCATGCTACGGGAGATGCTATGAGAAACGCTAAAAGGATCAGTTTCAGGAAATCTTTTGACATAAGGGTTACGATACCCGGTACGGAGGCGCCCAGGACCTTTCTTATTCCTATCTCCTTTGTGCGGTTGACGGCGGCAAGGGAGGAAAGCCCCAGAAGGCCGAGACATGCAAGGATAATGGAGATGCTGCCTGCCCACCCGACGATACCGCTCCAGGTCTGTTCGGACTTGTAATAATTATTTATGTCTTCGTCCAGGAAACTATATTTCATCGGGACGCCCGGCGTTACATCGTTCCATGCACGTTGTATGGCGGCTAATACTGTGGAGGGGTTGCCGGCACTGATGCGTACATAAAAATTGATAAATCCTTTATCCTTTGATGTTAGGAATACCTGATTCCTTACCGGCTCGCTCAAAGGACGAAAGTTGAAGTTCTTTACCACTCCCGTTACGACGGCTATATTCCCCTGGAAAGGTTTTATCTGCTGTCCCACTGCATTTTCCTTCTGCCAGCCAAAGGCATTCATCATTGTTTCGTTGATAATGATCGGCCTGATACTATCATGTATCAGCGCAGGGGATATATTTTTCCCAGCAATAAGCTGCATGCCCAACACCTTGATATAATCCGTATCGATGATATTTACGGCTGCCTCGATGCCTTTATCGGAGTATCCCAGCAGATCGTTTCCGGCGCCCATGCCGGCTGCAGCGCTGGTGACACCCAATATTCCGGGATGGCTGAGCAACTCTTGTTTGAATGCCGGGAAGGTTTTATTGGGGTCTGTCTGTGATGCGTCGATGGCTACGAGGTTTTCCCGATCGAAACCAGGATTTTTGTTGACAAGGTAATTTGCCTGTTGCAGGATAATGGCTGTCGCAATGATCAAAGCGATGGACAGGGTAAACTGGAAGGTGACGAGGCTCCGGGTAAATAAATTTGAACCTCCGATGCTTATCTTATTCTTCAGGACTTCCACCGGCTTAAAGCCAGAGAGCACCAGGGAGGGGTAAGTGCCGGCCAGCAGTCCGGCTGTCAATACAACAGCTGTCAATAAGAAGAATAATTTCGGATTGTCCGTGAGAGAAAAATGCAGGTCTCTTCCCGCCAGGTGACTGAACCACGGTAAAAGCAGGCGGGCCAAAAGCAGGCCAAGCAATGCAGAAAAAACGGCCATCGATACGGCTTCTACAAAAAACTGGAGAATGATCTGACGTCGTTCTGCCCCGATGACCTTCCGTACACCCACTTCCTTGCTTCTTCCGGCAGAGCGGCCGATGGCAAGCGTGGTAAAATTGATGCAGGCTATAAGTAATATACCTCCGGCAATGGCTAGCAATATCCAGACAGTGTTCGGATTGATCTTTTCATAATCGGTAAAGGCCCAGCCATGATACCAGGTGTCGGTGTGAATATTGAACAGGGGCTGGAACTTGATCTGGAAAGGCAGCGTCCTCTTTTTCCAATCTTTGACCCCAAAATAGTCCAATAAATTAGGAGTATAGCTGTTGAGAAAGCTTTCCATTCTTTGACGGTCGTTTGGCAGGCTGCTGCCTGGCTTTAGCAAAAGATAGGTTTGTTTGACGGTGGGGTGCCAATTGTTGCCGATAATAAAATCATCGGGGTGATGCACCTTGGTAAACTCGTAGCTTCCTATAATATCAAGACGGATGGTGGAGTTGGAAGGCATATCTGCCGCCACAGCGGAGACTTTGAATGGATAGAACTTATTGCCCAGTTGTATTTCGATGGTTTTGCCTACGGCATCGGCTGATCCGAACAATTCTTTTGCTCTTGATTCCGTGAGCACGACATCGTTCATTGCCCGCAGTGCGGATGTTTTTGTGCCATATTTCAAAGGGAAATCAAAAACAGTAAAGATCGATGGGTCTGCGAAGCCCACCTCTGCCCGGAACACTTTTGTCCCGGATTGCACCAGGTTCTTTCCCCAGGGTAATTGTACCTGAACATAATCGACGACGTCGGGTAGGCGTTGTTTCATGGCTTCCCCTAAAGTAGGACCGGGCTGGCTGGAATATTCCGTATACACCTCCGGGGGCTGGGAGCTGGCGGCGTTGTCTCCTGATGTTTGCTCCCACTCCATATAAAGGCGGTAAATATTGCTGCCTTTCTTATGAAATTTATCAAAGCCGAATTCATTGCTGGCAAACAATACAAGTAAACTACAACAGGCAATGCCTACCGACAATCCAAATACATTTATAAAAGCGAGAATTCTTTGTTTTTGAAGATGACGGATAGCCGTCATGATGTAGTTTTTGAGCATATCGTTGAAGTTGGGACAAATGGAAGACCCAAAAATGTGCCGGTCGTACAGATGAGTGATAATCAAATATCTGGGATGGCTTGTGCATAGGAAATGTCTGTTTTTGATACATTGTTCTGTCTGCGGGCGGTACAATCCCCGCAAGAACCGGGTGCTATCCCGGCCTGGAATGGGCTTATCTTTGGGAGATGGATAAATTGGAAAAGCTATATATATCCGTGCCGGCCAACTTTAATTTTTCGGAGTGCGTTTGGTACCTGGACAGGGGGTATGACGACTGTGGGCATCGCGTGCGGAATGGCAGACTATCAAAGGCGCTGCATTTGGGAGGGCAGGATCTGCTGGTGGAGATCGCTGAAGGAGAGAGTCGCCTGGAAGTTACGATCCTGCATGGGCAGGCGGATGAGCGGACCCGGGAGCTTTTGGTTGCTTACATCCGGGAATGGTTGGATATGGACAGGGACCTTACTCCTTTTTATGCACTGTTACAACGGGACAGGCGACTGGCTTATATGTGTGAGGAATATAAGGGGCTCAGGCTGGTGGGGATCGTTGATGTATTTGAAGCGCTTGTATGGTCTATTATCGGTCAGCAGATAAATCTTCCCTTTGCATTTATGCTTAAAAGAAGGCTGGTAGAGAAATATGGGTCGTCCATTATCTATAATGGAGAGACGTTTCATCTTTTCCCGGGCTGTGAGGTATTGGCCGCAGCATCGGTCGAAGATCTGCGGCTCATGCAATTCTCCCGTAGCAAGGCTGCCTATCTTGTCAGCCTGGCGGATGCGTTTGCAAAGGGAGATCTAAGCAGGGAGATGCTCATGGCTTTGCCGGACCGGGAAAGCCGGCTGCAGGCATTGATGAAATTGAAGGGCATCGGGGTTTGGACCGCCAATTATTGTTTGATGAAGTCCTTGCGGGACCCTTCGGGCGTACCACACGGCGATACGGGGATGCTGACCGCGCTGACAAAACACAAGATCATAAAGGAGCGTAAAGAGCTGGCGAAGATCGACCGGTTTTTTTCCAAATACAAGGGATGGGAGAGCTACCTGGTCTTTTATTTCTGGAGGAGCTTGTCGGAGAAACCGGTGCAAACCGGCGATGCGGGGTCCGATCAGAGCTTGCAGCGGACCGCGGCCGTGGGATAGACCTGAAATCTGTCATCCGGCGTATTAATATGATAGTACATATCGATCCTGGTACCCAGCGAAAATGTCTTGTCGATATTATACCATAGCTGGGGCTCGGCGAAAAAGAAAAAGCGTTTGCCCCGATGGCCGGCGGTATAGACGTCCCCATGATCCTTATTCTCCGTCCAGACAGAAAAATCGCCGGCAAATTCCACTTTATAATGAAAGTAGCCACTCCACCAATACAAGGTGAAAAGGGGGTCGTGAGTAGGTTTTGCATAGAGGATATACTTATAATTCAGCACGGCGCTCAGCCATGCCCCCTTCCATTGGAAAGGGTAGGCTAACCCAATGGAAAAGGTATTGTTGATATAATAACTATATTGTTTGGGTTCGGTGATCCCAAGCCCGCCGCTGTATTGCAGGGAAAGGAAGACGGGTGGCTTCCAGCAACGGATGGATTGGGAGACTTGTATATATGCCTGGCTGATGTTGTGGCCGGCGCCCTGAAAATCCGCCTTTGCCTGCAGGAGAAAAGAACCTGGTTTTATAAAAGACTTGCCCGAGTCCTGGTTCTTGAAGTACTGGAAAAAGAGGGAAGGGTAATTATGTGCGTTGTGCGAGGGGTCAAGTGTATGGCGGGGGTCATAGTGCAATTGAAGTTCCTGGGCGGAGAGGGTGGTTATAGCCATCAGGGCGAGGGGGAGAAAGAGCAGGCGTTTCATGATGTTTTTGATAAATGTCCGATGGGACGGGAAGGAGGGGCGGAACTGTGGCGTAATTCTCACGGAAGTCCTCGTAAATCTGTAGGAATTGGTACATTCGGGTGGTTAATAATGTATTATGAATAGCCTGGATCTTTCTGTCTTTGCGAGCCTGTTCAGGCTGGCCTGTCTGAAATGTTTTGGTCATCCTTTGGAAGGACCATTGACTGAGACGGAAAGCAAGCTCCTGTACAACCAGGTGTTTGAGCAGACGGGGCTTACGATAGGCTGGAAGAGTCTGAAGAACTATTCTCTGTTCGTGCTGGATGAGAGGGCTGGGAGGCAGGAGAATCCTTCTCCTGCCACGCTGGATACCCTGGCCCGTTTCGTGATGGGGGCGCCATATACGACCGAGGCTGAAAGGAAGGAGCGGGAGGGGCATTATCCGTATTGGTTCAGGTATAAGGAACAGTTTCTCCGGCAGGGACAAGGGGAGGAGACGCCAAAGCAGGGACAAGGGGAGAACACGCCAAGGCAGGGACAGGGTGAACAGGCGCTCCGGGAAGGGGAGCAACCCCTTCGTCAGGGGGAAAAAAGGACAGTGACCCGGAAAAGGATTGGATGGTGGGTGGGGCTGGCCGTCGTGATCCTTCTTCTTACCTTATTTTATCGCAGGGGTAAGCCCGCGAATTTCTACAGCAATTTTCATACGGTGGACGAAGATTCCCTTGCTGCCGAAGGATGGGTTGTGCTGGGGAAGGACAACGTCTATTGGGGCAGGAGGGGAGAGTATCCCGGCAGCCTGACCCTTTTTACGCTGAAAGGCGATAACTGGCCCGATTCGGCGCAGGGGCCGGTGATCCATAACCTGCTGCTGCATGAACTGCCCTGTGACTGCTGGACCCTGGAAGTACATCTTAAAGATTTTCTGCCCCGGCAAAACTGGCAGCAGGCAGGCATTCTCTTGCTGGAGGACAGCACCCTAACGGGGAAGAGCATGCGAGTCAGCTTTGCATACAATGACTATAATGGAGGATTCCCCCGCAGCGGGACCATTCACCTGCAGGCCATTACTTCCCCGGGCAATGGCCTTGACAAGCCGGAAGAGATCGCACAAACCACTCTTCTGCAAACAGACAGTCTACGCGATCATCCATTGATCTTACGCGACCTGACCTATCTATCGTTACGGATAGAGAAACAGGGAAAAAGATTTCGGATACTCTATGCCAACGGGGTCAATGAGAATTCCTCATTTAAGGAGGTGGTCAGTCACGAATTTTCCATGACACCACGTTGGGTCGGGCTCTTCGGATTGAGAGGATTTGTGGACAGCGCGGCCGCGATACCTGCCACCTTCCGTTTTATCAGTCTTCAATGTGACGCCTGTGGCCACCCATAGAGAAGGGGGTCAGTTATCCCCGGGATGACGAGTAGGCTGGGAGACCTTTGCCGCCTCCCAACCGATCATTACCTTTTTACGAGTGCTGCCCCAATGGTAGTCGCCTGTGTCACCGGTGGAACGTATCACCCTGTGGCAGGGGATAAGAAAGGCTACGGGATTGCTGCCGATGGCTGAGCCTACTGCCCGCGAGGCGCCGGGGTTGCCGATGGCTTCGGATATAGAACCATAGGTAGATAATTTGCCCATGGGGATGTTCAATAAAGCTTCCCAGACCTTGAGCTGGAAGGGGCTTCCTTTCAGGTGCAATTTGACATCGGACAGACGGCTCCAGTCCTGGGAGAAGATATACAGGGCATTCTGCTGTATAAGGTCTACTGTTTGTCTATAGCGTGCATGGGGGAATTGGGCTTTTAGCTCTGCCAGCGCCTGATCCCCGTCGGTGATAAAGGCGAGATGACAAATACCCTTTTGCGTCGAGGCAACGATGATCTCTCCAAATGGACTTTCGGCAAAAGAATAATTGATGGAAAGGGACTCTCCTCCATTCTTATATTCCCCGGGAGTCATGCCTTCGATGCCGATGAAAAGATCATGCAGCCGGCCTGTACCTGACAGTCCTGTTTCAAAAGCCGTATCGAAAAGGGTGGCGCCTTTGTCCTGCAGCATGGATTTAGCGTAGTCGATGCTGAGGTACTGCAGGAATTTTTTAGGACTGACACCAGCCCAGTCTGTGAATAGCCGTTGAAAATGGAACGGGCTGAGATGAACTTCTTTTGCTACCTGATCCAGATTGGGCTGGTCCTTGAAATTTTTTTTGATATAATCGATCGCTATGGCGATCCTGTCGAAATTGGTTGTATCTTCCATGACTGTATGTGTTTGTTTTATACATACAAAACTAGCATAGCAATAAAGGTATAAAAACCCGGAAATTGCTAAAACGAACCTTCGTTGTCCGAAGGACAGAAATTAGACTTTTCAGGAAAACGGGTTATATTTCCCAGGAACCCGTTTTCCTGACATAAAATACTCAGCTGCTGTCAGAGAAAGTGAAACGGTACCTATGCATTCATAAAAAATAACCAATATGAATAGACAACTGTTTCTTTTTCTATGTATTATCAATTTAACTACTGCTGCCTTCGCACAACAGGTGACGCCTACGCCGGACCAGATAAAGGCGATGACGCCGGAATGGACGGGTGAACGTTCGGCGGACGGACGGCCCCGGGTGTCTGATGTGCTGCTGCAGCGGCTCAGGAATGTAGGGATAGAGGATGGATGGGGTTTACTTCGCAACAAAGGTTACCAAAATCAATTTGAAGGGGATTGGATGGTGATACATCCCGACTCGGTGATGACGGGCAGGGTGGTCACGGCACAGTATTATCCTGCGCGGCCGGATCTCGACAAACTGATCAGAGATAAGGGGAAGGCCGAAGGGCGTATAGGCAATACAAATTCCTGGCCCATCGATGTCCTTAAGGATGGCGATATCTATGTCGCGGATGGTTTTGGAAAAGTAGTCGATGGAACATTGATTGGTGACAATCTTGGGAATGCCATTTATGCTCACTCCCACCGCGGGGTTGTTTTTTATGGATCGGTGCGGGATATGGAAGGGCTGGAAGAGATAGAAGGTTTCAATGGCTGGGTGAAAGGGTATGATCCTTCTTATATACAGCAGATGATGCTGGGTGGGATCAATATACCTGTCAGGATCGGGAGGGCAACGGTATTGCCGGGTGATGTCGTACTGGCAAAGAAAGGAGGTGTTCTCTTTATACCTGCGCACCTGGTGGAGTATGTGGTGCTGAATTCGGAGTTTATTGCATTGCGGGATGAGTTTGGACATCTGCGTCTGCGCCAGGGAAAATATACGCCAGGTCAGATAGATGCGCAGTGGTCGGACGAGATCAAAAAAGATTTTCTGCACTGGCTGGACGAGCATCCCGGAAAGCTTTCCATGAGCCGTGCAGAGCTTGATCAAATTATGAAGGACCGTACCTGGTAAAATCCGAACTATGCACTTTTTTTATAAGATTGCTATTGCCTTTCTACTGGCTTATATATCGACCGTCGTTTTACATCAGCCGCAATGGGCGGGGTGGTGTCTCATGCTCTGTCTGGCCTTCGTGGGGCTGGCGTTCCGCCGGAACAATTTTTTGCGAGGTTTTTCCTTTACCATGACAATACTGGCTGTAGTGAGCCTGGCATTATATTATCCGCAATATTTTATAGGCATCGGCACGTTCAAGTTTTCCAGTCTCATTGTCCCATTGTTGCAGGTGATCATGTTCGGTATGGGGACGGAGCTGAGCTTAAAGGATTTTGCTGCAGTGCTGCGTATGCCCAAGGGAGTGATAGTCGGGGTCATTTGCCATTATACTATCATGCCATTGATAGGTTTTGCGCTGGCAAGGGCGTTTAATTTTCCGCCGGAGATCGCAGCAGGCATCCTGTTGGTGGGATGTTGCCCCAGTGGACTGGCGAGCAATGTCATGTCTTTTCTGGCGCGGGCAAATCTTGCCTTGTCAGTGTCTGTCACCACGGTGTCTACGCTGCTGGCCCCTTTATTAACGCCGCTGATGATGCGGCTGCTGGCGGGTGAGTTTATCGAAGTACGATGGCTGTCGATGGTATGGGACATTACAAAGATTGTGATCTTCCCTGTCGTTGCGGGTTTGCTGTTCCACTACCTGGTAAGAGGGAAGTTCAAGTGGCTGGACAAGGCCATGCCGCTGATCTCCATGGGTGGCATTGCCCTGATCATCGTCGTGATAACGGCAGCGGGAAGGGAAAGTCTTTTGAAGGTGGGGGGATTGCTGGTGCTGGCCACTTTTCTGCATAATGTGGCGGGTTATTTCCTGGGGTACTGGTCGAGCCGGCTTTTGGGATTCAAGGAAAGGGACTGCCGCACCATTGCCCTGGAAGTAGGCATGCAGAATGCGGGACTTGCATCCGGACTGGCGCTGACCATGAACAAACTGGCCACGGTCGGCCTGGCGCCGGCAGTCTTTGGTCCTTTGATGAATACAACGGGATCCTCCCTGGCCAGCTGGTGGCACAACAGGATACCCGATGAAGGGAAGGCCGAAGGATTAAAGGATGTCCCGGATACTAGAATAGACGTTCGTTCGGAGGTCTGATGCCCTGCAGGCGGATATAGATCGTAGTTTGTCCCCTGTGATGTGCCTGGTGTTCGATGGCTTTCAGCAAGAGGGCAAAACGGGTGCCTTGACGGCCCATCGCGCTGACCATTTCTCCCAGTTTGGTGTCGTCGAGGTCTTTGACGGCTTTGATGGCATAATCGTAACTGGCGTTGACGTAAAACACAACGGAATCCTTGGTCTGTGCAGATGCTCTTCCTTCCAGCCCTCTGGCATCAAAGGGTGGTTTTGCGCCTGTGGCCAGGTTCATCAGAAAAGCGTTGCCGGATGCCAGGTGGAGCATCTGCTGAGCGAAGCTGCGGATACTGTCTACCGCTTTGAAAGAGTATTTGTCGGCGGGCATGGTGTTCAGATACTCCTGTGTGTAGGCTTTCGATCTTTCCCAATCCTTGACGAACTGGTCCTTGATGTCCTGGCCGGTGATGGATTGGGCGGAGAGACCTGCGGGCAGGGCTGCCAGCAGGAAGATGACGAGCTTTTTCATGGCTGGTGGTTTTTTGAGCCAGAAAGGTAAATAAAAAAGGGCGCTATCCGCGCCCCTTTCTTTATTCTTAGAGATGTATTGCTTCTCCGTACGCCACTTCGATGGCATCCTTGATGCTCTCGCTAATAGTGGGGTGGGGGTGGATACTGTTCAGCACTTCGTGATAGGTAGTCTCCAGCTTGCGGCCGAGGACGGTCTCCATGAGGGTTTCCGTTACGTTGTACCCGATCATATGAGTGCCGAGCCATTCGCCGTACTTGGCATCGAATACTACTTTTACAAAGCCTTCATTGTGGCCGGCACCTGTAGCCTTGCCGGAGGCGCTCAGGGGGAACTTGCCCACTTTGACCTCATAGCCGGCATCACGGGCCTGCTTTTCTGTATAGCCTACGGAAGCGATCTCGGGAGTACAGTAGGTACATCCGGGAACGTTGTTGTAATCCAAAGGCTCCGGCTGGTGGTTGTATTTCTTTTCGTTGTAGGCGATGTTCTCTATGCAGATGATCCCTTCCTTGGAAGATACGTGCGCCAGCGCCTGTCCGGGGACGCAATCGCCGATGGCGTATACGCCGGGTACGTTGGTCTGATAGTATTTGTCTACGCTGATCCTGCCTTTGTCCGTCTTGACACCGAGGGTCTCCAGACCTATGTTCTCGATATTGGCGGAGATGCCTACGGCGCTGAGCACGATGTCAGCTTCCAGGGTGACCTCGCCCGTGGGGGTCTTGATCTTTGCCTTTACTCCGTTGCCGCTGGTGTCTACACCTGTGACCTCGCTGTTGGTAAGGACCTCGATGCCATATTTCTTGTAGATCTTCTCCAGCTCCTTGGAAATTTCTTCGTCCTCGACGGGCACGATACGGGGGAGGAACTCTACGATGGTGACCTTGGTGCCGAGGCTATAGTAGAAGTATGCAAACTCGACGCCGATGGCGCCGCTGCCTACTACGATGATGCTTTTGGGTTGTTCGGGCAGTGTCATGGCTTCGCGGTAGCCGATGACCTTTTTGCCATCCTGTTTCAGGTTGGGTAATTCGCGGCTGCGCGCGCCTGTGGCGACGATGATGTGCTTGCCTTCCACGAGCTGCGTTTTGCCATCTGCTCCTGTCACTTCTATCTGTCCCTTTGCTTTTAATTTGCCGACTCCCATGACAACATCGATCTTATTCTTCTTCATGAGGAACTGAACGCCCCTGCTCATTTTGTCGGAAACACCGCGGCTGCGTTTGATCACGGCAGGGAAGTCGGGTGTGCCGGTGGCGTTGATGCCAAAATCTTTTGAATGCAGGATATCCTGGTAAACCTGGGCGCTCTTTAGCAATGCTTTGGTAGGGATACATCCCCAATTCAAGCAAACGCCTCCCAGATTTTCTTTTTCTATGACTGCTGTCTTAAAGCCTAGCTGTGCAGCGCGGATCGCGGCTACGTATCCGCCAGTACCGCTGCCAAGGACGACTACATCGTATGCCATGTATGACCTGGTTTTTTGGATTAATGAACAAAATTTTATACCGATGGCTGGCGCCTTCGATAACGAGGTGCGAAGCTACTGCAAAAAAAGGTACTTTTGTGCAAAAATTGCTTAAATGAAGCTGGACATTCTGGCCATAGCCGTACATCCTGATGACGTAGAACTGGGGTGTTCGGGAACCCTGCTGATGGAAAAAAAGAATGGCAAAAAGACGGGTGTGGTGGATCTCACCCAAGGCGAACTGGGAACGAGAGGCACCCCTGAATTGAGATTGGAGGAAGCGGCCAGATCAGCTGAGATCTTACAGCTGGATGTCCGGGAAAATTTGGGCATGGCCGATGGCTTTTTTCGGAACGATGAAGAGCATCAGCGGCAGCTGATCCGTGTGATCCGGAAATACCGGCCCGAGATCGTCCTTGCGAATTCCCTTACGGATCGTCATCCTGACCATGGCAGGGCAGGGCATCTGATATCGGATGCCTGCTTTTTGAGCGGTCTGCGAAAGATCGAGACCGTAGACAAGGACGGACTGGCCCAGACGCACTGGCGGCCCAAGTACATTTTTCACTATATCCAGGACCGCTATTTCAATCCCTCCTTCGTCTATGATATCACGCCTGTATTCGAGGCGAAACTGGCGTCCATCAAGGCTTATTCGTCCCAGTTCTTTTCCTCTCAATACGGTAAGGAGGAGCCTCAGACATATATTTCCACGCCCGAATTCCTGAATGCGGTCATCGGCCGGCACCAGATGTTCGGAAAGATGATCGGGACCGCTTATGCTGAAGGTTTTATCACCGAAAAAATGATCGGAGTGCGGGATTTTGACGCTTTTATCCAGATGGATACCTGAGGATAATACCGGTATATTAATTGTAGCTCCTTTAACAATTATTACACTCTGAATGCGTTACCTTTGCAAGAAATTATTCATACTTAACCGAGCAATAAATGTCGTTACCCAAGTTTGCCAGTTCTTCCCAATCTTTCCACGCAGAACTGAAGAGAAGAATAAGTGCCTATTTTGAGGAAGTGGGGACATCTCAAACAGGTAATTTCAGACTTTTTACAAAGGCTGTCATACTGATGATCAGCTTTATATTCATCTACGTCCATCTGGTGTTCTTTACTCCGAATGCTTTTTGGGCCATCGTCGAAAGTGTGCTGCTGGGCGGTGTGGTAGCCGCCATCGGGTTCAACGTGATGCATGACGGAGCGCATGGCAGCTTTTCGAAGTACAAGTGGGTGAATGTCGTAGCGGCTTTTTCGCTCAATATCCTTGGCGGGAACAGCTTTATGTGGAATATGAAGCACAATGTGGTCCACCATGCATATACCAATGTGGATGGGATAGATGACGACATCGATATCCAGCCCTGGATGCGGATGAGCGAAACGCAGAAGAAATACCGTCTTCACAGATACCAGCACCTTTATTTCTGGTTTTTTTATTGTATCCTTTATCTTTTTTGGATCTTTTTACTCGACTATCAGAAATATTTTAAGAGTAAGGTGGGCACTATGCCTCTGAAAAAAATGAGCCTTACGGATCATTTTGTGTTTTGGGGTTTTAAATTATTCCATGCCTTCCTTTTTGTTGGCCTGCCCATTTACATGGTGGGTTTCGAGGCCTGGCTGATCAGCTTTATCATCTTTACCTGTGTGGCGGGTTTTGTGCTGAGCATGGTATTTCAATTGGCGCATACAGTAGAACATACCGCATTCCCCGTGGCAAATGTGGAGACCGGCAGGCTGGAGGATGAGTGGGCGGTCCATCAGATAAAAACTACGGCCAATTTCGCCACCAACAACCCGGTCGTTTCCTGGCTGGTTGGGGGGCTGAACTTCCAGATCGAGCATCATCTTTTCCCTAAGATATCGCATGTCCATTACCCTGCCATCAGCAAGATCATTCGTCAGGCCTGCAAGGAATACGGGTTGGTATATATCGAGTACCCCCGGGTGCGGTATGCTGTTGCCAGCCACGTAGCCTTCCTGAAAGAAATGGGCAGGAGATAAATCATATGTCTAAAGTTAAAATAGGCCTGGTCCAGATGAGCTGCACTTCCGATAAGGAGGCTAATCTGCAGAAGGCTATGAAAGAGGTCCGGTCTGCCGCTGCCAAGGGAGCACAGATCGTCTGCCTGCAGGAATTATTTACTTCCCTCTATTTCTGTGATGTGGAAGATTACGAGAACTTCAAGCTGGCGGAAGCCATACCTGGCGCTTCTACGGACGTGCTGGGCAAGCTGGCGGCCGAGCTGAAGGTGGTGATCATCGCCTCGCTGTTCGAGAAGAGAGCGCAGGGCATTTATCATAATACTACAGCCGTATTGGACGCGGATGGGACCTATCTGGGCAAGTACCGGAAAATGCATATCCCCGACGATCCCGCCTATTACGAAAAATTCTATTTTACTCCCGGGGACCTGGGGTATAAGATATTCAAGACAAAATTTGCCAGCATCGGCGTACTCATCTGCTGGGACCAGTGGTATCCCGAAGCGGCCCGTATCACGGCACTGATGGGTGCCGAGATACTCTTTTATCCCACTGCCATCGGATGGGCTACCTCCCAGGATGAAGCTACCAACACCGAGCAGTACAATGCCTGGCAGACCATACAACGCAGCCACGCTGTCGCCAATGGGGTCCATGTGGTCAGCGTAAACAGGGTCGGGCTCGAGCAGAATGG
>Ga0105237_10001501_pt1 | contig 30698 bp, 28 predicted proteins | sample KBSC24metaG_FD_81520 | JGI IMG/M metagenome (GOLD analysis project Ga0105237, IMG submission 81520) | Corn rhizosphere microbial communities from Kellogg Biological Station, Michigan, USA - KBS C2-4 metaG | ecosystem: Host-associated > Plants > Roots > Rhizosphere > Soil | place: Michigan, USA... | reverse complement strand
GTCCGCGATCTGCAGCCGTACATCGGCAAGGAGATCGAGGCCAAGATCATCGAGCTCGACAAGAACCGCAACAACGTGGTGCTGTCGCGCCGCGCGTGGCTCGAGCAGACGCAGTCCGAGGTGCGCAGCGAGTTCCTCAACCAGCTGCAGAAGGGTGCCATCCGCAAGGGTGTCGTCTCCTCGATCGTCAACTTCGGCGCGTTCGTCGATCTCGGCGGCGTCGACGGCCTGGTGCACGTCTCCGAGCTGTCCTGGAAGCACATCGACCACCCGTCCGAGGTCGTCACGGTTGGCGACGAGGTCACGGTCGAGGTGCTCGACGTCGACATGGATCGCGAGCGGGTTTCGTTGTCGCTCAAGGCGACTCAGGAAGACCCGTGGCGCCACTTCGCCCGCACCCACGCCATCGGCCAGATCGTGCCCGGCAAGGTCACCAAGCTGGTTCCGTTCGGTGCGTTCGTCCGCGTCGAGGAGGGCATCGAGGGTCTGGTGCACATCTCGGAGCTGTCCGAGCGCCACGTCGAGGTCCCGGACCAGGTGGTCCAGGTCGGCGACGACGCGATGGTCAAGGTCATCGACATCGACCTGGAGCGTCGCCGCATCTCGCTGAGCCTCAAGCAGGCCAACGAGGACTACACCGAGGAGTTCGACCCGTCGAAGTACGGCATGGCCGACAGCTACGACGAGCAGGGCAACTACATCTTCCCGGAGGGCTTCGACGCCGACACCAACGAATGGTTGGAAGGTTTCGAGAAGCAGCGTGACGAGTGGGAGGCCCGGTACGCCGAGGCCGAGCGCCGCCACAAGATGCACACCGCCCAGATGGAGAAGTTCGCCGCGGCCGATGCGGAGGCAGCCAGCAGGCCTGCGACCGCCAACGGCTCGTCGTCCTCCTCGTCCAGCTCGGGTGATTCCGGCGGCGGCACGCTTGCGAGCGATGCCCAGCTGGCCGCACTCCGCGAGAAGCTGGCCGGTAGCGCCTAACCGATCGCACGAAGAACTCCCCGGCTCCATTCGGAGCCGGGGAGTTTTTTCGTGTCGGGGTCACGTGCATACATCGCCAATTGACCTGCACGTGTTCGATCCGGTCACCGCGCGGCGGGTCGCGGTCCGGCTCACCGACGGTTCGAAGGTGGCCGACACCGTACTAGAGCACCCGACCATCGAACTCACCGGCGTCGGAGGCTGACGCCGCCTGGCGTCCTGACAGACTGGTGCGGTGCTTCGCATCGGCCTGAGCGGCGGTATAGGCGCCGGCAAGTCCACCGTGTCCACGGAGTTCTCCAAGTGCGGCGGCATCGTCGTCGATGGAGACGTCATCGCCAGGGAGGTGGTCGAGCCCGGCACCGAGGGGCTGGCCGCGCTCGTCGAGGCATTCGGTACGGAGATCCTGCTGCCCGACGGCGCGCTCAACCGGCCTGCCCTTGCGGCCATCGCATTCCCCGACGACGCGAAGCGCGCCACGCTGAACGGCATCGTGCACCCCTTGGTCGGCAAGCGGCGCGCCGAACTCATCGACGCGGCCCCCGCCGACGCGGTGATCGTCGAGGACATCCCACTCCTGGTCGAGTCACAGATGGCGCCGCTGTTCCCGCTGGTCGTGATCGTCCACGCGGACGTCGAGACGCGGGTGAAGCGCCTCGTCGAGCAGCGGGGCATGCCCGAGGAGGATGCCCGCCACCGGATCGCGGCCCAGGCCACCGAGGAGCAGCGACGCGCCGTCGCCGACGTCTGGCTGGACAACTCCGGCAGCGCCGACGACTTGGCCGAACGCGCCCGCACGCTGTGGCACGACCGCATCGTGCCGTTCGCGCACAACCTCGCGGCCCGTGAGCCGGCGCGGGTGCCGCCGCACCTGGTGCCGTCCGACCCGACGTGGCCGGACCAGGCGCGCCGCATCGTGGCCCGCCTGAACACCGCGTGCGGGCATCGCGCAGTGCGCATCGATCACATCGGGTCGACGGCCGTACCCGGGCTGGACGCCAAGGACGTCATCGACGTTCAGGTCACCGTGCCGTCGGTCGCGGTGGCCGACGAACTCGTCGACGGACTACTGTCGGCTGGCTATCCGCGCATCGAGGCCATCACAGGGGACAGCCCGCACACACCCGATCCGGCCCTGTGGCACAAGCGCTTTCACGCATCGGCCGACCCGGGGCGACCGACCAACGTGCACGTCCGCGTCGACGGCTGGCCGAACCAACAGTTCGCGCTGCTGTTCCGGGACTGGCTCATCGCGGAGCACGACGTGCGCGCCGAGTACCTCGCCATGAAGCGCGACGTGGCGGCGGCAGGCCATCGGACCATGGCCGACTACGCCGAGGCCAAGGAGCCGTGGTTCGTCGACGCCTATCACCGCGCCTGGGCGTGGGCTGACGTGACGGGCTGGAAGCCTTAGGCCGCTGGCGGCGGCGCTGCGGCAGGCGGGGGCGGAGCGTCCACCGGAGCCGGTTCGTCGATCGGTGCGGTGTTCCCGGTCGGGAAGTTGGTCACCGTCCCGCAGCTGAGCACGCCGTACCCTGGGTCGTTGCGCTGCGGCGTCAGGCGCGGTGCGACGAACTGGTCGGCCTCCGCCGTGATCTGATCGTTGACCAGGATCTCGCAGTGCAGGCTCGCCGAGTAAGGCCACTGGATGGACACCTGCATGCCGGCCTTCTGCGGTTGCGACACCACGCCGGTCGCCTCGAACACCCGTCCTGGCACCATCGTGGGGTTCGCCGTGTTCACCTGGTCGTCGGCGATCGCGTAGTTCACGGTCGCACCACGGGACACGCCATCGATGCGTGCCCGGTAGGTCACGTTGTACGGGCCCGGACCGAGATCCTGGACCTGCCCTCCGGGCGGGGGTGCGTCGGCCGACTGTTCGGTGGCGTCGGGTCCCGGCGGTACTCCGGGATCGGCCTGCGCAATGCCCGCATTCAACGGGACGCCGGATAGCAGGAGGGCGGCCACCGCGGCCGCGATCCATCCACCCCTGGTTGAGCTCATGACACCAGACATTACGCTCCTCGCCAGGTCAGAACCATATGGAGGTCGGCTAGCCACTTTCCGAGGTCGTAATCGTGGCTCGCCAGACCCTCGATCGCGCTGGTCGCCGTGATGATGGCCCGTTCGGCGGTGTCTTGTGTGAGCAGGCCCGCCTGCACGGCCGTCAACAGTTCGTCGACGTCGGTCAGTTCGACGCTCCGGCCGGTGTGGACGCGCAGGTCGAGGTAGTGGTCCTCGGAGTGCCACGCGGTCGGACCCGGTGAGTAGGTACCGATGTCGAGGTAGACGTCCTGGGTGGGTTCGTGACCTTCGTTGAAGTGAAACACGCTGGCGCGCAAGCCAATCGACGGCAACAGCCACGACTCCAGGTAGTGGAACTGGGGTCGGCCGGGGGTGGGCCGTGCCATGTACAGGCCCCACGGCTTCACGGTGTAGACGTCCACCGCCCGCACGATCCCCTTGGGATCGGTGTTGGTGCGGGCGCTGAGATCGAACGTCTCGCGTTTGGGCGGGTGCATGCGCTCGGCGGTCATGGGCGTCGGCGACGTCGCAGATCGAGGACGAGCGGCGCCTTGCCGCTCCTGCGGGTGATGAGCCGCAGCGCGAACCCGGCGATCAGGCACACCCAGAACCCGATCCACAACAGTTTCGCCGCATCCCACCACGTGCACTGCTCGCTGGGACCGCTATCGGAGTACGCGCAGGTGACGCCCATCGCCTCGGCGACGGCATGCGGGCCCGGTTTGACCAGAAGTACCAGGCACGCGGCGCTGACGATCAGCAGCAAGAGGCCCAGCAGGCGCAGCGCGATCCGGACGGCTTCGGGCACGGCATCACGCTAGCGCGCACCCGTCCCGCGGGAATGAACATGTCGGTGTGTCGTTCTACGCTGGGACCATGGCGTTCGCTACCGAATACCCCGTCCTGGCGCACTCGGAGTACCGGCCTGCCGGAGACGCCGTCAACGGCATCGTGCGCACCGGCGGCCACTTCGAAGTGGTCAGCCCGCACCAGCCCGCCGGCGATCAGCCGGCGGCCATCGAGGAACTGGAGCGCCGCATCGCCGCGGGGGAGCGCGACGTCGTGCTCCTCGGCGCCACCGGCACCGGCAAGTCGGCCACCACCGCGTGGCTCATCGAACGTCTGCAGCGGCCCACCCTGGTGATGGCGCCCAACAAGACACTCGCCGCGCAGTTGGCCAACGAGCTACGGGAGATGTTGCCCAACAACGCCGTTGAATACTTCGTGTCGTACTACGACTACTACCAACCCGAGGCGTACATCGCCCAGACGGACACCTACATCGAGAAGGACAGCTCGATCAACGACGACGTCGAGCGGCTGCGGCACTCCGCGACGTCGAGCCTGCTGTCGCGGCGTGACGTCGTCGTGGTGGCATCGGTGTCCTGCATCTACGGCCTCGGCACGCCGCAGTCCTACCTGGACCGGTCGGTCGAGCTCAAGGTCGGCGACGAGGTGCCGCGCGACGGGCTGCTGCGGCTGCTCGTCGACGTGCAGTACAACCGCAACGACATGGCGTTCACCAGGGGATCCTTCCGGGTGCGTGGTGACACGGTCGAGATCATCCCGTCCTACGAGGAGCTCGCCGTGCGCATCGAGTACTTCGGTGACGAGATCGAGGCGCTGTATTACATGCATCCGTTGACCGGCGACGTCATCCGGCAGGTCGACTCGCTGCGGGTCTTCCCCGCCACGCACTACGTGGCCGGTCCCGAGCGGATGGCGCACGCCATCTCGTCGATCGAGCAGGAGCTCGAGGAGCGGCTGGCCGAGCTCGAGGGCCAGGGCAAGCTGCTGGAGGCGCAGCGCCTGCGCATGCGCACCAACTACGACGTCGAGATGATGAAGCAGGTCGGATTCTGCTCGGGCATCGAGAACTACTCGCGGCACATCGACGGTCGATCGGCTGGTTCGGCGCCGGCCACCTTGCTGGACTACTTCCCCGAGGACTTCCTTCTCGTCATCGACGAGTCGCACGTGACGGTGCCCCAGATCGGCGGCATGTACGAGGGCGACATGTCGCGCAAGCGCAACCTGGTGGACTTCGGCTTCCGGTTGCCGTCTGCGGTCGACAACCGACCGCTCACCTGGGAGGAGTTCGCCGACCGGATCGGTCAGACCGTCTACCTGTCCGCGACGCCGGGCTCCTTCGAGCTGAGTCAGGCCGGCGGCGAGTTCGTCGAGCAGGTGATCCGGCCGACCGGGCTGGTCGATCCGAAGGTCGTGGTCAAGCCCACCAAGGGGCAGATCGACGACCTGATCGGGGAGATCCGCAAACGCACCGAGGTCGACGAGCGCGTCCTGGTGACCACCCTGACCAAGAAGATGGCCGAGGATCTCACCGACTATCTGTTGGAGACCGGCATCCGGGTGCGCTACCTGCACTCCGAGGTCGACACGTTGCGCCGGGTCGAGCTGCTGCGGCAGTTGCGGCTGGGGGAGTACGACGTGCTGGTCGGCATCAACCTGTTGCGTGAGGGCCTGGACCTGCCCGAGGTGTCGTTGGTGTCGATCCTCGATGCGGACAAGGAGGGCTTCCTTCGGTCGTCGCGCAGCCTCATCCAGACCATCGGTCGCGCGGCGCGCAACGTGTCCGGCGAGGTGCACATGTACGCCGACAAGATGACCGACTCGATGAAGCAGGCCATCGACGAGACCGACCGTCGTCGCGCCAAGCAGGTGGCCTACAACGAGGCGCACGGCGTCGATCCGCAGCCGCTGCGAAAGAAGATCGCCGACATCCTCGACCAGGTCTACAGCGAGGCCGATGACACCGAGGCGACCATCGAGGTCGGCGGTTCGGGCCGCAACGCCTCGCGCGGCAGGCGGGCGCAGGGTGAGCCGGGGCGGGCGATCAGCGGCGGGGTGTTCGAGGGCCGCGACACCAAGGGTATGCCGCGTGCCGAGCTCGCCGACCTGATCAAGGACCTCACCGCACAGATGATGACCGCGGCGCGGGACCTGCAGTTCGAGCTGGCGGCCCGATTCCGCGACGAGATCGCCGATCTCAAGAAGGAGCTCCGCGGCATGGATGCCGCAGGGCTCAAGTAGCACCGCGGACGCGAGGAGCAATCTGACCTTCCGTGAAAATAACTTGACCTAAACCGCCGTTGAGCTCCTACGGTGGTGCGCGTGACTCAGGCTGATGCGGTGCCGATGACGGGCTGGCGGGATCTGCTTGGCCCGAAGTACTTGGGTGCTTGCACGGTGCTGGCGGGCGGCGTCGCGCTGTACGCCACCAACGAGTTCCTCACCATCAGCCTGCTGCCCAGCGCGGTCGCCGAGATCGGCGGCCAGCGGCTCTACGCCTGGGTGACGACGGTCTACCTGGTCGCGTCGGTGGTCGCGGCCACGACGGTCAGCGCGACGCTCGCCCGGCTGGGCCCGCGGTGGTCGTACGTGGTCGGCTTTGGCGTGTTCGGGGCAGGCAGCGTGCTTGCGACGTTCGCCCCGAACATGGAGATGTTGTTGGTCGGCCGCACCGTGCAGGGTGCGGGCGGTGGCGTCCTTGCCGGGCTGGGCTATGCGGTGATCAATTCGGCTCTGCCGCAATCGTTGTGGACGAAGGCGTCGGCCCTGGTGTCGGCGATGTGGGGCGTCGGCACCATCGTCGGTCCCGCCGCTGGCGGCTTGTTCGCCCAATTCGGTTCGTGGCGTTGGGCATTCGGCGCTCTGGTCATCCTGACCGTAGCCATGGCGATCCTGGTGCCGTTCGCGCTGCCGGGACGCCAACCCGGCGCCGAGCCGCCACCGAGCCCGATCCCGGTCTGGTCATTGCTTCTGCTCGGCACGGCGGCGCTCGCGATCAGCGTGGCGGGCATCCTCCGCAACATCGGCTTCACCGTGGCCCTGTTGGTCGCCGGTGTCGCCCTGGTTCTGGTGTTCCTCGTGGTGGACCGGAGGACATCGGCTTCGGTGTTGCCGCCCACCGCGTTTCGGCCGGGACCGCTGAAGTGGATCTACGTCACGCTCGGCCTGATGATGGCCGCCACGATGACCGACATGTACGTCCCGCTGTTCGGTCAGCGCCTGGCACATCTGGTGCCGGTGGCGGCGGGGTTCCTTGGCGTGGCCCTCGCCGTCGGGTGGACGGTCGGCGAGATCATCAGTGCCTCGGCGACGAAGACGCAGGTGATCGTGCGGACGGTGGCGGTGGCGCCGGTGGTGATGGCCGTCGGTCTCGGTATCGCCGCGGTGAGTCAGTTCGACGACGCCCCCCTTGGCGTCGTGGCCGTGTGGGTGGCGGCACTGGTGACCACCGGGATCGGCATCGGCATGGCCTGGCCACACCTGTCGGCGTGGGCGATGGGCTGCGTCGACGATCCCGCCGAGGGCGGCACGGCTGCCGCGGCAATCAACACCGTCCAGCTGATCTGTGGCGCCTTCGGCGCGGGGTTGGCAGGCGTCGTGTTCAACCTGACCGATCGCGGTGACGCCACGGCGGCGCGGTGGTTGTTCGCGATCTTCGCGGTGCTCGCGGTGTTCGGCACGGTCGCCTCCGTCCGCGCCACCCGCGCGCAGGCGTGATCAGCCCGCCGATCATCGTTGCCCTGGGTGACGACTGCGCGTTTCATCGCGACGTCGCCGACGCGGTCCGGGCCCGTCCCGCCCCCGGCTCGAAGGTGTTCGACTCCGACGGCACGCGCCTCGTCGTCGATGGGGACGGACTGCGCGTCGGGCCGGACGCCGACGGTGCCGAGGAACTGGCGGCACTGCTGCGGGCCTGGCTGGGCCGAATGGACGCGCTCAGGGAATCGACCGCGAACTGGTCGCTGGCACTACTGGTCCAGGCGTCCGTCGACCACCTCGGCTACGGCTAGTCCCTGTCGTCGTCGAGCTGACGTATCGAGGTGATGCCGTCGATCGCGGCCAGCACGACGGGCGCGTTGAGGATTGCCCTGCCCGACAAGGTGAGCAGCACACCCGCCTGATCCGGTTCGGCGCCGAGCGGTTCGCCTGGCGGATCGGCCGCCAATTCGGCGAGCGCCCACTGCCGGCGCTCGCACGCCTGCAGGAGCGCCGTCATCACCCCGCGCCCCTCGGCGTAGGTGACGTGCAGCCGGATCGAACCGCTCAGCCGTGCCGCCAGGCGGCGGGCAATCGGCATGAAACCCAGCACGATGAGGAAGTGCATCGCGGTGACCGTGCAGGCGAGCAGGAGCAGTCCGGATCCGGCGGCCATGCCGATCGCCGCCGATTCCCACACCGACGCGGCCGTCGTGAGGCCGTGCACGGAGCCGCGGCGAAAGATGATGATGCCCGCCCCGAGAAAGCCGATGCCCGAGACGATCTGGGCGGCGACGCGGGACGGGTCGACGACCACCAAGTTGTCGACCAACACGTCGGAGAACCCGTACTTGCTGACCAACAGGATCAACGCCGCTGCCGTGCCCACGATGGTCTGGGTGCGCAACCCTGCACTCTTGCCCTGGATCTCGCGCTCGATCCCGATGAGCGCGGTCAGCCCGAAGGCGACGAACAACTCGATGATCTGCCGGGTGCCCTGACCCGGGCCACCGAAGAACGCCGGATCGGCGAGCCACTGATGCATGGGTAAGAAGTTATCGCGAACATCGCGTCATGCGATGACTGTTCGGCGTCCGGCGAGTCAATACACGAGAGAACAGTTTTCGAGAGGAGAGTCGAATGACCGGTTTCCCCGACGTCGCCACCCGTGAGGACTGGCTTGTCGAGCGTCGCAGGCTGCTGGCCCGCGAGCGGGAGGTCACCCATCTGCGGGACGCGGTCAACGCGCAGCGTCGCAGGCTACCGATGGTGAAGGTGGAGAAGGACTACGTGTTCGAGGGCCCCGATGGTGAAGTGCGGCTGGTCGATCTGTTCGAGGGCCGGCCCCAGCTATACGTGCATCACTTCATGTGGATCGACGCCGCCGACCGCGGCTGCCCCAGTTGCACCGCGGCTGCCGATCTGACGTTCACGGAAGGGGATCGGGCGCTGATCAACGCCAGGGGAGTCACGTTCGCGTGCGTGTCCCGCGCCCCGTACGCCAGCATCGCCCGGTATCGGGACGAGCATGGCTGGACGTTCCCGTGGTATTCGTCGCGCGACGGCGACTTCAGCTATGACTTCCACGTCACGCTCGATCCGGCCCGCGCGCCGGTCGAGTACAACTACAAGGCGCTCGACGAACTGCGGGCCGACGGGTGGACCGACGACGATCTCCGGGGCGACATGCCCGGTGCCAGCGTCTTCCTGCGGCGTGGCGACGAGGTGTTCCACACCTACTCGGCGTTTGCCCGCGGGCTGGACCACTCCGCGGTCGGCTATCCGTTCCTGGACCTCACCCCGTACGGCAGGCAGGAGAGCTGGGAGGACTCCCCCGCGGGATGGCCCCGCGACGGTGTCGCCGCCGGGGTTCCTCTGGAGTAGCGATCACGGGGAGTGAAAGCCTGGCCGGATGCCGCCCGCACTGGCAATGTCGTGGGCAACGCGGGTGTGGCTGAATGGCTAGGCACCGGCCTGCAAAGCCGTTTACACGGGTTCGATTCCCGTCACTCGCTCCACATCGTTACCGGTACCGCTGCTGTGTAGCGGGGCACCTGCCCGACCGAGGTCGAGGTCATCGGCCGACAGCCCGCACTTCGGCGAGGCTGAGAAACCCGAAGTTGCGCAACGCCAGGAGTTCAGCGTCACTGGCCGTCTGCACGTCGTCGAGGGAGCGGTAGCCCCCGCGGACCAGCGCGCGGGCGGTGCGTGGGGTGAACCGCTCGAACTCGGCTGGGATCGGGGGCAACTCTTGACCTTCACTCATGCATCCATCCTGTCTCGAAAGGCACGTCGTGCACATCCACAGCGGCTTGCCTGCCGGGCTGAGCCCGTGACCGCGCAGACTGGGCGCCAGGACGCGAAACCCACGTTCGACGAAGAAGCCCAGGAAGTTCTCCTCCCAGCACCAACCGGCATGCCAGCCCCCGTGCACGAAAACCACTGGATGCGTGTGGGTCTCGCTCTCACTTCCCTTGTCGATCAGTTCGAGCACGTCCGATCCCCTTCGCGTTGCCTCGCTCATCGGCTACGCGACGGCCGCCTGAAGTCCAAGAGTCGAACGCAGCCAGCTACCCATCTCTTCGATGGCTCGATCTACCTCGGGGACGCGGCCGGCGCCCATGATGAACGAATGCTGACCTTCGTCGACGCACCGCAACACGACGTCGTTTCCCGCCTCCTTCACCCGCGCCGACAAGGCAACAGCGTCGGATGCCAGTAGTTCGGACTCGCCGTAGTAGATCGCCGTGCTTGGCAAGCCGGAGAGCGTGGCCGACAGCAGATTCACTTGTGGATCAGTCCATTCCACGCCCGTCCCATCGAGCCAGCACGACCGGAAGAGCTCGAGTAGGTCCCGAGTGAGCAGCTTGTCGAGGTGGGCGTTGCCCTCGATCGATGCACCGGACAGCGTGACATCGGCCCAGGGCGAGATCGAAAGAATCGCCCCGGGGAGTGTCTCGCCACGGTCACGCAACCTCAGTGCCAGCGCCACGGCGAGGTAGCCGCCGATCGAATGGCCGACACTGCCGATCTTGTGGGATTGGTAGCCCTGCTCCAGCAGCCAGTGGTAGGCGTTGACGACATCGTCGACCTGTGCCGGGTACTTGTCCTCGGGCGAGCGTCGGAAGTTCAACACTAGCGAACGGGCGCCTGCCGCTTTCGCGATGTGTGCGGCGGCCTTTCGATCGGAATGCATGGACATGAGCACACTTCCGCCCATGTGGGTGTGCAACAGCACGGCGTCTGGCGCGCTGTCGTTGGGGATGCACCACAGCGCCTCGACGCCACCGGCGTCGACCTCCGCGTACGTGACCCCTTCGGGCTCCTTGGTTGCCAAGTGGATGCTCTCAGCGGCGTATCGCGCCCCCGTCAGGGGGGAGTCGGGATTCGACGAATTCCGGCCTATGGACGCAAGGAAGTTCGCGAAGTCCGTTGCCTGTTGACTTGCCATGGGGAAGGTCCTTTCGTGGATGTGCGGGACGCTGCGGGGCAGCTAGCCACCGTAGAATAACGATCGTAATCCTAAAAGGTTCGAATCTCGGGTTCGAAGGCCAAGCGCCAGGAAACTCACAGCATCCGGCAATCGGATGCATCACGCGAGTGAGCAAAAACCATTGTGCGCCAGATTGATTCGATGATCCAGGAGACAAGGCCGTCGACGGATCCCCTGTGGATCTACTGGCAATCGCGTGGTAGTTCGGCGGACCGTCGGCTCCAAGGGCCGATATGTGATATCGGTGGTTATCCAATGACGGTAGACTCGGTCCCCCACTCACACGGAGTAGTCGAGGATTACATGAGATATCCACCGGATCACAAGGCCAAGGCCCGGGAGGCGCTGCTTCAGGCCGGCATGCGTTCGATGAAGACGGCAGGCTTCAACGGGATCGGAGTGGATGGTCTCGCCGCCGAAGCGGGTGTGACGTCTGGAGCGTTCTACTCGAACTTCCGAAACAAGGAAGCGATGCTCGAGGCCATCATCGACACGGCCGTAGCTGAACCATTCCTCTCGGACACCGACACCGCAAGCAAAGCCGAAGTGCGAAGACAGCTAAGGAAATTGCTCGACGTCTACCTTGCCGACGAGCACGTGGCGAATTCGGCCGGTGGTTGCCCCATGCCCGCCTTGTGTGCAGACGTAGCCCGAGCGGGCATGCCCACGCGCGAGGCATACGAACGCAAGATCACCGCCTGGGCACGTCGGATCGCCGACTGCCTCGACGGCGTCCGGTCCGATCGGGAACGACGCGCCTGGGGCATCTTGTCGCTCATGGTGGGGGCGATCACGATCTCGCGCGCCATGTCGGACCCAACGATGCAAGCCGAAGTCGTCAGTTCCGCCAGGCGCACCGCCGAAAGGCTGGTCGCGCCTCCCAAGACAGTTTCTGCTCAGGTCAAGGGCGCCAACGCCTCGGCCAGCGCGCGGTAGCTTTCCAGACGCTGCGAGCCCTTGGCCAGGCCGAAGTCGGGAACGATGACCTCGTCGACACCCTCGTCGCGCCACACCGCTGCGGCCTCGGCGATGCGCGCTGGTGTCCCGTAAATCGTTGGCGTTGGCGAACTCTCGGCAATCGACTTCGCCTTCGACTCGGCCTCTGGCGAGTCGGTGACGATGACGACGGCCTGCGTCGACCGCCATACCGTGGCCGGATCGCGCGCCTCCTTCTCGCATGCGGCGTCGAGGACGGCCGACGTCGTGCCGAAGTCGCCAGGCGCCGACCACTGATTCCACTGCTGCGCGTAGCGGGCCACCAGCCGCAGCATCCGTGGCCCGGAGGCGCCGACCAATATCGGCACCGGCGATTGCACGGGTTTCGGCTCGCACACGGCGTCGGTCAGTTGGTAGTACTTGCCGTGGAAGGTCGTCGTCGGCGCGCTGAGCAGCCCCGTGATCACGGCGAGCCCCTCGGCGAAGCGGTCGACCCGCTCCCGCGGCTCTCCGAGCTCCAAGCCGTACTGCTCGTGCTCGTTGATCTGCCAGCCGGCGCCGATGCCGAGCGTGAGCCGGCCCGCGCTGACGTGATCGACGGTGGATGCCCAGTTGGCAAGGACTGCGGGATGACGGTAGGTCATCGACAGCACCAGGTTGGCCAGCCGGATCCGGGACGTGGCGCCGGCCAACGCGGCAAGTGCCGCGGTTCCCTCCAGCGCGTCGTGTGGGCCGTCGCCGTTCGCCATGAAGTGATCGGCTATGTAGGCGGTGTGCCAGAAGCCTTCGTCGGCGTACTGCGTCAATTCGAGGACATCGTTCCAGGGTTGGGCGTGAGAGGCCCATACGGAGAAGCGCACGGCGCCAGTGTAGGGATGCGACCTGGCAGCGCACCGCAGTCAACCGCTGTCATGTTCGCTCAAAGGCAGCACGACGCTGCACGGGGTTGAATACCGTTGCGGGGTGACGACCGAACCAGGACCGTTGCCCGTGAGGTCGGTTGACCACACCCGGTTGCGTGAAGCCATGACCAGGCGGCTGCATCGCCGATCGGTGGTGTCTGGACAGATCACCTTGCCCGCCGTACCAGGCATGCTCGACGAGTACGTGACCATGTGCGAGAACATCTTTGCCGACGTGGGCCGCCGCTTCACCGCCGAACAGCTCGCTCACGTCAGATCCGTGCTCGAAGGTCAGTTGGCCGAGGCGTATGCGGCGTCTCCGCGCTCGACCATCGTCGTTTCGTACAACGCTCCGGTCGGCACCGTCCTCAACTATCACGTCAAGGCGGAATGGCTGACGGTCGAGGGCGCCTACGAGAACTGGATCGACTCGCGCCAGCCACCACTGTTCGGAAGCGAACCGGACGCGCGGGTGTGGGCGCTGGCCAACGAGACGGCCGATCCCACGACGCATCGGGTGCTCGACATCGGCGGCGGAACCGGGCGCAACGCCTTGGCCCTGGCCCGGCGTGGATACCCGGTCGACGTGGTGGAGTCGACCCCGAAGTTCGCCGAGATGATTGGGGCCGATGCCGAACGCGAATCGCTCGACGTACGCGTGATCCAGCGTGACGTCTTCACCACGATCGACGATCTGCGCCGCGACTATCGGCTGATCCTGCTTTCCGAGGTGGTGTCCGACTTCCGGAACCCCCAGCAGCTGCGCGGCATCTTCGAATTGGCCACCCAGTGCCTGGCCGCAGGCGGCCGTTTGGTGTTCAACGCCTTCCTCGCTCGCCCCGGCTATCTACTCGACGACGCGGCACGCGAGCTCGGGCAGCAGTGCTACACCAGCATCTTCTCGCAACAGGAGATGGCTGCCGCGGCATCCGGACTGCCTCTGCGCCTCGTCGCCGACGACTCCGTGTACGACTACGAGCGCGCTCACCTTCCCGACGGAGCGTGGCCGCCGACCAGCTGGTACGCCGATTGGGTCAGTGGTCTCGACGTCTTCGATCTGCGGCGTGAGGAATGCCCGATCGACATGCGCTGGCTGGTGTACCAGAAACCGACCTGGTAGCCGATTAGCCGCCGGGGCTCGGTGGCGGCGGCGGCCCGGCTGGGGGAGGGCCGCCCAAGCGCGGTGCCAGGAAGGACCCGAGCTGGCCGAGGATGTTGCCGGGTGACGCCGTCGCCGGCGCACATCCCTGCGAGCAGTCGGTGAGCTGCCACGGCTGGCAATCCCTGGTGGTGAACGTGGTGTCGGTCGGATCGATCTCCACGACCTGTGGTTTCTTGGTCATCGCGTTGTCGACGACCCCCTCGCCGTTGGACCGCTTCCACGAGCAGACACCGTCGGTGATCGGTCCGGCCGAGCTGTAGGTGCCCGGCGCGATGTCGGTGCCGACCTTGAACGTGCCGTTGGCGTCGATCGTGGTCTTCGCTGCCGGACCGGGCGCGGGTCCTGGCGCCGGTGCCGGATCGGCGTGGGCGACGCCGGCGGCCCAGAAGCCGACGACGGCCAGTGTGGCGGCCATGGCCCTTGCCTTCTTTGCCTTCGTGGACGTCATGGGAGCCCAGTTTAGACGACCTAACGACTGGGCGCGAAAACGCTGCGGCATGATGCCGTGGTGAGCTTCCGATCGCCATCGCTGGCCGAGGTCATTGCGACGCTGCAGGTCGACGAGGTCGGCGACGACGAATTCGCGGCCACCCAGCTGGACAACGCAGGCCATCACATCGTCGGCGGCCACATCGCCGGGCAGGCCCTGATGGCGGCCAGCCGAACCGCGCCGGGGCGGACACCGCACAGCGTGCACGTCTACTACCTGCGGGCCGGTGACGCGCGGCACCCCGTCGACTTCCACGTCGCACGGTCCCGCGACGGCGGCACGCTGTCCACCCGACAGGTCACCGCCCGGCAGGACGGCGAGGTACTGCTGGAAGCGCTTGCGTCCTTCAGCACACCCGTCGACGGCCTCGACCATCAGACGCCGATGGCCGACGTGCCCCAACCGGAGTCGTTGCCACCCGTGCAGGAGCAGCTCGCGGCCTACGCCGACGAACTTCACGGCCATTGGGTGCGACCGCAGCCGTTCGACCTGCGCTACGTCGACCCACCGCCGCGGCTGGCAGTGGAGCTGCCCGAGGCGTCGCCTCGAATCAGGATGTGGTGGCGGCCAAGCGAACCCGTGCCGAACGACGAGGTGCTGCACAGTTGCCTGCTGACCTACCTCACGGGCACCACCATGCTGGAGACGGCGATCGGCATGCGGCGAGCCACGCCGGTCACGACGTTCTCGGCGTTGATCGACCATGCGCTGTGGTTCCACAGACCGGTCGACCTGTCGGACTGGGTGCTCTCGGATCAGGTCTCGCCAAGTGGAGTCGGCGGCCGCGGGCTGGCGCGCGCCACCATGTACAACCGGGCGGGTCAGTTGGTCTGCATCGCCACCCAGGAGTTGTACTTCGGTCGCGCGCAGGCGGGCTGACCGTCAGCGGGTCGACCGGGTGACCTGGGCGAAGCTGAACTGCCAGCGCTCAACGATGTGGAAGCCGAGCCGCTGTGGCACCTGGTAAGCGGGCGCCCTGCTCATCCGCGGGCCCGGATCGAGGGGATGTGCGGCGTCGTGGTCGGGCAGTGTCGTGTCGCGATCGGTGACGGTCCACAGCACCGTGCAGCGCTGCACCTGATCGGCCACCGCCCAGATGGCGATGTGCGCGTCCCACAACCGATTCCGGTCCGCGGCGCGCTTGCCGCGCCCCGGATCGACGAGCTTCGCGTAGGCGTCGGGTCGTGCCGCGGTCAGCGGCCGCACCGGACCGGGCAGCCAGGTCACGGTGTTGTCGAGGACGAGGCAGTCTCCAGGCGCTGCCCGTGCGGTGATCAGGTCCGCGATCTGGCTGAAGTCCATGCCCTCCTTGGCATATGGGCCGCGCTGTTTGAACAGGTAGTTGGGCGTGGCCGCCAGGGCGAGGACGGCGATCACCGCGGTGACGCGGTCACGGCTCCGGAAGAGCGCCACGATGCAGACGGCAAGCAGCAGCGCCGCGGCGGGGGAGGTGAAACAGAGATACCTCGGGTAGTAGATCGGCTTCGCGATGGCGGAGTAGGCCACCAGCACCAGGGTCGGCATTGCCGTCCAGGCGGCGCAGATCGTGACCAGTAGTCGGGTTTCGTTGTCCAGCAAGCTGAATCGACGCAATACGATGGTCGACACCACCAGTAGGCCCGCCGTGACGGCGAACGCGGCGCTCAAGTCGAAGTACTGCTCGTAGACGATGTCCAGCAGAGTCCCCGGCGACAGCGCCGATATCCAGCCGACCTGCGCGATTTGGGTCTGGCCGAACAGGGCGAACGGGGCCAACGCCACCATCGCCGCCGCACACGAACCGGCCCACCAGATGACCGTCGAGCGGCGCTGCGCAGTGCGTGCGACCGCAATGGCATGGGGCAACACGATCAGGACGACGAACACGTTCAACACCGTCGAGACGACCAACCCGAGTGCATAGCCGGCCCACGACCACGTGCGGTCCCGTCGCGCACTCGAGACCGCGAGAACGGTCAGCCACACGGCGCACGCGGTCGCAAATGCGTACGGGCGGGCCTCGATTCCCGCCCACGTCACCCTCGGCAGAATCGAGAAAACGACCCCCGCAGCCACCGCGACGGTGCGACCCGAGAACTGTCGCCCAACCACCACGACGCCCGCGGCGGCCATGCCCACCGCGAGGCAACTCGGCAGTCGCGTCCAGAACTCTGTGGCGGGGAACACAGTGAACCACCCGTGCATGAACAGGTAGTACAGCCCGTGCACGGCGTCGATGTTGCCAAGCAGGCGTAGGAGTTCCGGTATCGAGCGCGTCCCGGCCGAGATCGTGGCTGCCTCGTCGAACCACAGCGACGGCCGCGCCGCGCCCGCGGCGCTCACCACGATCGCGAACACCGCCACCACGACGGCGTCGAACCCGCCCGTCGTCGGCGACCGGGTCGGCTGGACGCGTTCGAGGGCGACCTGCCCCACGTCACCAGCCGACTGAACGCTCATCCCTCAGTTGGATACCGGTAAGACGGGTGTCCAGCAACTCGAGGGTTACGTGCCCTTGACGTTCAGCACCTGACGAAGGGTGTGTTCGATCTCGACCAGGTCGGCCGCGTCGGCCATCACCACGTCGATGTCCTTGTAGGCGTCCGGGATCTCGTCGACCCACTCCTCGCCATGCCGGTACTCGATGCCCTGCATACGGGCGGCGAGGTCGGCGGCGGTGAATCGCTTGCGCGCCTCGGTACGCGAGAAGCGGCGGCCTGCGCCGTAGGGCGCGGAACAGAGCCCGGCCTTGTTTCCCTTGCCGCGCACGATGTACGAGCGGGTTCCCATCGAGCCCGGAATGACCGCTCGCACACCGGCGTTCGCGTCGACGGCACCCTTGCGGGTCAGCCACACGCTCTTGCCGCCGTGGTCTTCCTTGACGGTGTAGTTGTGGTGACAGTTGACCGTCGACTCGACGAAGCCGTTCGCGTCCTCACCCGAGGCGTCGATCCAGTCGGCGAAGACCCACGCGAACCGGTCCATCATCTCGGCGCGGTTCTCCAACGCGAATCGCTGCGCCCAGTTCAACTCTCGCAGGTATGCCGCGAACTCGGGGGTGCCCTGCGGAAGGTAGGCGAGGTCGGGGTTCGGCAGAACCACCCACCACTGCGTGCACAGCCGCTGCGCGACCTTGATGTGCTTCTGCGCGATCTTGTTTCCGACACCACGCGACCCCGAGTGCAGGAACATCCACACCCGGTCGGCCTCGTCGAGGCAGAGTTCGATGAAGTGGTTGCCGCCGCCGAGCGAGCCGAGCTGTTCACGCCACTTCGGCGAATGCGCGAGGTCCACATCGGGCGTGGCCAGGTTCTCGAGGACGTCGATGCGTGCCTCGGTGAACGGGAACCGGTCCAAGGCGCGGTTGTAATTGCCAGGCGATAGCGGGATTACGCGTTCGATCGCCGAACGGAGCGCGCCGAGGTCACGGCCCTCGATGTCCGATGCACCGTACGTGGTGCGGGCGGCGATCATGCCGCAGCCGATGTCCACGCCGACCGCCGCCGGGATCACCGCGTCGATGGTGGGGATCACGGTGCCGACGGCAGAGCCCTTGCCGGAATGGGCGTCTGGCATCAGGGCAACGTGCGGGTGCACGAACGGCATGGCTGCGGTCTGCTTGGCCTGCTCGATGGTGTTGTCATCGATGTGCGAGGCGAAGTTCAGCAGCTTGTGGCCGTCGACGCGGTGCACTGTCATGCTTTGATTCTCGCGCGGGTGTCGAGCGGATTTCGTCGACGAGCGGCGCGGGAAGCAAGCACCGCAATCGATTTGGCCGACCTGGACGGTCTTGCCGCGGGCATGACGCAGGTCACGTCGGCTACTGCGGTGCGACCCCGTCGGCGCCGCGTCGCGGGCGTAGATTTCGTCACGACGGCGAGGCACCGGTGGACCCGCCGGACTAGCATCATTGCCGGTAGAAGGCACGCGGCCCGTCAATGCGAGCGAACGCGTGTCGTCGAATCGACCCCCCGTTCGGCGGGTGACACGTTACTGTCTCGAATGGCGTTGCAAACGACTCTGGGAGGGCATGCATGAGCGGCTATCAGACCGTGGTGGTAGGCACGGACGGTTCGGATTCGTCGCTGCGTGCGGTCGACCGGGCCGGCGCGATCGCCGCCGGGTCGGGCGCCAAGGTGATCGTCGCGACGGCGTACTTCCCTCAGAGCGAGGACCAGCGCGCGGCTGACGTCCTCAAGGACGAGGGCTACAAGATGTCCGGCAACGCCCCGATCTACGCGATCCTTCGCGAGGCACGGGACCGTGCCAAGGCCGCAGGCGCAGGCGACGTCGAGGAGAAGGCCATCGTCGGCGCTCCCGTCGATGCTCTCGTCGACCTGGCCTCCGAGGTCAATGCCGACCTGCTCGTGGTCGGAAACGTGGGCCTGAGCACGATCGCAGGCCGCCTGCTCGGCTCGGTGCCCGCGAACGTCGCGCGTCGTTCCAAGACCGACGTCCTCATCGTCCACACCTCCTGATGCCAGACGCAGGGCTACCAGCCTCGCTCACTCCACTCGCGTAGATGCGGGCGCTCGACACCCAGCGTGGTGTCGTCGCCGTGGCCGGGATACACCACGGTTGAATCCGGGTACACGTCGAACACCTTGGTTGTCACGTCGCCGAGCAACCGCTCGAAGTCGCCCGGTCGCCACGTCTTGCCGACTCCGCCAGGGAACAGACAATCGCCGGTGAACAGGTGCACCGCGTCGCCCGCGGCGGGTCCGCCGAGCGCGAGGGCGACGGAACCCTCGGTGTGGCCCTGCAGGTGAACGACGTCGAACTTCAGCTCACCGATCTCGATGGTGTCGCCGTCGGCGAGGATCCGATCGGGTGTGACGGGAAGGGGATCGGCGTCGAGTCGGTGCGCGGCCGTCGGTGCGCCGGTGGCCTTGGCGACCTCGGCCAGCGCCTGCCAGTGGTCGGGGTGCTGGTGGCTGGTGACGATCAGCGACAGGTTGGGCGCATGGCTTGCGACGAGGTCGAGCAGGACGGCGGCGTCGTTGGCCGCGTCGATGAGTAGCGTCTCGCCGGTTTGGGAACAGGTGATCAGGTAGGCGTTGTTGTTCATCGGGCCGACGGATGCCTTGACGATCGTCGCCCCTGGAAGCGTGCGGCGTGCGGCTTCACCTGGTTCGAGATGGCCCGTGTAGTCGTCGGCGACGGTAATCATGAGTGCCACGGTATCCGGCTTGTCGGTGGGTGGACATAGCATGGTCAACGGACGGCTTTCTGCGGGTCGGAGAGCGTAAGGGAGCGGGAAAGGGATCAGTTGGCAGACCGCCTGATCGTCAAGGGTGCACGCGAGCACAACCTGAGGAGCATCGATCTTGATCTGCCGCGCGATGCGCTGATCGTCTTCACCGGACTGTCCGGCTCAGGCAAGTCCTCGTTGGCGTTCGACACCATCTTCGCCGAGGGGCAGCGCCGCTACGTGGAGTCGTTGTCGGCCTACGCCCGGCAGTTCCTCGGTCAGATGGACAAGCCCGACGTCGACTTCATCGAGGGCCTCTCGCCCGCGGTGTCGATCGATCAGAAGTCCACCAACCGCAACCCCCGCTCGACCGTCGGCACCATCACCGAGGTCTACGACTACCTCCGTCTGCTCTATGCGCGGGCAGGCACCGCGCATTGCCCGGTCTGCGGCGAGCGGATCGCCAAACAGACCCCGCAGCAGATCGTCGATCAGGTGCTCGCGATGGACGAGGGCACCCGATTCCAGGTGCTCGCGCCGGTCGTGCGGACCCGCAAGGGCGAGTTCGTCGACCTCTTCGACAAGCTGAACTCGCAGGGGTACAGCAGGGTTCGGGTCGACGGCACGGTCCATCCGCTGACCGACCCCCCGAAGCTGAAGAAGCAGGAGAAGCACGACATCGAGGTGGTCGTGGACCGCCTGACGGTGAAGGCGAGCGCCAAGCAGCGGCTGACCGACTCCATCGAGACGGCGCTCGGCCTTGCCGACGGCATCGTCCTGCTCGAATTCGTCGACCATGACGAGGACGCGGCGCATCGCGAGCAGCGGTTCTCCGAGAAACTCGCCTGCCCCAACGGCCACGCACTCGCTGTGGACGACCTGGAGCCGCGGTCCTTCTCGTTCAACTCGCCGTACGGCGCCTGCCCGGAGTGCACGGGCCTCGGCATCCGCAAGGAGGTCGACCCCGAGCTGGTCGTCCCGGACCCCGACCTCACGCTCGCCGAGGGCGCCATCGCGCCGTGGGCCATGGGGCACACGTCCGAGTACTTCACCCGCATGCTGGCGGGCCTCGGTGAGGCGCTCGGCTTCGACGTGGACACCCCGTGGCGCAAGCTCCCGCTCAAGGCGCGCAAGGCGATCCTCGAGGGCTGCGACGAGCAGGTACACGTCAAGTACAAGAACCGCTACGGCCGCACCCGGTCCTACTACGCGGACTTCGAGGGCGTGATGGCGTTCCTGCAGCGTCGCATGGAACAGACCGAATCCGAGCAGATGAAGGAGCGCTACGACGGCTTCATGCGCGACGTGCCGTGCCCGGTGTGCGAGGGCACCCGCCTCAAGCCCGAGATCCTGGCGGTGACACTGGCCGCGGGCAGTTACGGCGACATGTCCATCGCGCAGGTCTGCGAGCTGTCCATCTCGGACTGCTCGGACTTCCTCAACGCGCTCACCCTCGGGCACCGCGAACAGGCCATCGCCGGTCAGGTGCTCAAGGAGGTGCAGTCCCGGCTCGGCTTCCTGCTCGACGTGGGGCTGGACTACCTGAGCCTGTCTCGGGCGGCGGGAACGCTGTCCGGCGGTGAGGCGCAACGCATTCGGCTCGCCACGCAGATCGGATCGGGCCTCGTCGGCGTGTTGTACGTGCTCGACGAACCGTCGATCGGGCTGCATCAGCGCGACAACCGCAGACTCATCGAGACCCTGGTGCGGCTGCGCGATCTTGGCAACACGCTCATCGTGGTCGAGCACGACCTCGACACCATCGCGCACGCCGACTGGGTGGTCGACATCGGCCCGGCGGCCGGTGAACACGGCGGCCGCATCGTGCACAGCGGTACCTACGCCGACCTGCTCACGAACCCCGAATCCATCACGGGCGCTTACCTTTCCGGCAAGGAGAGCATCGAGGTTCCCCTGATCAGGCGGCCCATCGATCGCAAGCGTCAACTGACCGTCATCGGTGCTCGCGAGCACAATCTGCGCGAGATCGACGTGGCCTTCCCTCTCGGCGTCCTGACCTCGGTAACTGGCGTCTCGGGTTCTGGCAAGTCGACGCTGGTCAACGACATCCTGGCGTCCGTGCTGGCCAACAAGCTCAACGGTGCCCGCCAGGTGCCCGGCAGGCACATCAGGGTCAACGGGCTCGATCAGGTCGACAAACTGGTCCGGGTCGACCAGTCGCCGATCGGGCGCACGCCGCGCTCCAATCCGGCCACCTACACCGGGGTATTCGACAAGATCCGGACGTTGTTCGCCGCCACCACCGAGGCCAAGGTGCGCGGTTATCAGCCGGGGCGGTTCTCGTTCAACGTCAAGGGCGGCCGCTGCGAGGCGTGTTCCGGCGACGGCACCATCAAGATCGAGATGAACTTCCTGCCCGACGTGTACGTGCCGTGCGAGGTGTGCCAAGGCGCCCGGTACAACCGGGAAACCCTCGAGGTGCACTACAAGGGCAAGACCATCTCCGAGGTGCTCGACATGTCGATCGAGGAGGCCGCCGAGTTCTTCGAGCCGATCACCTCGATCCACCGGTATCTCAAGACCCTCGTCGAGGTCGGCCTCGGCTACGTCCGGCTCGGTCAGCCGGCGCCCACCCTGTCCGGTGGCGAGGCGCAGCGCGTGAAGTTGGCCTCGGAGTTGCAGAAGCGCTCCACCGGGCGCACCGTCTACATCCTCGATGAGCCCACCACCGGCCTGCACTTCGACGACATCCGCAAGCTGCTCAAGGTCATCAACGGCCTGGTGGACAAGGGCAACACCGTGATCGTCATCGAGCACAACCTCGACGTGATCAAGACGTCCGACTGGATCGTCGACATGGGCCCTGAGGGTGGCGGCGGTGGCGGCACGGTCGTCGCGTCGGGGACGCCGGAGGACGTCGCGAGCAACCCGGGCAGCTACACGGGGAAGTTCCTCGCCGAGTTGCTCGGCGAGCCGGCACCGAAGAGGAAGCGGCGCAAGGTCAGCGCCTGAGCTAGCTCTTCGTCAGCGGTGACGGGAAGCGCGGGTTGATCCGCACGCCGTTCAGCCAGTCGGTCAGCTCATCGGCCTTGCGCGCCAACGCCTTCGACGCCTTGGCGCCGACGTCCTCGAGAAGCTGCACGACGACGCGACCGTCGTCGCCTTGACGCCACCCGCCGACGACGCGCCCGTTCCACCACGCGGTCGGGCCTGCATTGCCGCGGTTGTCGAACACCTGACCGCCGTGCTCGCCGAGGTACCAACCGCGGTCCTGCCAGCCCATCGTGGTGACGTCGAGGCCGGGGAGCAGCGCGCACCACGGGCCGACGCGGGGTTCCGGTTCGAGATCGTCAGGCAGCGCGTAGCCGGGTGTGCCGTGCACGTCCACCTCGACCGCACCGACGTCGCGCAATCCATCCCTGGCCCAGGTCAGCGTGCTGCCGAACCACCACTTCAGGTCGTTGACCGTGGCGGGCCCGAACGCCCGCAGCCAGGTCCGCACCACCGCCGCCCGCGCGGCTTCGGCCGCCGCGGGATCCCCGGCCGCACCCAGCCAGGATGACGCCGAGGTCCATCGCGGCCGCGCCGTCGTCCAGGTGCCGTCGTTGGGACCCCGTACGAGGGAGCCTTCGACGGCGAGCACCGTCAGGACACGTGGCGCGACGGGAGTGGCTCCACCCCAAGGCCTTCCGGGAGCCGGATCGTGGTGGCCCGCCAGCTCCGGCAGCGCTTCGCGCAGTTCGCGGGCGCCGGTGGGGCCGTGCTTCTCGACGTGGGCCAGGACGGCCTTGGACGCATGGCCGAGCCACTTCTCACCGTCGTCGGCGATACCGGACTTCTGCACGTCGGCGATCAGGCGCTTGCGTTCGTTGGCGGCGACGCGATCGCTGGCGGCCGCCTGCACCGCGGCGAGGTCTCGCGCGGTGAGCACCCACAACGTGCGACGCATCGCGAGGTGCTTGACCACCGAGCGATCGCGGTACAGCGCGGCTTCCAGATCGGCGACTTCGAAGCCGGGCATCCGCGCCCACAGCGACAGGAACGGCGTGGTCGGGTCGGTGGCATGCAGGCCGACCAGCTGGGAGGCGACCTCGGCGATGGACCCGGCGCCGGGCTCGGTGGTCAGCAGGTGGCGGCGCGCCAGTCTGGCCCGTCGCTCCTCGACGGCGAAGGAACGCACAGCTCAGGCTTGGTCGGGCTTGGGGTCGCGCATCGACGCCCGGATCTGCTCGAGGCGCTCGGCGGCGGCCTTCTGGCGGGCGTCGTACTGCTCCTCGACGGTCCGGCCCTCTGGGGTTTCCGAGGCGAGTTCGGAGGCGCCGATCGCGGTGCCGTAGCGGGTCTCGATCTTCTCCCGCACCGAGTCGAATGTCGGTACACCGGCCGCGGTGTACCCGGTATCCAGAGGCTGCGCCGGCACTGGCACGGGATCCGGGGCGGGCACGGGGGCCGCCGGCGCCGGTTCTGGCTGCGGTTCGTCGACGACGTCGTCGCCCCCGACTACCTCGTCGGGCGCACCATCGTCGGGCGTTGCATCGGGCACAGGCTCACCGTACCTCTGGCCAATAGTTGGGATCGGTAGCGAATCGGGCCGTCTGTACTCGTATCACGACGACGCCATAGGGGCGACGCGTTGAAGCGAAGGAATGTCAATGGGAACTTCACGGAATCGGGTTCTGGCTGCTGGGATCGGCCTCGTCGCCGCCGCGGCCGTACTGGTCGGCTGCTCCGACGACAAGGGCACCACGCCGGCAGCGTCGAGCCCCTCAGCCGCCACTGGCGGTGGCACCTCCCAGGTGAGCACGGGCGGCAACACCGAGGTGAAGGTGGAGGGCCAGGATCTGCCCGGCCTCGACCTCAACAGCGTGACCTGCGTCAAGCAGGCGGGCAAGATCAACGTCGCCAGCGGATCCGCGGCGGGCGGACTCGGTGTCGTGATGACCGACGAGGCGACCCCCAAGGTCGAGTCGCTCGGTCTGACGGTCGACGGAAACGCACTCGCGGTGTCGTCGATGGGCGGCATGAGCACCGGATCCGCCGACGTCAAGGTCGACGGCAGCACCTACACCATCACCGGTGAGGCGGCCGGCGCCGACATGAAGAACCCGATGGCGGGGATGATCACGAAGAAGTTCGAGATCAAGGTGACCTGCAACTGACGGGTCTGACCCGGGGCGGCGGACGTGCATTGCACGTCCGCCGCCTGCACGTTCGTCGAGCGACTTATGATGCAGCCGTGTCGATCCCCGGCGAGCTGGAGCGTGCTCGCCACCTTGCCTTGGCCGCCGACGAGCCCGCGGCCAAGGATCTGTTGCTGTCGCTGATGCCGGAGATCGAGAAGGCCGACCGCGACGACCTGTTGCTCGAAACCCTGGCTCAACTCGGTGAGCTGTACCTGGTCAGGACGGCCTACGACGGGGTGCGCGAAGGCGCCAGCCGGATCCGCGAGTGCCTGGCGGCCTACACGTCGATCCTCGACGGGACGGCGTCGGAGGAGGTCGTCGCCAAGTCGACGATGAGCGACGCCGACGCGCGCCATCTGATCCGTCGATACTCCCGCCGCGCGCAGTTCCTCGAGATCGGACTCGCCGCTGCTCTCGGTGACCACGAGGGCGCCGCAGCCGGGCTCGAGGTGCTCGACGGCATGGCGTCGGACGACGTGGCCTTCGCCGATCTGCGCGACGAGCACGCCTACCTGTGCACCTACGCCAGGATCAACTGCGCGACGGCGCTGTGCGACGACGACCTTCACGTCCGTTCGGTACCGCTGTGGCAGAGGGTGATCGCCGACATCGACGCGCCGGGCGATGGCAGTGAATCGACGGACAACCTGTTGGTCCTCGGCGGCATCGCGTACGCGAGGTTCTGCATCGAGACCGGTGCGCTCGACGAAGCCGAACCCTGGCTGCGCAGGGCGGGTGCCCGCGCCGAGGCCCGAAAGTGGCCGCTGGCCATCGCAAGAACTCAGTTGGAGCGCGCGACGATCAGCTGGGCGAAGGGCCAGCAGCTGGCCACCGAGGCGCTGGTCCGCGAGGCCTACCCGGTGATCGCGGAGTATCTGCGCGCCAACGACGTATCGCGCTGCTGGCTGTACTTCGGGCTGTACCGGATGGCGGCAGGGGGCCTGCAGGTCGCCGACGAGTGCTGGGAGCACGCCGAGCGGCATTGGCGTGAGCTCGGCAAGCCCCTGCACATCCACCGCATCCTGTTGCAGCGCAGCTGGATTGCGATCTTCCGCGGTCGCTACCAGGACGCCACCGCCATGATCGAGCAGGCCCGCGCGTGCCTCGACGAATCACCGCGCAGCAGTTGGCTGGCGTACGCCCGGCTCGACGACCACCTCGGCTCTGTGTGGCGGGCCGACGCGCTGGCCGACCTCGGATTCGACGGGGCAGGCAATCCCGACGAGGACTGGGCCGCCGCCGAGGAGCGCTACCGCACGGCGCAAGGCGTGATGAACAGCGAGCCGGGAAGTCCCGGGTACCTGGCCGCGATGGACAAGCTGGCACGCGCCGCCGACCTGAAGCTTCCCGCTGCGCTGGCGGTCGACTCGGTGCGTTACTCGATCATCGAACCCGGTGCCAGGGCGCAGTGGGCGGAGTGCGTGGCCGCGCCGCTGCTGGCGGGCGCCTTCTCGGTGGTGTGGGAGTGGGAGAATCGCGAGCTCACCAGTGAGCTGATCGAATATCACAGCGCCAGAGGCACGTTCAGCGCAGAGCGTGGGCAGGCGGAGGTGATCGAGTGGTCGCGCGTGGCGACCGCCGCAGCGCCGATCAGCGACATGGACGAACTCGCGCAGGTCGCTGCGGGCCCGCCGGTGCAGTCCGGCCCTTCCCTGACCCGCCTCGGCCCACTGCCGCCCATGCAGATGGATCCCACGGGTGGTCCCGTTCTCGAGCGCTGCCGCAAGCTCGCCCTGGAGCGGTACGGCCAGCACGTCACGACGGACGAAGTCGCCTGGTCCACGTGGCCGTGACCGAGGCTCGACCGACGCTTGTCCTCCGGTTCGCCGACGTCGGCGTCGCCACTTACGCCAGCCTGCGCGTGGTCGGCCACCCGGAACGGACCCTCACCTGGGTGATTGAGGAGCCGCTCCTGCTCGCCGCCCTCGAAGAGCTCGAAGCCGCGCTGCCAGAACCGAACTCGGGGGAGATGATCGCCGACGCCCTGGACCGGGCACTCACCGTTGGCCCGTTCTCGGCGCAGGCGAGTGAGCTGGTGCTGGCCTACCGGCTTGGCGTGCTGCTGCTATCCGACGCCGCGTGGCAGCTCTTGCTGGAATACGTCTCTGCGACCCGTGCCGTGCTGTTCGTGTCGCCGAGCGCGCGCCTGGCCCGTGTGCCGTGGGGCTTGCTCGCGCTGCCGACCGTACGGCCTGCTGCAGAGGAGCTGGTTCGGGCCAGGCTGGCCGCGATCACGACAGAAGGCAAGTCGGCTGCCCGAATCCCTTGGCCGACCGGCGAAGTCGAGTCGCTGACCGAAGGTTACCGCCTGATGGAGCTGGTCGAGGTGCTGATGGCGGTGCCCGCCAACATCGTGCACTCGCCGCGCCGACGCGTCGAGTGGAGCCAACGGGCCGACCGTCCGCCGCTGCTGGTTCTCGATCCGCGGGTGCCAGGGCAGCGGGCGGACTCGGCACTCGGGTCGGTGCTCGGACGTCCGTCGCAGGATGCGCCGCTGGCACGGCACTTCGCGGAGCCCGTTGCGCGCGGAGCCGTGCTGCCCGCCGTCGGCGCGGCCGTCGAGCTGTTCCGCCGCACCGACATGGACTGGAACTGGCTGTCCGCCAAGCTGGCCGACGGCCCAAGCCGGCTGTTGTTCGTGGGTCACGCCACGGCTGCGGAGTCCGGCAGTGCCGACCAGGCGGCACTGCACGTGGCCGACGAGCGGCCGCTGACCGCAGCGGCCGTGATGTCGCTGGAGTTGGCGATGCCCCCGCGGGTCGCGCTGCTGGCATGCGCATCCGGTGGCGACTACCGCTTCGACGAGCCGACGGGGCTGGTGGCGGCCGTCGTGCTCGGCGGGGCCCAACTGGTGACCGCGACACTGTGGTCGCTTCCCACGACGGCGGGATACCGGCAGTTCACGCACGTCACCGACACCGACCCTATGGCCGACGTGGTGGTTGCGGTCGACGATGCGCACCGGTCCGAGGACGCGGGCTGTGCTGTGAACCGGTGGCAGCGCGACCAGATGCGCCGGTGGCGGGCGGGCGACGACGCGGCCAACCCCGTCTACTGGGCGGCTTTGGTGACGTTCACGGTCGACGGCGTCCGCTGACCCTCAATCAATCCCCCCGTCGCTTCGCTCGCCCGGATTCGGCGGCACGCACACCGCGACGGCCGACTCGTCACCGCTGCGGTAGTAAGCGTCGACGATGCTGCCCGGCGTCACCTCGGCCAGCGCGGACGCCGGAATCAGCGTGGTTTCGTGTGCGGGGAACTGCCCACCCTCGGGCCTGAGCACCATCAGGTCGAGTTCGACCTCGCGGTAGTCCTCGCGGGCATCGCCGGTAGCTCGCACCGCCGTCACCACGCCGCGTGACCTGGTGCCGTGCCTGATCAACTCGAGCTGGCTGGGCGTGGCAAGCCCCTTGCGGAGCAACATCTGGTCGAACTCCGACCGGACGGCAACGATGTCGTCGGCCAGTGAAAGACGTTCGCGGGCAGCGGGATCGAACGCGACCAGCAACACGACGCCAGGGCGCAGGTTCGGTTCGCCATCACCCTGGCGCAGCCTGCCGACGAAACGTTGGCCCGAGACGCTCTCCACGTCGACGGTGATCGGGCCCGCCACGGTGCGAACGGTGCCGATGCCGACCGCCGGGCATCCGGCAGGCGCAGCGGCGCGGGAGTCGTGCATTCGGCCGGCGAACGGGCAGGCGAGCGCCGCGCCGACGGCGACGCAGGCAAGGACGACGATGGCGATCAGGAGCGCGTCGGGCATGTACCTCAGGGTGAGCCGTGCCCTCGGCTACCGAACCCAACTTTCTGCGACCCTTATCCTGGGCAGATGAGCACGCAGCCGCAGGTGGTGACGACGGTCGCCGTCGCGCAACCGCGTCGTGCGGTGATCGACGCGGCCTGGCGTGCGATCGGGCCGGGCGTCGAGGTGCTCAGCGGTTCGGACGGCGGCCCGCTGCGCAGGACCGTCAAGCGCATCCTGGATCCGCTGGTGCTGCGGCTGCGATCCAACCCGCAGTACTCGGCGCCCGTGCTCGCGTCCGACGCCGCCGCGGCGGTGCACGACCTGATCGTCGACAACGCCGCCCACCTTCGCGCCGCCGCCGCCTGGTTTGCGCTGCTCAAGACCGAGCGGCGCCGGTTGCGCATCACCACCGGAAACGCTCAAGAGCTCTACTTCCCGGTGTGTTTCGAACTCGCCGTCACGAAGGGCGCGCCCAAGCGTGACCACGACGCCGAGGCGGTGTTGCGCACCATTCACCAGGAGCGGGACCGCACCGCGATCGAGCAACTCAACCGGTACGTCGATGGCGACGGGGTCATCGCCAAATTGTCCCTGCAGCTCGATCGCAGCTGGCGCGACGTGTGTCCAGGCGACACCATCGCCGGTCCCTTCCTTGCGGGGCTGTCCACCATCCTCGGCACTGCCAACGGCCACACCGCGGGGGCAGCGCGGCAACGGGTTTGGACGGCGCTGATCGCCGATGCCACGCCCTACAACCTCGGCGCACGGGCACGCCGCGAATTCGCCGACCTGCCATGGTCGATCGTCGAGGTCGGCTTGAGTTCGATCGCCCCGCAACAACCTCCGCCGATGACGACCGGCGGCGATGGTGAAAGGCCGCTGGACCGCGGGGTGATCGACCGGGTGCGCGCGACGCTGCGCCGCGCGTTGGACCGCGACGACCTGCCCGACATTCCGCTGCTGTGCGCAGAGGAGGTCGACCGCGCGTGCGCACCGTGGGGGCTGCTCGCCGAGGACAAGCAGGCGACGTTGGTTGCGGGCATCGAGGTCGCGGTCGACCTCGCTCCGCTTCGCGAATCCGCAACGCCGCGTTATGACTTGGCCCGTCATATCCAGGCCAGGCTCCGCAAGGAGGCCTACGTACTGCATGCACGGCGTTACCTGGCGGAGGGCGGGCCGCTGCACCCGCGCCAACGGCAGGTGATCGAGGACCTCGCCGCGTTCGCCCGCCCGTACACCAGCAGGTTGTGGGCCCGCCTGCACGGACGTGACGTCTGGCAGGAGCCCTGCGCCGACGTCGACGACGTGCGAGCTCTGCTCGAGGGGGTGGCCAGGTCGGTGAGCCTGGATCATCGGCAGCGGATCAAGGCCATGCTGGAACTGACCGGGGCGGCGGCGCAATGAGATTCGACGCCGATTCCGGCCTCTGGAGTACGGGCCCGACGGTGGCTGCGGCACCGGCCGTCGCCGTGCTCGAGCTCAGTGGCGCGGTGTTGGCATGGACGGTCGACGATCCTTCCGGTGCGGCCAGGATTACGTTCACCGACGTGGCTGCAGCCGAATGGCTTTGGCGTGTGGTCGGGGAAGCCGGCCACGTCGCCGTGCTCGCCGCACTCGGTGACGGGATGGCGGACGACGGTCGGAAGGTGGAGGTCGCAGGCGTCGAACCGTCGCCGGATGTGCTTGCCCCACTGCGAAGGATCGCCGTCGGCCACTGGTTGCGGCGGTGGTGGCCCGCGAGTTCACGCGACGGCATCGTCGCGCTCGACCATGCGGTTCTGGACGGTGAGATCGCCGTGCTGACGGCGGCCGCGCAGGACTTCTTCGCCGAGGACACCTTCGACTCCGACGTGGCCGAGCTGTTGCGTTGGCACGGCACGAGTCTGGTGGCGGGCGCCCACGGCGACGATCCGCGCGTTGCCGAGCTGGTCGAGGCCTGCCGCGAGCTCGCCGACGAACTCGGTGTAGCCGAATGGTCGAATCTGGTTGAACCAGTGGCTCGATCGGCACGCCCAGACGACTATGCCTTGGCCGCAGGGCCGGAACCCGTTGGGTCGGGAGCGTCGACGATCGCGCGCGGAGTCGGTTCGGTCAATTGGACCGCCGTCCCGCCCGGGCTGTTCGACGCCGCCGACGGCACG